>Ga0172381_10003431_pt1 | contig 16800 bp, 18 predicted proteins | sample Leawel6488metaG_FD_119754 | JGI IMG/M metagenome (GOLD analysis project Ga0172381, IMG submission 119754) | Leachate microbial communities from a municipal landfill in Southern Ontario, Canada - Leachate well 64-88 metaG | ecosystem: Engineered > Solid waste > Landfill > Unclassified | place... | reverse complement strand
GCCTTGGGCAGGTTGGTGTTGTAGGTTGCGTTCCAGGAGCTGGTCGCACCGAGAGCCGGCATTGCGGTCTCGAGTTTACCCCCGAGAACAGGTCCTAATGTGAGGACGGCTACAATCACCAAGACGCCAATAAAGGCTCCAATAAGGACGTTCATTGGGCCTCCGCCCCCGCCTTCACCTCCGCGTCTCATAATTTTTCCATCGATCCCACGTTTAATACTTATAGTAGCTATGGTATAAAAAACTATTCAAGTAAAATTGTGTTAAAACAAATTTACTTTACAAACACCCGGAACACACCGAGCACTGCCAGGATCATGATCAGGATAACAACACCCCACCACCACTCGCTCTGTATCGAGTAGCTTGTCACCGTCTGGTTAGTCGTGTCGGTCATGTTCCCCGTACGGTTGCTCGCCTCATAGTCCACCGCCGTGTACATTGACTGCATGGATATCGCACCAATTACAATGATAGCCGCAATCACCATCAGGGCAATAAGCTTCATGCAAGATCCTCCGCTTCAATCAGTTTCTCTGCTCTTGCATCATAGACCATCAGGAGAGCGTATATCCCAAACACAATTGCAATGAAGAAGGTTATGATACTGACTGACGCATCCTGGATAGCCAGCCCGCTATCATACTGGACGATACCCGCAGCCATGATCGCGGATAAGTACCCCCACATCATTGATGCAATGAAGGCAGCAACGATATTGGCATACATCTTGTTCTTCAGGTCGATTACTGAGAATAAAGAGAATACTATCCCCAATGCAACGAACATATTAAAAGTGCTTACCGGTATCATTCTTTTCCATTCCTCCTGAACATAACCATACCGAATAGGATCCCGACAGTAGCTCCGACAATCAGGTAATTGGGTTCCTCCCCGTAAGAGTTTGTGATTGTGCAGTCCCCGGGTCCACCGCAATCATCTTCACATACGGTTCCTTCCGGCCCGATGACGATATCCAAGGTGTACGATGAGGCATCCTCTACTGGAGGGGTACAGACATGGGTGACTGTGTACGCCCCGGCACTCTCATAGGTGTAGGTGAAGTTATCAATTGCCTCAAATGACATACCATCCCCCGGGAGCCAATCGCTCTTTATCCCCGGATCTCCACAACTTCCTTCAAAGTATACCGCTACCGGCACACCAATCTGGCAGGTGACGTTTGAGGTAAAGGCGGCGGGCGACACACAAACCGGGGTGGATACTGTCGTGTTGACAAAGGTTGCGTTTGCATTCCCGAATGTGTCAAAGGTTCTCGTGGAAAAGGTGTATTCCGTCCCGCCATCTAATCCCCCGAATAAGATCCACGGGGCATCGGCAGCGGTGAGATTTGTTCCTTTAACATCATTCCACCAGTACTCAGTACCGTTAAAATCCTCGTCTACCGGATTGTCCCATTCAAATATTATCTGATCACAGACAGTATCATTGTAGATAACGTTGGTGATGCTTGCCGGAGGTTCGGTATCTATTGCGCTCACCGGTACTATGGCTATCACTAACAGGAGGGTGATGGTGAGTCCCGGAAAAAGGGATCTGGGGGAGATCATATTGATTAGAGTTCCCCCACATGGGCGATTGCCGGGACAGCCGCAAAGATGATTACCAGAACGAAGATCCCGATGAAGTACCCCACGATCAAGGGTATTGTCGCCTCTGTTATCCCGTCCTGGAAGCATTTGATCCCAATAGCCACTCCTACAATGGCGGCGATAAGGAAGATCAGGATCATTGCGGTGATCATACCTTCGTTGTCGGATGCGTACCGGGCTTTTGCAACATCATACGGTGTGGGGGGATCGTCCGGGAGTACAGTACCCTCTCCTGCAGCGCTGACCACGATGAATGATTCTTTTACCTCGCTATCAACCGATCCGCCCGGGTTGGTCGCGGTCAAGTTGATGTCATAGGTACCTTCAAGGAAATTGTACGATGGATTCTGACTGGTGCTGAACTCTACCCACCCGGGAGCCTCGTGCTGGTTATATTGCCAGATCCAACTTGTCGGTGTACCCGTCGAAAGATCGGTAAATGTGACCGTGTTTCCAGAGGCCGTTGCTGTGAAGTCTGCTGTAACTGGATCATATATCGCTATCGTCTGGTTGGCACTCTGGTTACTCCCTGCGGCATTACTGGCAATCAAGAATGAATTGAACGTCCCGGCAAAGTCGTAGGTGTGAGTGACATTCTGGGTAGTGCCGTTGCTCCAGTTGCCATCACCAAAAGTCCAGTTCCATGCCGTAGGTGTGTTTGTCGAGGTATCATTAAACTGGATGGCGAACGGCTGGACACCGATTGAAGCGTCTTTGGTGAAGCTGGCGACTATTGTACCTATTCCATCAACACCATTACAGGAGTTATTGAAGAAGTACGTGTTAACCCCGGAGTTATTGAAACATCCGGTAGCAGCAACAATGGTATTATTAGTTATATTAGTATTACTCATTACCCCGCTTGCGTTAACGATATTAAACCCGTATCTGTCAACATTCAGGATATTGAAGTCAAAGATATTTCCGGTTCCGTTATATCGAAGGTAAGCCCCGTCGCCTTCGGCGGTTGAGTAATCCTCTCCCCCCGTTATCGAATTGTACCGGAAAATATTGTTTGATGGATTATATGCACCACTCCACCCAACAAGGATTCCGGCGTTGACCAGCGTGTTGTAATAAAATTCGCTGCTGTTTGAATACACCATTAATCCGGTGTGGCGGGAATTACTGATAGAATTGTTCGAGATGAGCATACTATCGGATCTTGTCCGTATCCCGTACTGCGAACTATTAAGCGTATTCCCGGTTATTTCTGAAAGGTTATTGAAATTCACACTATCGGAATCAATAGCCACGGTCGATCCTGCACCCGTGGTATTAGCCACATCGCCGCCAACAGAATTGTTAAAGATACTGACGTTATTATTTGCGCTGTCGGTTGAGTACAATCTGATCCCGGAGGCTATTGAGCCAGAAGCGTCCGGTATTGTTACATTGTTATCGTAGATACTACAATTACTGCACCCGTAAATCTTGATGCCGACCTGTGTCATGTTTGAAATTGTGTTGTCATGCACTGATGCGTTTTCAGAATACGTGCCTGCCGGGTAAGCACCAACCCCGATTCCGTACTGGGTGCCGTCGTGAACGATATTGTTTCTGATAGTCACGTTCTTGTGAGTCTGTGAGTACACTGGATACGCCGTAACATTAAAAACCGTATTATTCTCGAAGATTACGTCGTGGTTTAATGAGATGCCGTTAAGATGTGCTGCGGTAACGGTAGAGTTAACATTATTCCAGTTCCCATCATAAGTCAGGTTATGGAACTTTACACGTTCCCCCAACCGGATCTGGTTAATAAAAAAACCTTCGGTATAATTTGACCAGTTATTCCAGTTGTTTATCGGTATTAAGGTTGCCCCGTTCCCGGTAACATCTGTATCGTTTTCAACGATAATCTGGTTTCCGAAGGTTATTATATTGCCAGCAGGGAAATTAACACCGCATGGTGTGTTTGCAGACGAATATGCAAAAGCGTCGGCAAGTTTCTGTCCTTCATCAGTTCCATCACCAGTAACATTATACATATCATACAACAGTACTGGGCAGGCCGGGGTGTCAGTATATGTAATTTCTAATGATGGTGCTACTTGTCCCCCGTCAGATGTTTTTGCCTGATAATAATTGCGAGCGTCGTAAACCCATGTCGGCGCTGTATTAGTAATATCATTTGAAATCCGAACCCCGAACCCGGAAATACCCGTCTTTGAAATGTTTTGAAGACCGAGATTGTTCAGAGTGAGATTTTTCATTGCATTTGAGGAGTATTGTTCGTCCGATAACATCACAGAATCAAAATTATCAAAATCTGTGGCATCTAACGCCCCGTCAATATTAAATTTGACTGCGGCGAAAGATGAATTGTTAAGCGCAATACTGTTCCCATGCCGGGTAAGTACTATTTTTGCAGATAGAATTGTGATGTCGTCCGGTAATGATGACGTATTAAATAAAAATACCATTTTAGATAGTGTTGCCCACTCGCCATCAATTTTACCGGCACGAATCTCGGCACCGCTATACGCATCCGTCGCAAGAAAAGATCCCCCTTGAGTAGCGTCGTGTTTTGCAGCCCACGATAGGTTTTGGGTTGTATTTACAAGTTGTGCGTCTGCCGCGTCGGTATCATTCGTATAGAATATAGATGTTGATACCGCACTCGCCGTTCCAACCATCGCCAACAGCACAAATACAACCAGCAGGTATCTCGCGTTCATTCCAACCCACTCCAGTCACCGGTAATCCAGCACACGATTCCAACAGCAACCCATACCGGGATTAAAATAAGGGCTGCTGCAACCATTACCAATCCATCAGAAACGGATTCGTACAACGTCACAGCCGCCTCCGGGTCTTCCTGCTCCGTTGCTGACCTTCATCCACCAGGAACAAGCTCACATCCGGGCTGTAATTCTCATGGATGATCTGGTTAGCCAGGTTCACCGCATACTGTGGGTGTTCGACGCCGGTACTGATATCCCTCTGGCCTTTTAACTCGCCGAAGGTCACTCCCATTTTAAACGGTCTTTTTTCCATCATGGTAATCACAAATCTCCAGAATAATTTGGGGTCATTGCTTCCACAACCCCCACATGAACCCAACACAGCTTATTCCCATACAGATCCATGCTGCATAGGCGTAATTCGCCGGCAGGTACCAGAATACAAACAGGCAGGTAATGAAGCCTAAGATTGATAGCAGTTTCATGTTCCCATGAGACATCCAGATCATCCCGAATGGTATCAGGAAGATGATCAGGAGGGCGATCGGTCCCATGTAGTCAGTATACGTCCCGATAATCTCCGGGGGTAATGCGGAGAAGTTCGGCGTGTCGGTGGTCTCGTTCCCGGTAAAGGCAAGGATCCCCATGATTGCATTATACCGTTCAGTCGGTATGGTCGCTATGGTCTCTACCGCCATTGATCGCATGTGGGGAGAGTACCCGTCATCGTGTGGTGGTGCCGAGGTCACGGTAGGAGTCGGTGTCGGTGTCCCCGTCGGTGTTGGTGTCGGGGGTTCCGGGATGCCGGCAATGACATGGATGTAGTTCGTCTTGGTCTCGGTGTCAGGGCCGTAAGCGTTCGTGGCGGTGAGGGTTACTGAGTAGTTCCCGAGGGTCAGGTATGTGTGGCTCGGGTTCTGGGTGGTTACGGTGTCGCCGCCATAGGAGTCATAGATGTACCATGTCCATGAGGTCGGTGAGTTGGTGGAGTAGTCATAGAACTGGACGGTTCCTCCTACAGTGACATTCATATTATCAGCGTAGAAGTCAGCCGCAGGGACTGGGGGAGTGTTCACCGCTATGTAGCCGGTCTTGTTCTCCCAGTCAAATCCTCCGGCATTGGTGGCGTTGAGCCGGACGGTATAACTCCCGGGTGTGGAGTAGGTGTGGCTCGGGTTCTGCGAGGTACTGGTGTTGCCATCCCCGAGATCCCAGTACCATGATGTCGGTGTGTTGGTACTGGTATCTCCACAGGTTACGGACAGGGGACTGTACCCAATCACCGGGGAACAGGAGAATGCTGTAACCGGGGCAGTAACTCCCGAGGCGACGGTAATGTAATTCGGTCTTGATAGGGTACTGGTGCCGTTCTCGTTCGTTACCGTCAGGTTGACCGTGTAAATCCCGGGTAAGTAAAACGAGATACCGGGGTTCGGGATCTGATATTGTCCAGTATGGCCTACGGTTGGGATGATATTCCACTGCCAGCTTGTTGGTGAGTTGGTCGATGAGTCAACAAAGTTGGCGACACCCCCCACAACAATGCTGGTATCAGCGGTAGTGAAGTTGGCTACCGGTGCAACACCCGGAACGTACCCGTCGTAAACGTAAGAGGTGGCAGCTACCATCAGCGAGCTTTCATCCACGAACTCAAACGCTGTTACCGGGAGAGCTGACTGGAGGGCGCTGTTATCCGTGTCCGAGAGGACGCCCACTTCCCCATTAATCCGCAGGCCGGCGCTGGACCGGATATTAAGGAACATACCGTAATCCCGCAGGGCAACAGCCACCTTATAGGCATTCGGGTGAGAGGATTGTAAGTGGGATAGGTCGGTTGTGTTCTTGAGCCTGAGCCGGGCTCCCATTTTCGGCCAGCTTGCATTTACCCCATCAATGGTGGTTGTCGCCGATGCCGGCCAGAGAACATCACTGACACTTGCTGCGTTCACGGTTCCATACGATGCCTCAAAACCGTGGGTGATAACGCTGGAGCTGTTAATATCAGCATACGTCAGAATGAGGGGTATCCGCTGCATTCCGCTGACAGAACCGGCAGAGGTTCCAATAGGTCGGTGAACAGTGAGGTTGGCGTAATCGTATATGTTCCCGGTGCCCGCCCCGTGAGTCCCATTGGCGTAAATCCCGTCCGGGTGGGGGGAGTCGCCGACCCGTGAGAACTCGTAACCAAGTCCGGTATCCCGGTCATATACATACATATTCCCGTCGCCGCTGACCTCATCCCACCACCCTTCATCCGGCCATGCGAAACTCTCCCCAACATCTGATTGTGTTAGGACACCGGTAAACGCAACCGGCACCATTGGCACACCGGAGCCAACGTACATGATCTTTTTACCGGCACCGGTGCTTGTCGTTCCTTGGTAGACTTTGAAGGTGTTGCCTCCCGATTCCTGGCTGATTGAGTTAATCCATGTGTTCGATGACGCATGTACTCCCAACAGTGAGATATTATACCGGGCGATATGGCTTGCCGGCAGTAATGGTAGTACGTCAGTACCGGTCTGGTTCCACCGGGTGATATTGACGAAATGCGAGTTTAGCAGGGTGGTGTTCGAGCCGGAAGCATTTGTCACCGTTAACGCGATTGAGTAGTTCCACGCTCCTGACCTTGGAGCCTGAAAAGTATAGGATGGGCTGGCTGATGTGCTGAATGTCCTGAGCACATTGTCACCGGTGACATTCCGGTATGTCCATAAGTACCCGGTCGGATCATCCGCCGTGTGAGTGTTGGTGAACTGTACTGTTCCTGTCCCGAATACGGTCAGGTTATCGGAAGTGGTCGGAGTGAATGATGCCCACCCACCACCAGTTTCTTCGGTGGATTCCTCACCATAATCGGAGGGGGAGCTTGCCTGCTCAGCCTGCATCCCCCAGATCGCCACGGCTTCTGTGATATATGCTGCACCATCATACTCAGGGGCTCTTGCTGCTGCGGTATTGTTGGCGGTGAAGAAGAAGAAAGCGTTTGCGTTCCCGGTGGCTGTTGCTACCGCTGTGTGGGATACCCGGCACCATCCCCCACTTGCTGCAGTTGCGGAGCTGGTGGCGTCCTCGCTCGTAACGGTGATGGCACAGGAAGAGATATTGGCGTTGGTATATTGTGTCGTCCCGAAATATGCCGATGCAAATACCAGTTGTATTGCGTTGTTCGTGCCATGCGGTTTGAAATACGCTGACATCGTATACGGCAGACCGTCGGTAACCGGGATTGCCTGCCCGACATAATGGTTCTGGGATCCGCCGGTTGTCGTGTTATAAGTATCAGCGGTATAATCTCCGTTCGGATCTAACTGGGTATCGTTCAGGAATTTGTAGGTGTATGATCTCGTCCACGGTGGGGTGGTGTTGATCTGTTCTGAATAATTGAACAGGTTGGCAGCACTCACAGTACCGACCAATGCCAGCAGGACAACAAGGACCAGTAACCGCTTCATGTCAGGCTCCTCCCGGTCCACCACTCATACAGCCCGACAAAAGTAATGAAGTTGGTCGGTAATTGGATGAGGACGCCAATTGCTGCAGCGATTACGGCGGGACAACCGATCTGGGTTAGGATATCATAGACGACAACCCCGAGCAGGAACACGACTTTGATCCACGTCCCGATTCCTTTCATAAACATCGAGATAATAGACCACACCGAGAAGTCGTTGGCCGTCTGTGCTTCTGCGCCGGATTGGAGGCTCGTTACCTGTGTTTCGGAAATACTTAATCCGGAGTCGGGAAGGGTCATGGTCTCGAACACTCCGATCCCATTAAAAAACCCGGCCACCGCTCCAAATAAGATAAGGAACAATAAGAAATCGTAAAACCCATTCATGATCCCTTCTCCTTCCGCTTCCCCTCACGGAAATTCCAAATAACCGCCATGAAAGTAGCCACAATCATTAACACAACAAGTATCGGTTGTCCGAGAGTGTTGTTACCAGCCAACGGATCGAGCCATCCCATCGTCCAGAAGATCCATCCTTCAACACACACTATAATCGACATCTGGGGAGCGTGAGAGGCACCGCCGAACATAGCAGTAAAAATAATAATGAACAGGCTAAACCAGAGCAGGATGGTCGGATCGAGCCCCCCGAGTTCCACGTTCTTCCCCCGGAAGTAGACCTGGAAGTTCTGGAAGGATGTACCAATGGCCGTTACTCTGTCGGGAGCGGTGGATACTGTGAACGTCTCACCGGAAAACCCGTTTGAGAGCGGGACAGAAATTGAACTGTTCTGGTCGTTAGAGGCGATTGGTATCTGAGTGATTAACACATCCACGCCGCTCGGTGTTGCATTCTTCGAGTAAACAGAGATATTCCCGCCGGTTGTCTGGCTCCCTGCATCATAGTAGTGGACATAGATTATACCGGCAGTATCGTTGACCTTCTCGGAGCTGACACTGACATTGACCTGTTGGATGGTGGTATTCACTCCAGACCATTCACCGGTACCAATATCGGCAACAATAGTATACCGCGTGTCGTGCGGAGTAACATAGAGTGGCTGGAAGGTATAGTTGGTTAACAAGGTAGTGACATTGTATTTGGCAGTCGGGATCATCAGGAACTCCACATTCCCGTAAGAATCCGCCGTCTGCCACATTGCGGTATTATTCAGTGCCACCTCATCCAGCGGGATACCGAGCAGCAAGGGGATCCAGTCCCAATTACCTGTACTCGTAGTTATCCCGATAATGGAGACATTCGCACCGACAAGAGGAGTACCCCATAATGTCTGAACGTGGAACTGTACCGCTATCGGTTCTGTCTTTAGGTCAAGGGAGTCTTCCTGCGGGCTGATCAGGATGTATTCATTTCTCGTTGTTGTGGCAATACCGGTATCGCTGGTCAGGGTCAGGCTGACCGTGTAAGTACCGTAATAAGCGTAAATGTGGCTGACGCTGCCAGCAGTGGTTGAGGTTGAACCATCCCCGAAGTCCCAGAGCCATGTCAGGTTTACCTGGTCGTTAATCGCTGAATTATTCGTGAACAGCACATTTGTTCCGGCACCACCGGTTGTCTGGCTCGCGGTGAAATTGGGGTAATTGCCTGGGCTGTCCGATTGGGTATAAATGAAAACACCGCCATTCATACCCGCTCCGCCGTACCCCATCTCGTTCGTGGCAGAGTTACCGGCACCACCACCACCCGAGGCACCAAGACCGTAAGCTTCCGCACCCCCGGTATAAGTTGTTACACTCTCCCCCGCCTCACCGGGATTGACCATTTCGAGGTATCCGGCAACACCATCAGTACCGTTCCCCTGTGCAGTACCCCCATATACCGCAGTCCCCCCGGCTGCTGTGTACCCGAAGGCTGTTGTAGCTGAACCGGCTGGTGCTAATACGTTGGTGACATCCCCGGCTGCATCCCGGGCTCCACCGGCACCGACAACGATGGTATAGAGCGTGTTTTGCGTAACTGCGATACCGGATACGTTAGTAAGGTTTCCTGCATGTCCACCAAGACCGTAATGCTCAACACCGACTTCCGCCCATCCGCCATGTCCCGAGCTCCCCCCGCCCACAATTGAGATGTAGACCATCGTGTTTGTCGTGGAGTTCCATGAGAACGTGCCGGCAGTGTTGTAGACCGTTGGATCTGCCGATACCGGGAGGATACACAGGAGAGCAAGCAGGAGAGTTACCGCGAGATACCGGTACCTGATCATGGTAAGGCTACCTCACACTCGTACCAGTCGCGGGTACCGTATTGGTGAACCAGACAGGAGTTGTGGATTGTCAGGTTTGCATATTTGGAGTCTTCCGGGATATGGGCAACAACTTGATCGTCAATAGTGACTTCGATGTAGTTCTCCTGTATTTCGATCCCGAAAAAAGATTTAATTGCCTCAATGATATCGCCGTCAAAGGAGATGTGCTTGTACGAGTGCTTTGCGACGTTCTTGCTGTTCGCTGCTGATGCACAACCAACCAGAATGAGAGCAACGAGGAGTATTGTTATTGCTATTTTTTTGTGGCTTATCGGAATGGGAAATCACCCCACCGCTTTCTTGTAGGCTCCCGCTGCGGGCGTGAACCAACCGGATTGCCGCACAGGGGACATCGTAAAGGGCGTGGTACCATACTGTTCCAATCGTGGCCACAATGGTAACAGTGCTGCCGTGGCATGATGTAGTAGTAGTAATTACTACACAATTAAACTTGCGTTATCTAAAGTAAAGTTGCGTAAAAAAGAGAGTTGTTATTTTGGATAGGCATGGATGTAACAGCCCGGGTTACCTTTCCGTTTTTCATTCTTAGAGGTATTCCAATGTTCACGGATAAAATCGAGCAGTCCTGGTTTCTCTGGCATGCATGAATCTCTCCCTTGATGGACCTCGAACTCCATACGGGGGATGCTTGCAATATCTTCCGGGTTGATCGTCCACTCTGCACCCTCGATATCGCATTTCATAAAGTCAACCTTTTCCGGTATCATCTCCAGTATCTTTGACAGGGGATGCGTCTGGACGATGTTTTCAGTACCGAAATAGTTTATTAGGATCTTCTCGCCAGAACCAACACCGAATGGCAGAACGGTTATCTTGTCCTGCAGGTTGTTGAGTTCGATGTTGGCATTTAGCTCATTCACAAACAGCGGTTCGACTGCGTAGACGTGCTTTGCCAGTTTCGCCGCCCGCAAGGAGAACCCGCCAATGTTGGCTCCAAGGTCAAGGACGACATCGGTTGGCTTGATATCATCAAACCGGTACTCCCAGATTACCTGATACAGTATTTCGGTCCCATACGGATAGAAATGTAAATCCTCCGGTGTTGTGAGGTATTTAACGACAGAGCGTTCGATGTTCATCTTCGCTTCAGTTCCCTGGTATCGGTGGTTCACAAACTCTTGGATATCAGGAAAACAGTAATATGCATCTCGTAAAATCGTAACAAAGTCAATCATACAATCTCAATCTCCGGTAGCGGAAAGATAAATTTCCCGCCATTTTTGATGTAATCCTGTTCCCGTTCGAGGATGTTGTGCTTGAAATGCCAGGGGAACACTAAGAAATAATCCGGGCTCATCTCATGTGCCTCTTCTTCGGATATGATCGGAATATTTGTTCCCGGTGTAACATGCCCGAACTTGTCCGGGTTCACATCGGCAATGTACGGGACAAGCAATTCAGTTATCCCACAGAACTGCAACAGGACGTTTCCCTTTGTTGACGCCCCATACCCGATCACCTTCTTTCCATCGTGGTGCAGGGATTCAAGTAAATCCAGTAAGTTTTCACGGTGATGATAAATCCGTTCCTCAAAATCGCGGTATGGCCGTGGAGTGTCCAGACGAAGGTTGTGTTCCTGCCGGAGCATCCAGTTAATCACCGGATCGTTCGAGGTGTATTTTGCAAGTGCTTTGCATGCAGTTACGGCGAAACTCCCGCCATTAATCGCATTCATCTGGACATCAATCACCCGGAGCCCGTACTTCTCTAACAGGTTCTTGATCACCCGGAAAGAGTAGAACTCAAGGTGTTCGTGGCAAATGGTGTCGTAGGCCGTAGACCGGATCATGGATGGCATATAACTTTGTTCAAAATGCCAGATACCGTCGTCTGCGAGAACCCTGCGGATATCACGGACAAATGCGGCCGGGTCTTCCAAATCATAGAACATCGCAATTGAGGTAACGATCTTTGCATCGAACCCATCGAATAGTGCATGGTACTTCTCAGCCGTGAAAAAATCAGAAATGAACCCGATTTCACGGGGATAATATTCTTTGAACTTGTTTGCAGTGGGGTCAATGCCTAACCTGTGACATCCGACAGAGTATGCTTTTAGCAGGGTTGCATCGTTGCTTCCAATATCCAAAACGGTATCTGCTGTTGTCAGGTTGACAAATCGTTCCAGCCTCCTCACCTTATCCGTGAGATGGTTAACCATGGATGCATTCAGCCCGGATCTATACCCGTAATTATCCCCATACATCTCTTCCAGGTTATAGGATGTTCCCATCTGGAGAAGCCCGCACGATTGGCACCATACAAGGTTAAGGGGCCCTTTGGATATCGGCATGTCTTCATCACGGGGGAATACGCCGGTTAATGCCTGTTCCCCGAGGGAGAGTACTGGTACGAGGTTATTGCTCTTGCATATGCGGCACCGGGTTATTACCGTCATGCAACCATCTCCCTGAACACACTGTTTATGTTATCGATGCATTTGTTCCGGTGAAGGTTCATAACCGCGAGATCGTTGACGAGTTTGACCAGTTCGCGCCGTTTAAGAGCGTCAGCATGGTAACTCTGGTCAACTTTGTGCCATATATCGCAGTTGATAGCCCCGAGGCTTGCCACAAGCTCCCCAATCTCCCCTGTGAAGTCTGGAAGCCGTATAGTCCCATCATAAACTTTATTGGATTCAAAAGTCAGGTCACCGGCATCTATCTTCCCGGCAATGGCACCGGCAACAAACGTATCGATCTCTTTGCAGAGTTTTGTTTTCTGCTCCATGAGTGTTGTTGCGGGAATGTTTTGGGAATGGACGATCTTTAATTCTATGACGGTTAATTTGTCAATGAGAGAGCCAAGTGTTTCCATTCATCCTCCTTTGCGATTGATGAACTCCGATGGCAACGGGAGTAAAAACTTCACCAGTCCGACACTTATCCCATAATCCCCGATAGCAGTAAGTAACGCGGGAATGATACCGGTCTTCTTAACACGGGCATGGAACCGCACGTTGGCAAAATCGGGAAAAATCTCCGTACCGTATCTTTCTTTTGCATCGGTAAAATCCCCGGACAGACACGCAGTAACACAGGTAACAGCCCGTTCGACTGTTGGGGATACCAGTTCAATGATATCATCGGCCGGAAGTCCGTGGTACTCATGGTCCCGGATAAGAGAGCCAATCGAACCTGCTGTCAATAACTGTACGGTTGGTAACGGCTTCGCCTGTTCCGACTGGCAGATCCACGTCACCCCACTGGATGAACCGATCAGGAAATTACAGTAATTTGATAGTTCCACCATCTCTCGCAGGGATAACCCGCTTCCATCGATAATCGCAGGATTCTTTGAAAACAGGGGTTCTTTCCCGGAAAGGATGATTACTGTCCGAGGAATTTTGGTGAGTTCTTCCGCCATCTGCATGACAAACTCCGGTGTAACCCCAGACTGGCCACTGCCGGGAGATGACTCAAACAGGATTACGTTTTTCATTGTTTCCAGGTCGTGTTTTTCCGCAAATACTTTCACACGATCAATTTCATTCCGCGACAGCATAATCACAGGACGGATCGGAACGGTGATTTCAGAGGGGTATGCCCGGAGTATGGATTGGCGGATGGCGTCATACAACCGGGTAGGATTCCCCGGGAACACCTGCGATAAGAAGATCTCGTCATACTCCCCGTTCTGTTTCCGTTCTTCTGCAAGATCGGCGAACTCAAACCATTTGTCGGTCACTTCTGCCCGGGTTTTCGCATCGTACTCCCATACGGAATCTATGTACGGGTTATTGTCAAGGATATCCCTGAACATTGATGCAACACACCAAGTAACATGGCACCCAGGATAATCGAATTTCAACTGTCGGGCGATTGCGAGTGCATAGAGGATGTCACCGTACATTCCGAGATGCCCGATCAGGAACCGGGGGTGTTTTGCCACTTCCGGGCGATAGTAATCCAGTTCATCATCATATTCCGTCGTAAAATCCGCCATCAGAAACCCCCAAACCCGAACCAGTTGTTATACCTCGCCACCAGCAACCCGAATATAAACAAACCCACAACTGCCGCCATGAGTTTTGTCATCCAGGGCTCAATCCAGATATCGTCCGTCTCTGTCATCGGATCAACCCCTGCCCGGTCATTATCCCTTCTGTCCGGATACTTGAGAACATCCGGTACCGCAGGTCGTAGTATTTCGCCAGATCTCCGGTTTCAGAGACAAAATCAAAGGTAAACAAATGAGAGTACGTTTCAAATGTCTGCTCAGTGTAAGCGAGCGGGTACCATTCTGAGTAATCGGGGAAGATCAAGTCATAGGACAACGTCACGATCTTCTGGTCACTGGAAAAATACTTGTACCCGGATACTACCTTATACCCGTCAACTCCCGGGTACTCTGCGGTGATCTTATCTTTCACTGGCCGGATATCCTGGTTAATTTTGTGATCTCCTGCCGGAGTAATGAAATCGTAAACGGTGATGTTCATTGAAGTGTTCCGGTCTTCTGACAGGAGCGTGACATGCCGGACTTCTTCTTTCAGTATTTCCGGTGTTGACCAGATCCGGTTATTGATGTGGTTCGATGTGCTGTTCTGCACCGTCCATGTTTCCGGGTACTCGATCAGGAAATCCGCGTTCCTGAACGTCGTGAAATTGATAAGCGAGATGTTGGATTCTGCCGGCGGGATGGTGATGGTTTCGTTGTCCATCCATACCTCATCCTCGGCATCCGTTACCCTGTCATCTTCGGGGTTATAGACCGGTGTTGGTACCGGTGTTGGAATAATCGTGGTCAGCTCCGGTGTTGGTGTGGGGATGCGTGTCGGGGGTATCGTGTGTGTTGGTGGTATGGTGCGAGTGGTGTCCGGTAACTCCACGGGTACTTTCTGCATTGTTACTAATGGGTTCTGGATACAGCCGGTTGTAAGGGCGAAGATTACTATTAGAATTATTATATTTCGGAAGTTTCCCGAACCGACCCCACGCAGCGGTTTGAGAACCGCTGGCGAGCCCCTACCAACCGAAGGGGCGGTCATGATCCATGCCTCGCAATGATGAATCCAAGGAGGAAACCCCCGATAATGCAATACGCAAACATTAAGTTTACAAATACAAAACTCTCAAATTTTAGGTTGATACCATAATTTTTTCTTATATATCCATCGAAGACAAAAGTGTCAATAATAATGATTAATAGTGGAACCCCAAGGTATACGAGGAATATGTTGGTAATATCGGGGATCATGGTGTCTCCATCTCTCGGATCTCTTTAATCAAAAGATCAAGCCGGTCGTGGAAATGCATGAAGTTCATATCTTCGACATACAACAACTTCTGATCAGGAGTGAGGTAAGACCCGGAAATAAGCAACCGGTCTATCTCCTGTAAACTTTGAACAATCTTTTCAAGTTCTTTTTTCATCATTTCAGGACACCCCGAGTTTCTGCTGTCCAAAATACTCTACGTCGGAAAACAACCGGTTGAGTGCCTCGTTATTGATAGCCCCTTGTATTTCAAAATCCAACATTGCGGAAAAGTCGAAATATTTGAAAGGAGTTCCCGAGGCGTTTATGTTTCTCCACTTCCACTCATCGTACTTTTCTTGTGGTAACTTCCTCGGGGCTATCCACCCCTCTTTATCGATAGGCAATTGTTTCTCTTTCGGGAAGTGCGAGACGTACTCCTCGGAATCTTGAAAAATCATTTTATTTAACGGGACACAATACACTCTCGAAATGTTTTTTATGAAGATTAACAACCGCCGGTTGAAACTCGAAAAAGCGAGATACGTCTTATACGCATCTTTTTCAATAGTCGTTCCATATTTCGCGTCGTAGAAAAATGCCGATTCTTCGTCCGGGTTTATTACATAACCATCTGGGAAGAACCGGATGAATTTGATCGTCTCGTCTGGGTGCTTCATCGAAGAGATAATATTTTGGATTTGGGGTACTACATTCTCAGCACCCATCGGAACGACGATTAGATCCTTGTCACACTCCAAAGTACTTTTGACTTCTTTCGACCATGCATCCCCGAGAGCTAAGCGATAAAGAAATGCCTCGCTCATCATGGTTGAAACACCATCAAGTCTCGGGTGAGATACAAAAGTTCTTTTTTTTCTTTTGCCAGTTTAACGAAATTGCCCCCGTGTACTTGTGTTGAATAGGGGACGCAAATGCGCTGGATTGGAGTAAGATATTTTGAGATTCTCCCGTAACACAAAAAGGGGAGATCAACCATCTTCCCGTTTTCTTTCAAAGGACCAATAATAAGTGCAAGTTTACCTTGATGATCCCCGTTCCACTTTCTCTTTATATCTCGGGTGATATTCCCGATTGTTGATAAGAATGTCTCGAGATCAACATTTGATAAATCGGTTGCACAGTTACTATATTTCCCAGCAGCCTGTTTCCAATAGGGTGGATCGAGGAATACAAAATCTGGTACTGGGCAGTCTTTGGGTATGCCAGTTGTAATGTCGTGTTGGCGTATATCTGCCCTAGCGGGGATTGGTGTTAAATCAGAGACATAATATCTCCGTTTCCGCTCAATACAGACATCAATTGTTGATCCGCCTCCGCCGAATGGATCAAATACAACATCAAGCGGGTTTGTGTAGTAGTAAAGCAGGTTGTCGATAATTTCTTTAGGGACGTTTCCGAAGTGCTTAACCCCATTATTGTTCTTTGAGAAGTTCCAGAGGGTGTAAATTTTACCATCTCCCCCCTCATCCATGAAATTGCGAAAAATATCAGAATCGCCAATATTAGCAATCTTGATAAAATTCGCAATTTTCTC
>Ga0172381_10003430_pt1 | contig 16815 bp, 18 predicted proteins | sample Leawel6488metaG_FD_119754 | JGI IMG/M metagenome (GOLD analysis project Ga0172381, IMG submission 119754) | Leachate microbial communities from a municipal landfill in Southern Ontario, Canada - Leachate well 64-88 metaG | ecosystem: Engineered > Solid waste > Landfill > Unclassified | place... | reverse complement strand
GTCGTTGGCCTGATCCGTCAGCAGAACGTTGGCCGTGGCCGCACCCGGGTCGGGGATGCTGACCACGGTAGCCTGCCCCATCCCCGCTGGCTTGAGCGTGACCATGGTGTCGGCGTCCTGGTCGTCGGCGGCGAGCCTGAACTTGCCGCTGGCCGCCGTTCCGGCGTACACGTCGACCGTGCCGGCCGTGCCGGACGCCCCGGCGTCGATGTCCGTGGCGGCGAGAGCGCCGACGGCGTTGAAGTCACACGAGGCGTACGTGCCCTCGTTGACGTACAGCACGGTGCCCGACGTGCCGTCGGTGTGCTGGAAGATGCACCCCGGCTGATAGCCGGAGTCTCCGTCCGTCGGGACCACCGAGCCGGAGGCAAAGAGGAACCCCTCGTCCGCGAGGACCGGGGGCTTCATCCGAAGAAGCGATGCGATTCTTTCTTGCATGAGAGTGTCCTTTCGTTGGTTACCAGGTGATGCCCTTGTACGTAATCGGATAGTTGACTCCCGAGACTCTCGGCCTTTCGCTGCTAGCAGGAACAGGAGACATCGGTCCGAAGTACCTGGCTCCCTGTTTCTTGTCTCTGGAGATCGCATCGACGAGCAGGGTGCGAAACGCCTGCGTGTGAATGTTCTCCCGGTCGTTGGCCCGCTGCTCCGCCATGGCCAGGCACGACTCCGTAATCAACTCGGAGTACCTCATGCCGCCCAACGGATACGGGTTCAACGTAGTCAGCTTTCCGCTGTACGCCTCATAGCGATACGTCAACTCGTATTCGGCGTCAGGAACCGGGAACCAGACCACTTCGTTCCTCTGTCCGCTGCCGGCCACCTGCGCCTTGAACCTCGTGGCGGCCATCGTCGGATGAGACTCGTCTCTCGTTCCAGACAACGCCGACAGAACCATCGCTTCGCTGACGACGGGGACAGAACGAAACTGATCGGAAGAGTCGTACTCGAAGTTGCCGAGCACGCGGCCAAAGTCGTCCGGAAGGTCCTGGGCCCCTGAGTGGCTCAAGTACCATTCGTCTGCTGCGGCCGTGTCATCATCGCCGACTACGGTCAACTCGGCCCCGCTGTCGCGAGACGTGATAGCATACTCCACGTCGTTAATGACCAGCGTGCCGTGCGTCGCCGCCCAAGTGGGCCACGTGCCACCTGTGATCGTGCACGTGCCGCCAACGACGGCCAGGCTTCCGGTGGTGTACCTCTGGATGGTTGTGATCGTCGTCGTCGGATGAAGAAACGACCACTCGTGCCCCGGAGGAACCCCCTCGATGGCCGGGGGATAGTAGAACTGGCGGACGCCGGCCTGAACGTAGCGGTCGACTTCTGCCAGTTGGGCAACGGTGAAAGCGCTGGGGTTCGCCCCCAAGGCCAGAAAGGAGCCGACTTCGATCAGGAGATCGTTGTACGCAATTGAAAGCGCCGACTCGGTCATCTTTCACGACCCCTAGAACTTGAGCTCGCCAGAGATCATCCTGGACAGCATGTCGACGAAGACAAAGCCTTCGGGCGACAGGCGGCCGGGATGCAAACGATCCTTGCGCTGCTTGAACTCCTTGTAGATCTTCACCGTCAAATCCGGCAGCACGGTGCTGTGCCCCATGGCACGAAACTGCTCGATGGCAAAGTCGTCGACGCGAGTCTCGTTGTCGATTGAGGCCGGTTTCGGCTGCTCCACGGGCGGCTGCTTCTGGTCCTTCTCCTGCGGCTGCGGCATCGTCGTTCCCTTCGGCAGAAATGGCGTTCAGCGGAGCCGGCCACACGCCGGCCCCGCGAACACCGTTGGTTACGCTTCGGTCGCGCCGACCAACAGATCGACCGTGTGCCACTTGGCCCCGCCGAAGATGAGGAACACACCGTCTCCGGCGTCGTCAATCGTGGCGATCTCGGCCAACGAGGTCGAGCCGTCAACCTTCAAGCCATCCGACACCAGATCGACGATGAAGTCGCTGGTGGTCAGGTCGTGCAGCAGGATGAAGCACTTGGTCTCGCCGGACAGGCTGCCCTGCGCCAGTTCGACTTCCGCGTCCGCGGCTATGTCCAGGCCGCCGCAGACGTACGAAACGCCGCCAACCATGTACGGCTGGTTGCTTCCGCCCGCGTTGGGCAGATTGATGAACTCGATGCCGCCGGACTCATCGCCGTCCAGCAGATCGGCCTGGCACGTCGGGTTGCCGGTGTAGGCGTACCCCGTGCAGGTCGCGGCGCCGGCGGGCGTCGCATCCACAGCCGAGCTGGCCAAGACCAGCACCGTGCCGTTCGTGACAGACGCGATGGTGTACTTGCCGGGAATCACCGCGCCCGTCCCGTCGTCCTCGCCGCCGACCAGCACGACGGTATCACCGGCCGACAGGCCGGTGGTGTCAGTGACGGTCAGCGTCACGCCGTCCGTGGCCAGCGACCAGGCGCCGGTCATGCTGGCTTCCAGCAAGGCCGTCACGGTCTGCCGGGGGATGGCCGAGCCGCGGCCCTTATACTTGCCGGTGTAGAACCGGCCGGCTTCCGTCGTCAGGCCGGTGTTCACCCCCACATCGTACCTTCCGGCCACGCAGAAGGTCAGCAGGCCCGTGCCGATCACGGTGTTGACGCCCAGGGCGATCTTGACGCCCCTGGACCCCGGACAGTTGATCTCGATCATCTGCCCGGACGACTTGGCCGAGTAGTTGCGGGCGGCCACGCCGGCGAACGCCTTGTTGTTCGAGACGCTGGGGCGTTCGACGTGGTTGTTGCGACGGCCATCGACGTTGGCAGCGGTGCCGTAGTCGGTGTTGTAGCAGAGACCTTCGCCTTCGCTGATAGCATCGGTGCCGGCGTACCACACCCACTCGATGATGCGGTTGCCGTCAGCGACATGACTGTTTGCGGACTTATCCATGTGTCGGTCCCTTTCAGGGATACTGGTTTACTTGGGTACTGCGCATCCGTACTGCGCATCACTCGGGGACGCCCCGAGGGGTTACTTGCTGATGATCGCCTGACGACGCGGATCGGTGCAGACCGCGTTGAGACTGGCGTCGATGTCGACGCGGCGAACCAGGTGCTTGCCAGGAACCATGTACGGAGCCGAGAGGTTGTTTTCCCAGCCCGACATGACGCCGATGGCCAGCCACTTCCAGTCCAGCATCTGGATCGGATCGGTCGAATCGTTGTCGAGGTACGGCACGTACGTCACCGGCGTCGACTTGAACATCGTGCGGCCGTCCTTGCTGGCCAGGTCATTTCCGAGGTTCATGTTGTTGGCTTCGAGCAACTCTTCCATGATGCCGATCACGGTGTCGTTGGTGTAGATGCCGTTCTTCATGCTGGCCAGCGAGGGCACGGCATGGCTGATGGGCGAACGGAACCGCGTCTTGCGGTGCGCCCGGCGCATCTTGCGGATGAGGTCGGTCTTGGTGATGTTGGTGTACTGCGCGGTCCAGTTGGCGAACCGCGGGTAATCGGTGGTCGAGATGCCGGCCCGGCCGTCCGTGAACCCGGAGGGGTTGCCGCCGTTGAAGCCCTCGGTGGCGTTCTTCACCACCCAATAGGCGATGCCGTACGGCGTCTTGCCGTCGCTGGAGTCGATGGGCTTGCCCCAGAGCAACTCTTCGAGCAACTCGTAGAAGCTGACCATCATGCCGACGTACCTGGTGTTGACCAGGTCCACGATGCCGAGACCGCCGCGCTGGAACGCGGATTCCCGCTGGTCGTACTCGTAGTGAGCGTTGACGTGACGGGGACCGACCTTGCCGTTCTTCATCGTGTCGGTCAGGCTGCTGCCGTCGGTCTCGAAGAGGCCGACCGTGCGAGCCGAGTGGTTGTGATCCATCTGGACGGCGAACTCCCAGTCGGCGCCGCCGTCGAACTTCTTCTGCCGGCCCTTCCACATCTCGCGGACGGCGACGTGATCCGTGATGTCCGTCTGCATGTCCACGAAGGCTCCGCGTGCGATGAGCTTGTTCTGGGTTTCCAGAACAGCATCGTCGATCTGACTGAAATTGAGACTCATTGGTGTATGCCTTTCCAGCCCACAACTTCGAGCTTATGCTGTCTTTTTGAAATACTTCTGGTCGATCTCATCGGCGATTTCCTTCGCCGGATCGCCATGGGGAGTTGTCCCACGGTGCCCGGCCGCACGGCGGACATGAGTTCGGGACCTGTCCTTGAGGTCCTTCGCAATCTGATCCGCCTTCGCCTTCGAGACCACGTCGCCCAATGCGACACTTACCGCTTCCTGGAGAATCGCCTCGCGAGCCACGTCCTTGCCGGCCGCCTTGTACCCGGCTTCCAGCACGGCGTACTTCTCACGAACCGCCTCCAGCTTGGTGGGATCGGTCTGCACGGCTTCGGAAACCGCCGCACCCATTCCGGCCACCTGCGCCTTGATCCAGTCCGTGTTGTTGGACTGGTTGCCGCGGAGAGCCTTGATCTCCTGGGCCTGCGCCCGGGCGATCTCCTTCACCGCAGCAAACGCCTCGACGATCTTCTCGTCGTACTCGTTGGGATCCAGGTCAGGAATCTTCGACAGCGGGTCGTCGCCTTCGCCGTCCTTGTCCTTCCCGTCTTCCCCGCCCTTGTCGCCGGCCGCCGCATCGTCCGCCTGCTTCGTTTCCAGGCGAGCAATCATGGAGTCCAGCAACTTGCCGCTCTTGAACTGACGGGCTTCCGCCATCGTCAACCCAACCTGAACGGCCTTTTCCAAACGAGCGTCGGTAATCGCGTCGGCCTCGTCGCCGCCGACGCCATCATCGACTTCGCCCTCGTCGTCGACCACGCCGTCTTTGGCGGCCGCTTTGGCTTCGCCACCGGCGTCGTCGTCATTGTCCTTGTCGGCCCCGTCTTTCTCGGGGTCGGCCTTGTCCTTGTTCTTGTCGGCGCCATCGTCGGCGGCTCGCTGTCCATCGACCTCTTTAACCACGGCCTCTACCCCGGCGTCGATCTCCGCACTGAGGGCCTTCGAGTCTGTCGGCGAATCGACCGTTTCTGTGGCGATATCTTTGGGCATGTCTTGATCTCCATTTGTGGTGCTAGCAGAAACTGGCCTTGTCTACCATGCCGCGAGCCTTCAGGGCTTTGCGGCGATGCCGTGCGCTGGTATATATCGGGTCGCCGTCCGATGTAACTTCAGTCGGCACTCCGGCGCTCTTCAGAAAGTTCCGCAACTCAGGGGCCTGCTCGGCGTTTACGCCGGAGGCCACGCAGGTCATGGGCCACGTCCCCGACGGACGATTCTCATGCTCGGAACCAACCCGCAAATCCTTAGTTTCGTCGGCCAGGCTGCGGCGAGCCGTCTTGCCGTCGACGCGGATAGACTTCGGCGCCGTCCCAATGCGGAAGGACCGCTCGACTAACTGCCCGTCGCGAGTGCGGTAACAGTAGATCATCAGCCTGTCCTCCGCCCCATAGCCGCCATTTCGCTGCCCTGGACGCCCGCGCCCATCAGCACGCGGGACATCACGTCGTCCTTACCGCTCCGGGTCGCTCCCGGCCGGTTCACCCGCTCGTACGTCCTCGTGGTGTGTGCTGGCATGGTCGTTGGCGAGGGGTTCCCCGCCGCGGCCTGTTCCTCCGGCGGTTCGCCGAAGGTCACCAACTCCGAAAGCTCGGGGATGTTCGCCAGCGATCCAATCAGGTCCAGCAACGCCCGGAAGTCGATTTGCCCGCCCTGCTGCTGAAGAAGGGGCAGGACCGGATAGATGTACCGCTCCAGGACCTGGCCGATCTTCTGCAACTTCACCGACGGCGTGTCGCTCTGCATCGAATAGATGTCGATGTCAAAGTTGTAGTCAAGGAAGTCGCCGTCGCGCGTCTCCGGCGACCAGACCGTGCGAATGGTGATGTCGGTCCCGTCGACGGGCTTTTCCAGCGTGCGTTTGCGAACAGGGTCGGTCCACAAGTACCACGCCAGCGACCGATAGACGCCGCGGGCAAAATCAATGGTCCGATCCGACATGAACTCCAACCGGGCCGAGGCCGCCTCTGATAGCATGGTGTCCTGGCCCAGCGTGTCGGCCACCGGGGACAGCCCGCCCAGCGAATCCAGGTTGCCGGAGAAGTAGCTGAACAGATCGCGAGTCTGAAGGAAGAAGGCCAGTGTCGGAGCGTCGATGCCGCCCACGGTGATGTTCTCCGGCTTCTGACCGTGATAGGAGATCCCATCGCCGTCACTAGCCGTCTGAAGAGCCTTAACGTCGTCGCCTGCGTCGCCGGCAAACGCCGCCACGTTCTTCTTGGCCTCTGCCTGGTTGGCCAGCTTGCGGAACAAGCTGTTGGCGAGCTCGTGAAGGTCCCGCATGATAGCAACCGGCGGCAGGGCCAGGAGATTTCCTGGAACGTCGGAGAACCAGAGTTTGTGGTAGGGGCCTGCAATCTGGCCTTCCCAATCCACGACGGCGAACTCTTCCTTGGTCTTCACGCCGTAGGTGACGAGTTGCCGCGTGTCAGGGATCCAGACGTCGCGAACCCAGACCTTGTCGGCGTAGAGGTCGAGGGATTCGTCCTGAGAGATGCTCTCGGCTCGCGTCTCGCCCTGGTCGCCGGTGACCGAGTACTCGTCGGCCTGCAACTTGTCGTCGCCCTTCATGTCGCGGGCCACGTCGAGCGGCAACCAGTAGTCGTTGCCCTCAAACTGGATGGTCTCGAAGTTCTTGGCCGTCATGTCGACGAAGTAGTCGTCGAGCGTCACCAGGTCGACGAAGGGCTCGCCGTACCGCTGATCGAGAATGACGTGATCGGAGTCGGCCAGGCCAATCTTGACGACGGCCAGAGGCGAGAAGATGGCCTCGATGACCGCCTTGCGAAGCGTGCCGTCCAGGCCGATCTCGCCCGGAATCTGGTTCAAGGCAAGGGCCATGTTGCGAGCCATGGCTCGCAGGCTTCGCACGGACGATGTAATCAGCGCCCGAGGGGCCCGAGAGGCGAGGCGCCGCACGTAGATGGTGACGGCGAGTTCCAGGAGATTTGTGGGCACAACATTCAGCGACCCGTCGTCGGAGTAGTGGAACCCGACGAACTGCTTGATCGCCTCGACCCGCTTATCGCGGGGAGTCTTCATCTTGCGGATGGAGGACTCCACCGCGGTAAGCAGCCGGCTGAAATCAATGCTCTTCGCTTTGCTCATTCGTTCACCATTTTTCGCACGGGCAGACCGCCTTGTCGTCGGTCAGATAAGCCCGCAGTTCGTCATCCGTTAGGCATTTGCAGTGACAGGCCATTGCGGCACAGGATTTGCATGTGTCCGCACGATCTCGGTACTGCTCGCCGCCGACGGCCATGGCTCACCTCACTTCAGCGGCTTCTCCTGCTGTAACTTGGCGTCGTTCTTGAACGACCAGGCTAAGGCGATGGCCGTGACCAGACTGCCGATCACGGTCTGGACTTTGCCCTCGTCGGCCACTAAGTCCACACCGAAGCTGGACAGAATGATTGAGGCCGCACCGGCCACCAGCATGGCCAGCCGGACCAACTTTACCGCTACCCCGGCGGGGTCGGCGGCGATCATCTTGAGCACGATCTGATACCATCTCATGGCAGGTTCCTTTCCGCTCGTTCTTCGCGGAGCGTTACTTGAGCGTAGGCACGAAGTAGGTCAACAGGGCCTGGGCCACGGTGGCAGTGATCTCCCCGGCGGCTTTCATTCGCTCGACGGTGGCCGTGGCCTCGATCTGCGTCATGTCCTTGAGGGCGGCGGCTGCGGCGGCATAGGCGGCCACGTGCTGCTTCATGGGGTCGCTGATGTTGAAGCTGATCTTCGCCGCTTTGAACGCTGGTTGCCCGGCCGCCGGGTTCGGGGTGAACTCTACCCCTTCCAGCACGGCGTCCTGCGGCGAGGCCATAAACATCTGTCCGGTCTGAGGCATGTAGGAGATGAGGCCCAGCGGCCCCGGCATGGTGATCCAGTTGCCTTCGGCGTCCTGCTTGATGAGGCTCGGGGCCAGGCCCTGGAAGGCGGCTACCTGACGGCCTTCGGCGTCGGCCGTGGCCACCTGCCCGGGCGAGGTGGTCTGCTTGACGGCCAGCGTCTGCCCGTCTACGCCGAGCTGGTTGTGCGTGCAACCCACCAGACAGACGACCAAGGATGCGACGATCAGCACTACGGTTGCTCTCTTCATGGCTTCTCCCTTTCCAGTTTTTCCCGAGTCCATCGGGTGTCGGTCACGATCTGCTTCAGCCGCTCGTCCATCCGGCCGAACTGCTGCTCCATCTCTCTCAGGCGGTTATCCAGGGCCGCCAGGTCGGCATTGGATGCCTTGCCGGCCGACTGGGCCATGGCCGCCCCACACAAGGCCAGCACCACGATGCACACGATGCCGATCACCCAGGCGGCCCACACGCGATGTTTCTCTGCACAGTCCGTTCGCTCGGTCATGTCCTCTCCTACGCGGTAGTCAGGTCCAGCACGCCGCCGATCACAGCACGGTCAGCCGCGACTCCAGGGTCGCCCCATCGGTCACGGCGTCCTCAAAGTGTTTCTGGCCACCGAGGATCCCGGCCATGGTTCCAGCAACGCCGCCTGAGCGAGCCTCGACCATGGTCTCCAACAACCGGGTTACCGGCTCCGCCCCGGTCAGGGTTTCATATCGGGCGAAGCCCTCGGTTCCGGTGGTGTCGCCCAGGCCGCAGGCCAGGGTGACGCTCGGAGTGCCGTCGTCGGCCACCTGGAACAGAAAACGCCACAGAGCCAGGCCGACCGTGGGATATTGGTCGACGCTGACTGCGGTGTCGACCACCGCGTCATTAACCAGCGTCACCAGTTGGAACTTAAAGGCTTCGGTGTAGTCGGCGTGAGCCACCACCTGCTGCAACTCGCAGGCCGACGAGCCGACCTGCCAGCGACGAATGGTGCGCACGGTGCCGGCGGCCAGGCCGGCCAGGGAGGTCCAGTAGGCCGTCGGTGTGAAGAAGAATCGCTCTCCCCACTCGGCCCCGCAGTCCAGCAGCGACACGTCGGCCTCGGGACTGCGCTGGCCGATGGACCAGGAGACATCCTCGTTGGCTGAAATCTGAATGCAGTCGACGTATATGGAGACCCCCTTCGACAGGTAGACCACGATCCGCACCTGGGTTGTTCCGGCCGTTAAGGATACTGTAGGGAGAACCACCTCGGTCCAGAACCCCAACACCGAATAGGCATGTATGGTGTCACCAAGCTTGTACCACGAGCCATCACTTCGCAGCTCTGCCAGGTAGGCGGAACAATCGGCGAACTCACTGGTCGCAATAGCGGACTTCACGTACAGGCGGCCGCTGTACTTCAGGCTGTCGCTGACAGTCACGCCTGGCGTAACCAGGTAACTGGCGGTGGAACTGTTGGCGGTGACCAGGGCCGAACGGTCTCCGTGCAGTGCGTCGGCCGTGGTGCTGGCCACCGAGGCGCCTACCTGGGCATCCGGCGGATCGGCTACCAGTGGCGATGCCGTGACCATAAATCCCGCATCGAGCGACTCGGCTTCCATGTCGGCCAGAGCCGCCGTGGCGTACAGGTTGGTCGACGCCGGTTCCACAAGGCGGCCAGTAAGCGAGTACACCGTGCTGGGCATGGTGACCAGGTCGCCATTGCCGAAAGAGAGCACGCTGAGCGACGCCGCGAGCGTAGTCGCTGTGGCATTCGAGGTCAGGGCCTTGGTGATGGTGGATCGGCCGCTGCGAACAGCTGTGTATCCCAGGGCCACGACGTCGGAGCCGATCTGCCTGCTGAGGGTGAACCAGTGGACCCATGCGCCAAGGTTTCCGGCAATGAGGTCCGCGGCCCTGGCCAGGTAGACTGCCGGGTATTTCGGACGAACGCTGCTTCCGGCCCGCACACAAACAATCACCATGTCGCTGGTGACGTCATAGGCCACCCGAAAACAGTAGCCATCGGCGTCCGAACGACGGTCGCCAAAGAACGTCATGGGCGTCACCGTGCCATCAGTGAGGTCCAGCAGGTACGGCCCCCCCGACGGAATGTCGTTGCCACATAGCACACAGGTGGGATGTCCAAAATCTACCACGCTCACCGCCTGCATCAAGGGCGCTCCGGCATACAGATTTGACCAGTGGGCCGCGTCGGTGGGAATCGCCCGGTCGCTGATCTTGCACATCCGGTTGCTGCCGTCGCCTCCGGTCACCACCCACCGCTTGAGTGCATCATGGTAGCCGCAGGAATGCCAGTGACCGTAGCCGGGATTATCGAAGACCCTGGTCCAGGTGGCCCCGTAGTCGGCGGAGACACGCACTCCGCGATTGGTGTTGGCCCCGCCGTCCGAGGCATAGCTGACCATCACCACCACGCCCATGGCATCGCCGTGGCCCACGCTGACGCCATACTGAGCCACCACGGAATCGGCCGGGTCGCCGCTGTCGGTGACGTCTACCACCAGCGTGGCGACCGGGCTTCCGGTGGTGGTGACTACGCGGTACACCTGGGACGAGGTGGTGAGGCTGCGGACAAGGAAGACCCCATTGGCCACCCTCCACCCGGAGGTACTGAGCAGGTTAAAGTTGCCGTCACCGGCCTCATTGCTCCACGTTCCGGCCGGAGTGCGTTTCATGTACGAGGTCGGAGGGCTGTTATGGTCAATTCCCCACTCGTTGCCGTCATCGTCGAAGCCGAACATTTTCGGGAGGCGGGTTCCGCTGCTGGTGGCATCAAAGGTCGGCTCGGGAAAGACGGTGGGCATGATGTCCGGCAGGTACATCATGGCCGCCCGCGGGGCGTTGGCAACTGCGTCGGTCATGGCATCCCCGGAAAAGCTCGGGGCGGCCGCGGATCGCCGCAGACGCAGGGTGATGCGCGGGGAGATTTGCCATGTATCCAGGATTGCCGCTGCCACCTCGGCCGGGGTGCCCGTAGAGACGCCCCCAGCAGAGGCCACAGCCGCAATTCCTGCCGATCTCGAAGCATGGATCATCGTTTCGACCTCACAGTCCAGCGATGTAGTTGCTCAGAGTCACAAAGGTCGCCTAGAAGGTCTCGTAATCATCCTTGGCGATCCCCAGAGTGTACGTGGCGTTCAGGGCGTCGATCAGGTTGTGCAGCATGGCAAGTTGTCCCTTGGCGTCCAGGGCAGCTGCCACCGTAGCGGCTACACCACTTTGCTCGACCCCGCCAGCGGCCGCAACGGCGTTGATCCCACCCTGACGCGATGCCTGAATCATGGGCCAGGCCCTTTCTAGGCGTCGGCCAGCGAGATGACCGCAAAACCGTTGAAAGCCCCTGTCGCCGACACCAGGGTCAGGTGTTTGCCGGACGCTCCGGCCGGGCAGAGGCTTGGGCTCAGGCCAAAGTTCCATTCCGGCCCCGCGTTGGCGTCCACAGTGATCGCTCCGGTCAGGGCTACGGCGTTCGTCCCAGCCCCGTCGTCGTCGTACGCGATCTGTACCGTGCCGGCGGCGTGCAACGTGCCTAACACACCGTGCAACCGAGCCACCTTTCCGGTGAGCGTCAGGCCAGCCGTCAGGTTTTTGATGCCTGGTGTCGTCGCCTGTGCAATCGAGACTCTGTAGAATGTCAGGGCACTGCCAACTCCGCCCTGCGCCGCCGCCAGCAGAGCCGCCAGCGTCACCTGGGCCGCGTCCTGCTTGGCCTCGGTTGCCAGCGGGCCAGTGGCAATCTGCCCGCTGGCGTTGGCGGGAATCGTGCCCTCGTTCAAAAATAACTCAATCGACATGGCTCGCTCCTTACCACCCTTTGCCCAGCCGGCTCGTCTTTTGCTTCGCCAGTTCTTTCTGGTGGCGACGCCAGGCCAGTGATCCTACGGGTATATCGGGTTCTTCCTCTTCAATCTTGCGGAAAGTTTCCGCGAGCCCCTTGTTCGCCAAGGCGTCGGCCACCGCTTCGTCGCCGTGGGCTGATCCGGCGCCCGAGGGGTCCTGCGAGTTGGCCGAGGCACTGTGTTCCACGATGCCGCCGGGTTTGCACACGAATTGCAGGCATTCGGCCATGCCCTTGTCGCTGCGGTTGATGAACGACAGGTCGGCCAGTGCCGCCCGGTAGTCCTCGAACAAGGCCGCACGGGCATCGCCCTGAAGGTAAACGCCGGGCTCGTTGCTGATCTGCTGAGTGACCTTCTTTTCCATCCGGCGGTAGTAGATGTTCGAGTAGTGCGAGGCGATTACCTGTTGCGTGAAGACCTTGCCCGTGGGACCCGAGGCGTCCCAGATCATCAGGGCCCCGTTGAGCCACTTCGACACCGCCGTGGCCAGCTTGGCGAACCCCGTCGGCCGCACAAACGGCGTGCGAACCACGACGCACTTCTCGCCGGTCTTGGCGTCGACGCCGGAAAGGACCGAGTTGCTGGCCCCCGTGCCGGCGGAGATGTCCGATCCGGTGACGAACTTGCGGTCGTTCGGCACGCGGCCTGACCCGTCGAGCGTCAACCAGAGCTCGATGCAGCCTTTGGGATCCTCGATGAACCGCTTGGGCGTCAGGCTCTCGGGGTCGAACTCCAACGTGCCCACGAGCAGCGGCGGTCGGCAATACTTCTTCCGCAGAATCTCGATGAACTCCGGGTCGAAGAACTGGTAGTCGGACCCCAGGAAGTCAATGTCAAGCTCCTGGCCTATTTCCTGCATACTCGCGCAACGGGCACACTCCCCGTCGTACCACGGCGACCGCAACTTCCCGTCGAGAATGAACGGGTAGTCTTCGGGGAACATGACCCAGCGGGGACTACCGCCTTTCTCGCGCACCCTGACCAACCCATGAAAGTTGTCAAGCTGCTTGAGACGTTTGCCAGAACCCTCGGTCGTGTAGAGCCCGCGGCGCTTCTCGGGATGCTCTGACCAGTGCAATCGGATGATTCTGGTGGACGTGTTATGCACCACTTCGCAGAAAGCCCCCTGGCCCTGCGGAGTAGAATTGAACCCACGGCAATTCGTTGTGTCGCGACTTGATTTTAATACTCTGTATCCGTCATTGTTTTCAAAGGCCGCATGTTCGTCAATCAACATGGCCGTTCGCCGGTCACCGCGGCCGGCGTCCCCCGTAGTACTCTCGCCGTCAATGACGCTGCCGGTGTCGGCATTCTCCAAATGCATAAGACGCCGGCCAGGGTCGCGCCAACCCAGTCCGCGGCCAGTCGGCAACAGCCAGTTCGGCTGATGCTCGTGCAAAAAGTCGATCTTCCAGAAGAGCGACTTCGGGTTTCCCCGCTCGTCCACATACTTTTCGTTTCGGCTGATAACCAGAAAACTCACCATGTTCAGAAAGTGCCACATATGCTCAAACACAGTAAGAACCATCGTCGATGCACCCATTTCTCTGGACTTCGGCATCGCAAAGTCTTCGCCAATGGTGACGCACTCGACAATCTCCGTCATGGCCCGATCTTGAAACTCGTAGGTGATGAAGGGCATTACCGGAGTCGCAGGGTACAACTTCGGGGCATACGTCCAACAGAACGCATTGACGTAGAACAACATGTCCTCGGCACACATCTGCCGAAGCTGGGCCGCCGCCAGCGGGTCCGAGGCCGCCATGGCCAGCAGTTCCTCGCGAAACCGCAAGTTCGCGTCCAGGTCCTTGGGCACCAAATCGTAGTGCGGCGTGCCAACAAAAATACGCCCCGACGGAACTACGTCCGCCGGGGCTGCCGCGCCACCAGCACCACAGGAGAGACCCTTCGACACGGAAGAGACCATCAACGGGCCCTCCCAGTGTACTTCGCAAAGTGATTGGTAGCGGGGGCCGGACTCGAACCAGCGACCTCCTGATTATGAATCAGGGGCTCTCCCAACTGAGCTACCCCGCGACCTGAATCGTCCCGAATCCTCCGAATCCGCTGAATCAACTCTATCGTCGGACGACCGTCCAACTTCTTGTCCTCGCCGTCGTCCGTCACGCGAACCTGAGACGCCAGAACCTTGCCCCAGATGTCCTTGATGAACGCAAACATGAATGCGTCACTCTTGCGACACATACGCAAAAGAGTCCATGCAAACGGGTCCGGGCAATCCTTCGGCGATGCCGCGGCGTTGTCAATGTTCCGCACCACCCACCGAACTACCTCCGGCTCCGGAGCCTCCCGGCCGGCCAGGCTGGCAGGGCACATCTCCAACGACGGCAACCCGTCGTCGTCATCGTCCGGCAACGGAGAGCCTGTTTCCTCCGAAATCGTCGCCATCAACCGCAACGCTTCAAAGTACGCCTGACCAGGGTCAATCGGCTCGTCGCCACGAAACCAAATCCGCAACGACTCCGCAGCAGCCGCCGATGCCGACCGATCAAACTCGTTCACCAACTGGTCGCGGAAGTCAACAAACGAGTTCCACAGGCCCGCAGCCTCCAAAAGCCCGCGGTGCCTCGCATCCACCCCGTTGATGGAACCCTTTACGCCCATGCCAGGTATTCTCGACAAGATGATGGGGGTAAGTCAAGACAAAACCACAAGCAAAAGGGTGGTGTTTCCTTTTGGGACTCCTATGGAAGTATCTGAATGTCCAGCGAGCAACGAGAAAAACGCAGGCGAGGCGAGCGAGGTAACTAGGAGTCCCAAGCCCAGAACGGCCGGTGGCGTGGTCAAGATTCTGGGGGGCGCAGGAGTCCCGTTTCCTTTGGGGCCCCCTTTTGCCAGGCTGCGAGGCCCTGCCTACGTGCTGTCACGTGCCAGCAGGGCAGGCCATGAGCGTTGTTAGGGTACTCAGGGCGTTCACAAGGGAACCCATAGCGCCGTTGCACCATACGTATGTCAATGCGAGTAGGTGCGGCCGGGAGCAGATCGCGAATCCTGCCCCCCCCTCCCCCCGTATTCCCCTCTCGCCCCTGCATTTCCCTCGATTGGCTCCTGCCGGCCAGCCGGCTGCGAGCAGGAACACCCTTGACCAGGTGCTCAGACCCCTTGAATAGCAGGCCAATGAGGAGTTGTGCTATCACTGCCGAATTGGCTAGCAAATACCGTGCCAAAGGTCGCAGAAATCGTTAAGTTAGGTAAAAGTACGTCAACCACTTTTTACTAGTATAACTAGTATAACTCTGTACTCTCTGTCCCAGATTGTCTACCTACCTCCCAATCCCCCTCAGATCGAAAGACAGGGTAGACAGGTAGACAGGTTTGACTAACTTCGCAAGTGGCCCAACGTGGTCGAGTTACATCAAAAAACAGGCCAAAAATCGCAAAAGAGTTAGGTAGACAGCCTTTTCCCTAACATCGGTAATTGTTAGGGGTGACGCGTCAGGCTAGTTAATCTAGGCAATTAGGGCAATCTGTCTACCTTTGTCTACCTATGCCCGTGATTGTCTACCCTGTCCACCAATTAATCACTAATCATGGAGCATATTGGATATCGGGAAATTGGTGGGCGGAATGTCCTAAAGATTTTTTTCAGTAGTGCCGAAAATAACATTTGACCGCGTTGCAAGGTGGCCTTATAATATGGGCAGAGAAATCAAAGAAGTGGCCCGCGAAACCAAAACGGAGGATAGGACTATGGCGCGATTTAATCAGCAGGGAGCCACGTTTGGAAGCTGCGGAACGGCCAAACGGCTCGCGTACAAGGCCCGAAAACTTCTTGCGGATGGTCACCAGCCCGCGATCAACGCGAAGGGTCAGAGATTTTTGACCATTGAGGGCAGGCATTACGTGTTTCCGGAGGATATGCAGGAGCCCCGCTGCAAGAAAAATGCATCCCGGCTCGAGTCGCAGGAAATCGACCTAGAATACGCCCTCCGGCAGGCCGCCGAGCAGGCTAGCCAGGCTGCCGTATCGGCAGGCCTTTCTGAGGGCGAATGGGACCGGATCGAAGAGGCCAGGCGGAAGGGGCACAGAAGCCACGAGTGGGCGCGGGCCAGGAGAAAAACGGCCACGGAGCGTCGCATTTCCGCGATCAAGCGGCTCGCAGAACAGATCAAGCGTTTCGACTCGGGCGACCTTGCCCGGCTCGAAGGGAACTGGGTCGGGCTCGGAGTCGATACCCGCGGCGGTGTTAACTGGATGCATATTGCAGCGATGATTCGTTCTGGGGCGGAATATTGCATCGTGGCCGGGGCGGTCAGCCAAAAGACCCTACAGGCCAGCGGGAGGTACGCTTGATGTCCGGTTCGGACGCCTCATTGAAGTATGGGCCATTTGGGCCGACGGCGGCGAGCGACACGAGTCAACTATGGAGTTCATTAACTAGGCTCGCACAACGCGGGCCGCAAGAAAGGGGAATTGCCATGATAGACTTTGCGACGTTCAAGACCACGAAAGAGGAAGTGCAGACCATCACGCAGATCGCCAAGCGCGCCATTGCTCAAGGGTTCGACCGCGACCTTTTGAGCATCACAATGGACTTGGAAGCGGCGCACCACGTCTGCCCGCTGGACCTCGACGCGCTCCGCCACGCGCCCCAGCTCGACATGCTGCACGATGTGGCGGGAATCGCGCGGCACCTGAACCACGATACCGGCCAGCTTGACGATTGCTTTGTGCCGCGCTTCGCCAAGCGGTAAGCGGGCGACTCATGGCCGCGCCCGGCCCGGAGCTGGGCGCGAGCATGAACCGCCGGCGGGGACCGGGAAAGGAATCGACAATGGACGGCATGAGCGCGGCAGAGGTTCGCAGGCGTTATCGGGCGCTGTTCGGCATCGACTGCCAGCGGGCTCCAGGGCGAGCGCCGGATACCACGATCAACGGCAAGGGCTACTACAAGTCCGAGAGCGGGCAGTATTGGAGCCCGGCCGACGGCAACGGGCGATTGATACCGATTCAAGGGGCGCGGCAACAAGGCCGCATCAGGTAACGGCCCCGAACAAGGGGCGGGAAAGGGGTCAGGAAATGGTACACATTCGCACATGGTCCGGTTCGTGTTCGGCGACGGTAACAGAGATGGTCAACGCCGGGAAGCGCGGGAAGGTCTGCCGGGTGTTTCGGTTCAACG
>Ga0172381_10003429_pt1 | contig 16818 bp, 14 predicted proteins | sample Leawel6488metaG_FD_119754 | JGI IMG/M metagenome (GOLD analysis project Ga0172381, IMG submission 119754) | Leachate microbial communities from a municipal landfill in Southern Ontario, Canada - Leachate well 64-88 metaG | ecosystem: Engineered > Solid waste > Landfill > Unclassified | place... | reverse complement strand
GATTGTTAAAGAACAGGCGGTATCTTTTATTTCCGTTCTTTTACTATATGTATGCACCCCTTTTGTTACAATCAATTCTTTTCTTAAACAAAACTACGATCCCTCCGTTGTCATTAATTTAGTTGTTGTTTTTATCTTTGTTTCAATCTTAATTATTTCTTTAGCCTTCATTGGGAAATTTATCTCCTATTTACTCCTAAAAAAAGTTGACTCTGAAGAAAAAAGAATGGTCTCTTACGCAGGCGCTTTTGGGAATGCTGGATATATGGCAATCCCCTTCCTTCAACTATTGTTTCCAGGGAATCCTTTGGTTTTATTATACGCGACAGCAGGCATTACAGCGTTTAACCTTGTTTCATGGACCTTTGGCGTATATGTTCTTACCGGAGACAAAAAAACGATGAACATAAAAAAAGCTTTTTTAAACCCTGCTACTTTGTCATTTCTTATTGTTTTGCCTTTATACCTTTTCAATATAAATTTTGTAAAATACCCTTTGACAGGGCTTCATAATTCCATCGAATTTTTCTCCACTATGGTTGGGCCACTGGCAATGACCCTTGTGGGGATTGAATTATCAGACATGAATTTTAAAGAGCTTTTTACTGACATAAAACCTTATATTTCTTCCTTTATCCGTTTAATTATCTCCCCAATTCTAGCTTTCTGTTTAATTCTGCTTATCTCATTATTTTATGATATGTCACCTTTAAAAGTAAATTTAATCACTATAGCAGCAGTCCCTTCTGCAAACAATATTATGATGTTTTGCTCAAGATTAGGAAAACCAACAAAATTGCCCGCAAAAATGGTTATTATTTCTACTTTAATTTCCATAATAACAATACCTACAGCTTTAACCCTATTCACGTAGTTGTTTGATGGAAAAATGGTTGTCAATTAAAGTACACATGTTATATACTACGAATACCATAATTAATTGGAGGAAAAAATGAAAATTACAAAAGATACTTTACTAATGGACGCCTTAAAAATGGGTAACACTCAAGCAATGGCTGAGGTTCTGTACGGCTTTGGTATGCACTGTTTAGGATGCATACTTGCAAACAATGAAACCGTGGGAGAAGCGGCAGCAGCACACAATATAGATGAAGAGGAAATGCTAAAGGCTTTAAATGAAGCTTGCAATAAAAAATAGTCAACGGTGGAGCATGGTGCAATGGTAGCACAAAGGACTCTGACCCCTTTGATGTAAGTTCGATTCTTACTGCTCCTGCCAACAGGGTTGTCATTTGACAGCCCTGTTTTTATATCGTTTAATATGCATAACATAGATGAAATAATGGATTAATAATGGAAAGCTCAAAATTAAAAAGAACTCTGAAACATATACTCGGGGGCGTTAGAAAAGCGATAGAGGATTTCTCTATGCTAAAAACTGGAGATCATATTGCCGTGGGTGTTTCAGGGGGAAAAGATAGCCTCACCCTGCTAAATGCACTTAATGAATTGAAAAAATACGGCATCTACGATTTCAATCTTTCCGCTATTACTGTTGATATGGGTTTTTCCGGAACCTCGCCAGATTATTATTCATCAATAGAAAAATTCTGTACTGATAACAGAATTAATTTTTTCTTAGAAACAACCTCTATTGCCTCCATCGTTTTTTCTTCAAGGGAAGAAAAAAATCCCTGTAGTCTATGTTCAAACATGAGAAGAGGAGCCCTTGCAAATAAATGTAGGGAAATCGGAGCTAATATTCTTGCCTTAGGCCATCATAAGGAAGATTTGGTGGACACTTTTCTAATGTCTTTGTTTTATGAAAACCGACTAAATACATACCAACCCGTTACGTATATGGATAGATCTGAAATCACTGTAATTAGGCCACTATTATATGTGGAAGAAGCAGATATTTTGTTTGTTTCAAATTATCTACAACTTCCATTAGTTGAAAGTGCTTGTCCGATAAACAAAAAAACAAAGAGAGAAGAAATAAAGCTGCTTTTAAAGGAAATTTCTCACACTCTTCCAAATGCAAGAGACAGTATCTTTTCTGCAATTATGCATCCTGACAGAGCATCCATATTCCGTGAAGATAAATCCGATAAAGAGAATTCTTGCAAAAAAGAATAAAGGTTAAATGGAACATAAAAATGAAATTAAGCTTTAAAAATCTAATAATTTTGTCCCTTACTTTTCTAAAAATTGGGGCCCTTACTTTTGGTGGGGGTTATGCAATGATATCAATCATTGAAAGAGAAGCGACAATCAAAAGAAAATGGCTAACTTCCGAAGAAATGTTGGATATTATAGCAATTGCTGAAAGTACCCCAGGACCTATAGCTTTAAATTCAGCCACCTATGTTGGGGCAAAGGTCGCTGGATTCCTTGGGGCATTTGTGGCATCAATTTCGGTAATGTTGCCCCCAATAGTTATTATAACTTTAATTTCTTCAACGCTAACAAAGTATTTTGAAAATCCATATGTAAAGTGGGCTTTCCTTGGAATGAGGGCTGGAGTAGCCGCATTAATACTTAATGCCGTAATTAACTTAGGAAAGTTCTTAAAAAACGAAAAAAGGCCTGCGGTTTATGCTGTTTTCTTTTTAAGCTTGACACTAGGACTTTTATCTGTTTTTCATATTATTTCTTTTGATAATATTTTCATAATTCTCGGAACAATTATATTTGGGATTATTTACACTTTCCTGGAATCTTTTATCAATAAAAGAGCAAAAAAAGTTTTGACCCCAAACGATAAATCTGATGATCTCAAAAATAAAAATGATCTGGAGAAAAAATGAACATTTATTTAGATCTTTTCCTCAGTTTTTTAAAGATATCTCTATTCACTGTCGGTGGGGGATATGCAATGATTCCCTTCATCCAATCCACGGTCTTAAGTAAGGGTTGGATTTCTCCAGAATTACTAATAAACTTTATAGGCATTGCTGAGAGTACTCCCGGTCCTTTTGCAGTCAATATCTCAACCTTCATAGGATACAATTTAGGGGGTTTTTGGGGGGTAATCTGCGCAATTTTAGGTTTATTTCTCCCGCCTTTTTTGATTATTATTACAATATTTTATGTTGGGAAAAAATTCTCTTCAAATAAAATTGTAAAGGGTATTTTTGTTTTTTTAAGGCCAGCAGTTTTAGCATTGATTCTATCCGCATTTTCTTCAGTAGCCTATGCTACTATCATGGTTTCAGATGGGGGTACGACTTATTTCAATTGGTTTGGGGTAATTTTGATGTTTGCTTCCTTCATTTCTATGAGATTTTTTAAAAAAATTCATCCAATAGTTTTCCTATTTGCTTCTGCGGGCTTAGGGCTCATATTCTATGGGTTTGTCCTTTGAGCATCTAGTAAAGATTAACCAATAGATAAATACAACACATTATGGCGAAATGGAATTAAGTTGGTAATTAAGACAAAATATTTTTTATATTTTACAAAAAAATATGAAAATAACCGGCCATAAATGACCGCAAATTTATAATTGTATTATTTATGAAAGTGTCTGCCCCAAAAGCTTAGTGCTACTTACAGCCTCATTTTTGTTGAATAAAAATCCTATTGGGGTCAATAACATAGATAAAGCCATACAAATTACACCTATTACTTGAGACCTTTTTATTCCTGTTTTTATTAATCCCAAAAATCCTTCTCCCCCTTCTGCTGCACCAAACACAAAAATCAAAGTAACTGTAACAACTAAGGTAGTGATCATTGATATATATCCACCGACCTTATTAGCCCTTTTTGAATACAGCCCGTAAATGTAAGGCCCTAGAAAACACCCGGCCAATGTGCCCCAAGATAAAGACATTAATGTAACAATTGCATCAACCCTAAATATTGCTAAAACAGCAGAAATTAGGACAAAAATTGCACTACTAACACTGACAACTAATTTTATACTCTTATCAGAGGCATTCTTCTTTATATAGCCTTTATATGCGTCTACGCCAAGAGAGGAGGCAGAGGTTAAGGCAACAGACGATAGAGTGGACATACTTGCAGCTAAGACCAGTACGCAAATTAACCCAAGGATTCCGTAACCCATGTATTCATTTTGCAAAAACATATTCGGAACAATATTTCCCATTCCCTCAGCTGGCTCTATAGGAAAAAACAGCCTTGAAAATGCACCGTTAAAATATGCACCAACGCCTACAATTACAGCAAAAATTGAAGCGATAACCGTTCCCCTCATAACTGATTTCTTGTCCTTTATCGCATAAAATTTCTGAACCGATTGAGGAAGTGCCCATACGCCAAAAGAAGTAAGAAAAATATTGAAAATTAAAACTACAACCGGTTTGTCTAAAAAATAACCTGTGGGAGACACTGAAGAGGGGAAAATACCATAACCGCTCTCGGTTAATTTTTTTAACCCTTCTATTCCGTTAACCTTATCGGAGGAGAGCATAAGCGCAATAATAACAATAATGCCAACAATCATAACGATACCCTGGAAGAAATTGCTAAAAGTGTTTCCTAAATACCCTCCGAAAACAATATAAACCGCAGTTAAAACTGCCATTATGATAACACAATATTCAAACTTAATAGAAAAAACTGCTTCAAAAATATAGCCTATTCCTTGATAAACAGATGTCGAATAAGGAATTAAAAATATGAATATTATTATCGAAGAAAAAACCCTTAATCCTGGAGAAGAATATCTTTTTTCAAAAAAATCTGGCATTGTTTTTGCATTTAAATTTTGAGTAACAACCCTTGTTTTATTTGCAAGAATGGTCCAAGCGAGAAAACATCCAAAAAATGCATTAGCGATACCAATCCATATTCCCGCAAGGCCCAAACTCATACCAAAAGTCCCAGCATAACCAATAAACACTACTGCAGAAAAATAAGTAGTTCCATATCCGAACGCACTAAGCCATCCACCTACAGACCGATTCCCCAAAATAAAACCATCCAAAGAAGCAGACTTTTTTCTAGCATAAATAGAAATACCAATAATAACCAATATATAGGCTACTAAAACCAAAATCGCTTGCCATCTCCCTGAGTCACCATCTATAGCTGAAATAAATGTCATAAGTTCCCCCAATTATTCTTATTTTTCGTAATCTATTATATCTATCTGCGTTTCTTTTTCATTAGGTTCTTCTGAAGATGACCCATATTCTTCTTCAAAATACATATCATCCTCATACAAAGAACAATCAGCTAAATCATCCTTATCTGTTGTGCCAGTAAGAGAGAAAATCGAATCAGCAATTTGAATATAGTCAGATATGCTGAGAGCTTCCCCTCTAATGTTTTCATCAAAATTCAGTTCACGTAAAATATTCAATATTGTCTCTTTGGATAACTCAGGAAAAGATGCCACTATATTGTTAACAAAAGTCTTTCTTCTCATATGAAATCCTGATCTAATAAGCCTTTTTAAAGTTTTTTCATCTTTGTAATTATACTTATCATTTATCATTTCAATATGAATCACTGCACTATCAACCTTTGGTACGGGATAAAAAACATGCCTGTTAACTTTCCTTAATACACTTACATTTGTCTTTAGTCCTAAACTTAAAGTTATTGCTCCATATTCTGGAGTACAGGGATTCGCCACAAGCCTGTCAGCAATCTCTTGCTGGACCATAAATGTTGCGCTTACTAGAGGCAATCTACTCTCAACAAATCTCATAATTAAAGGCGTTGTTATATTGTAAGGAATATTTGCGACGATTTTAAAGGCTCCATTTGTATAAGACAAAATCTCATCATCGGACAGCTTCATAATATCTCGAAAAATTACTTGGACATTATCGAGTTCCGCAAGTGTTTCTCTTAAAACTGGTTCAAGAGAACTATCAATATCAAAAGTTATAACTTTGGCAGCCTTACTCGCAAGGGCTCTCGTTAATGTTCCTGCCCCAGTCCCTATCTCCAAGACCACATCTTCTCTTGATATTTGAGAATCAGAAACAATAGCCTCAAGAAGGCTGATTTCAGTGATAAAGTTCTGCCCAAGAGATTTCTTGAATCTAAAATTGTTTTTCATTAATATCTCTCTAATATCCATATATCCCCCCAAAAAAACTATTCTGTATAGTGTCTAATTCGAAAATCTACACCTATTTTTTTTGCAATTTCTTCTGCCTTTTTTTGGTCTTCGATAGAAATTACATCAACTACTGTCAAAACAACTTTAGGAATATACTTTTTGCATTCTCTCGCAAAATCTATAATTGCTTCAAAAGCTTTTTCTCCCAAAACTGGATGACATAAAGTATTGTACTTTTCTTTTTCTACGGCGTTCAACGATATACTCACCGTATCAATATATCCTCTAAGCTTTTGGGGCACATTTCCACCAAATAGAATTTCGGCTTGACCATTTGTATTTAACCTTGTTTTTTTGCCACAAGCGTGAAGATACTCCGATATTTTTATGATATTATCTATTCTGTATGTCGGCTCCCCGTAACCACAAAAAACAACCTCTTCATCTACAGTAGATAATTCAGGAAAAGAGCCAATAACCTCACTTGCTGAAGGTTCTTTGCTCAACCACAAATCTAAATCATGGAATGCATCCGTGTTTCTTATGCAAAACTCACAAGAGTTACTACAACTGTTTGTTAAATTAATATACAATTTGTTGCCCACTAAATAAGAGTAGTTGTTCATATATCTCCTTTATCTCATCCTAGAAAAAATTCTTAGAGCATTATCCGATGTTGTTCTAGCTATATCTCTATCTGGGAACCACTCTGCAAGCTTATCTCCTACATACTTTATATATTTTGGGTAATTTACTTCTCCTCTCTTTGGAACAGGTGTCATGTAAGGGCAATCTGTTTCAAGCAAAAGCCTTTCCTCAGGAATCTCGGAGGCTACATTCTCCTTTTTTGCGTTTTTAAAAGTAATTGCTCCTCCAAGACTAAAGTAAGCATCAAATTCAGAAAATTTCTTAACCATATCTGATGAACCGCTATAACAATGTAATACAAGACCATAGTCAAGAAATTTATTCATTTCTTTTAAAATATCATAAGCCAATTGATAAGCTTCTCTGACATGTAAAACTAAAGGAAGTTTAGCAGAAAAAGCTATTTCTATCTGATCTTTAAAAACTTTCTCCTGTATTTCTTTAGGACTCAGATTATGAAAAAAATCCAAACCTATCTCACCATACCCTACTACTTTTTTATTCTTTGAAAAATCATACAATAACTTATAATCATTTTGTTCAGTTTTACTACTATCGTGCGGATGAATCCCTATTATTGCAAACATACTCTCGTTTTTTTCAGCTATTTCAATTGCTTTTTTTGAGGAATTCAAGTCCCAACCCACGTTAATAACATGGGAAAGTTGATCTTTATCCATATCCGCAGCAATTTGCTGAACCAGAGGTAACAGCCTTTCATCATTCAAATGAGCATGTGTATCAATATACATTTTTTATCCACTATTCACAAATAAGAGTTTTGCACTGAGTTCAATTTATCAATTATTATGAAATAATACTTCCACTTTCCATAACTTTTTCGGGAGTTAAAAGGACAACATTCCCTTGGGAGTCTTCTGCACACAAAAGCATTCCTTCGCTCATTACTCCCCCGAGGGAAGCAGGTGCTAAATTCGTTACTACAACAACATTCTTTCCGACCATAGTTTCTGGAGAGTACCACTTTGCAATTCCACTTAGTATTGTCCTAGATTCTCCTCCAATTTCTACAGTTGATTTTAAAAGTTTATTGCTATTAGGAAGTTTTTCACACGCCAATATTCTTCCAGTCTTCAACTCAACTTTGGCAAAATCCTGAATGGTTATAATATCTTTCTTTTCATCGGAGTGTTTTTTTGAAATTTCTGACTTCTGTTCAATAATCTCTTTCTCTCCTTCCATACTCTGCAACTCCTTTTCAATATTAATGCGAGGAAAAATAGGCCCTTCCGTTCTCTTCACTTTCTCCCCCCCTTTTAGTTTTCCATAACCATTGTTCTCATCAAATAATTTCGGCATTGTCAACCCAAAACTCTCCAAAATTATCTGCGATGAGCTAGGAATAAACGGTAAAAGCATTACAGCAATTACCCTAATTGCTTCAGAAAGGTTATATAGGACTGTTGCTAGCCTTCCCCTGCTGTTCGGATTTTTAGCTAGGGCCCAAGGTTTAGTCTCGTCTATATATTTATTAGCTCTCTGAACTAATGTCCATATATCAGCTAGTGCTTCGGGGACATGGAGCTCATCCATTTTATTTTTCACAGAAACAAACAAAAGATTTATCATATCTATTATCTGTTGATCCATATCCTCAAGTCCATCCGGCTGAGGTAATATTCCAGCAAAATTTTGTTCAATCATTGCTGTAGTACGACTAACTAAGTTCCCAAGATCATTAGCCAAGTCACTATTAAGGCGAGAAAGAAATGCCCTATTCGTATACAAACCATCACTTCCAAATGGAACTTCTCGAAGAAGAAAATATCTCACTGAATCAACGCCGTACTTATTGCATAATTCGAAAGGGTCTGTAATATTTCCTTTGGATTTGCTCATTTTATCCCCACCAAAAAGTAACCAACCATGTCCGTAAACTTGCTTAGGTAAAGGTAAATCCAAAGCCATCAGTAAAGCTGGCCAAATTATCGAATGGAATCTTACAATTTCCTTTCCTACCATATGAATATCGGCAGGCCAAAACCTTTTAAAAAGATTATCTTGAGTATTAGGATATCCGAGCGCAGTTATATAATTAGATAATGCATCTATCCAAACATAAATTACATGAGAATCATCAAAAGTAACAGGTATCCCCCATTTAAAAGAAGTTCGGCTAACGCATAGATCCTTTAATCCGGGTTTAATAAAATTATTTATCATTTCGTTCATTCTACTTTTAGGAGAAATGAAATTCGGGTTACTTTCGTATAATTTAATTAATTTACCTTGATACTTGCTTAACTTGAAGAAATAGCTTTCTTCTTGCATCATCTTTACTTCTCTTCCACAATCCGGACACTTTCCATTAACTAGTTGAGACTCTGTCCAAAAACTCTCGCAAGGAGTACAGTAAAGCCCTTCATACTGAGCTTTGTAAAGATCTCCTTTTTCATACAATTTCTTAAATATTTTTTGAACGGCGTCAACATGATAATCATCCGTTGTACGGATGAATTTGTCATAACTTATCCCTAGCAGTGACCATAAAGATACGATTTGATCATACAAACCGTCAACAAACTCCTTTGGAGTCATGTTTGCTTCTTTTGCCTTTTGTTCAACTTTTTGTCCGTGTTCATCCGTCCCTGTTAAATAAAAGACATCAAATCCTTCAAGTCTTTTAAACCTTGCCAAAGCATCACAAACCACTGTAGTATAACAATGTCCAAGATGAAAATTACCACTGCTGTAGTAAATCGGAGTAGTGATATAATATTTATTATCCATAATCTAAATCCTTTTTTAAATGCAAAAATACATTTCTCGCGTGCGTAATTATGGTAAGAATAGCACAAAGGCTATAAAGTGTAAAATGATTGAGTAATCTAGAAAACTCTCAACCTAAGCCTTGTTAAATTCAAAATGTCTCAACAGAGTATCATACATTTAAAGATTTTATAAATAATTAAGAAAAATTAGTAAATATTTTCGTATCTAGAGATACAAATAAGACCATTATTCATCTTTTCTATATTTATTAATAATGGGCATCACTATTTCGTAGTCATATCCCCTAGACATCAAAAATTTATATAATTTGTCAATATTCTTTAGATTAATTTCCTTACCCAGCATATATTTTCCTGCAAATCTTGACGCAGTTTCACATTGCCCTTCAGAAAATTTTTCTAAAGCTTTTTCGATAAGGTTATCTGATATACCCTTTAATCTCAATTCATGACGGATTCGATGTTCTCCCTTTGATTGATAACCAATTTGAGCGAAAAAATGAGCAAATTTTTCATCATTTATGTAATCATATTTTTTTGCAAAATCCAAAGCGAAGTCCACAGCATGTTTAGCGAAGCCTTTCTGATGCAGCTTCATTCTTGCTTCCCTTTCTGATTTTTGATTTCTTGCAATTGAGGCTAATAGAAATTTTTTTGCATTAAGTTTTTCGCTATATGCTATAAGATTATTTATATCATCATCTAAAGCATTTCCAACTTTTAAACCGCTTTTTAATAACGCTTCTAAATTAATGTTAGAAACAATTTCTCCATTGATAGAAATTTCTGCTGAATATTTATTTGTTTTTATATAATCTATTTTTTTCATTCATCAAAAAAAACCGCACTTACATGCGGTTTTTGTTTTTTTAATTAATAACTGTAACCCAATCGAACTTATCCTTCTCTCTTCCGCACTGAATTCCTGTAATACGGTCATATAAAAGAGAAGTTATACTCCCCATTTCAAAATTATTTATAATATATTCTTTTCCGTGCATACCTAGTACTCCTACTGGAGATATAACTGCAGCTGTCCCGCTACCAAATACTTCGTTAAGCGTCCCATTTTTGTAAGCCTCAAATAATTCATCCACCGAAATCCTTGTTTCCTCAACTGGTATACCTTCATCTTTAAGAAGTTTTATAACACTATCCCGAGTTATGCCAGCCAATATAGAACCAACCAAAGCAGGTGTTTTTACAACTCCATCTATTACAAAGAAAATATTCATGGCGCCTACCTCTTCAGCAAACTTCTTTTCCTTAGCATCCAACCATAAAACCTGCTCGAAGCCCTTACTTCTAGCCAAGTCGCCAGCGAGTAATGAGGCCGCATAGTTTCCCATACACTTGACTTCCCCAGTTCCGCCCAATGGAGCCCTTACATATTCTTCCTCAACAAGTATTTTTGTTGGTTTTAACCCAGTTGAATAATAGGCACCCACTGGAGAAAGGATGATAAAAAATCTGTAATCATGGCTGGGATGGACTCCTAACATCTCATCCTTTGCAATAAGTGTTGGCCTAATATAAAGGGAAGTGCCTGGAGCAGTGGGGATCCACGCCTCATCTATCTTTATCAGTTGTTTTAATGAAGCCATTACTAAATCTATATCAAAATTCGGCATACACATCCTGCTCGCGCCCTTATTCATCCTAACAAAGTTATCGCGGGGACGGAACATTGTAACCTGTCCCTTTTCATTTTTATACGCCTTAAGTCCTTCAAAAATCCCTTGGCCATAATGAAGAACACATGTGGAAGGGTCTAAAGAGAAGGGGCCATATGGAATTATCTCAGGTTCTTGCCATTTTCCGTTGATAAAATCCATTATCAGCATATGGTCAGTAAAGTGCTTACCAAACCCAAGCGTTGATACATCTGGCTTAGTTTTTGGGGTTTTTGTCAAAGTTATTTTCATTTGTTTCTCTCCTATATCCGAGATATTGTGTTGAGCATATTTCCATAGCTACTTTTCCAGAAGTTATATCTTCTAATATATTATAGAATACATCTTTTTTTTCACAAGGTATACCAAATTTAACTTTTACTTTCTCTAAATACTGTGAACCTAAAAAAATTACTTTTTCTTTTTGGAAGCGATTATTCACCTCAAGAGCCTCACTATAAGAAAGAGTTACCTCAATAATAAACGACCAAATCATTTCTATGGGAGAAACCTGCGCAAGGCTCTCAATTACACTTTTTGCATATGCAGCGCTTAAACCAGATGCTCCTAGTTTAATTCCACCAAAATAACGTGTCACAACACACACTATGCCTCTAAGCTCATTTTGAATTAGAGTGTTTTTAATGGGCATACCTCCAGTTCCTGCTGGTTCTCCATCATCCGAGGTTTTCTCTTCGTTTGATTCGGGCAGACCTACTATTGAATAACAATTATGGGTTGCATCTGGATATCTCTTTTTTACTTCCCTTAGAAAAATAAGCCCTTCTTTTAGTTCAAATACCGGTTTTAAAGAACAGATAAATCGACTTTTCTTAATAGTTATTTCGTGAGTTAGCTCCTTTTCAATGGTATAAAAAGATCTCATTAAAATTCTCCATCAGTAATTTATTAGAAACATCAAAAATTAAAAAGCATGGTTCATATAAATTTTCCTTCATTACGGAACAATTTTTATTAATCAGGTATATGTAATTCTCTACAGTTCAGAAACATATGTAAATTCTCTAATCAAAATGAAAGGAATAATGCCAAAATTTTATACAGTAATCAATCCTTCTTACTCAATAGTTACAAAAAAATGAATCTTCTTTCCTTTATGAATTACAAAACCATTATCTTGCATTTGTGAGTCAATACAATATTCAAATGATTCAATTATCTCTTCCCCAATTCTTATTCCAGATCCTTGTATCAATCTTTTTGCCTCGCTACGACTTGGGGCAAGACCTAGGGCTAATATAATTTCAATTATATTTTTTATCCCCGAAGAAATGGTTTTCCTGGGCATTTGTCCATCGCCTGAAAAAGCCGCTCTGGACATTTCTTGAGCTTTTTTTGCTTCTTCGCTTCCATGGACAATTTTCGTCACTTCGTACGCTAATAATTCTTTTGCTTGGTTTATATCTTGGGAAAAAAGTCTAATTCCCTCTTTTTCAGTGTAACAAGAAGTTAAATTTTTAATCTCATCGACAGATAAGTATGTAAGAAACATCATACAGTTCCTTACATCGTTGTCATCAATATTTCTAAAATATTGAAAGAACTCGTAAGGTGATGTCTTTTTTGAATCAAGCCAAAGAGCCCCCTTCATAGTTTTTCCCATTTTCTTTCCCTCAGAGGTTAATAAAAGAGAAAATGTCAATGCAAATGCTGGTTCTTGTTCCTTTCTTCTAATTAGATCTGCCCCCGCAAGAATGTTTGACCATTGATCATCTCCTCCGCATTGCAAACGACAGCCATATTTTTTAAATAAAACTAAGAAATCATATGACTGCATTAACATATAATTAAATTCTAGAAAAGAAAGGCCTTTTTCCATTCTCGACTTGAAACACTCAGCTGAAAGCATTCTATTAACAGTAAATTGTGCTCCTACTTCTCTCAAAAACTCTATATAATTCAAGTTCAATAACCAATCCGCATTATTTTCTATAATTGCAGCGTTAGGTCCTTCAAAAGTGAAAAACCTGGACATTTGCTTTTTAAAACACTCAACATTTCTATCAATTGTTTCTTTTGTCATAATAGAACGCATATCGGTTCTTCCTGAGGGATCCCCCACCATCGCGGTTCCCCCTCCAATTAAAACAATGGGTTTATGTCCAGCTTTTTGCATATGGCTCATCGCCATTAAAACCAAAAAGTGTCCAACATGCAAACTATCTGCCGTTGGGTCAAATCCAACATAAAATGGAACGCTACCTTTTCCCAAATATTCGTAAAGATCCTCTTCGAAAACTGTTTGTTTTACAAAGCCTCTTTCTCTTAAAACATCAAATACATTCCTATTCATAGATCCCTCCGATAGCACATTTCTATAAGTATAAGAATAATTCTAGCATATGGCATCCCTAATCGCAATAATCAGAACATTTTAGTATATCCATCATTTTACCATTGATTATTTCAAAATACTCCTATAAAAATCTTTAGGCAATACTATATAGCAAGAAAATTGAGGATAAAAATTATGTATTAGAGTTTTTCAATTCTATGATACTTATTATGCAAAAGTTCTGCTGCTAAATTAAACCCTGCAGGTTCCCCTTTTTCCTCAAAAATAAATCTGTAAATTTTATAATCAACAAAGAAATCAATATGTTTTCCCAATCTAACGGTTATATATGGAGATTCCTTTATGCTCATACTAAGTCCTTGGAAAACATCTCCCTCAAAACAAAATCCATTTTTATCAATAGTGAGGATCCCTGAATCAACCTTTTCAAACGCAAATTTTGATTCATCATTTATTAATAAATCTACTTTTACTGATCTAGAATAATTCTCAGACTCTTCAATTATCCGGCACAAATAATCCCGCTGAAAATCATACCATTTATCTATACGATCGTAACAAAAATCTCCTTCTTTAACCGGATAAATATGTCCGTATGAATCAATTGATATAGTATTCCCGCATTTTTTACATCTCATTTCAGAATAGGATGTTGCCTCCATTGAACATTCAGCTAGGCATTTAGGACACTGGTGCAATAAAAAGTCCAATCCGTAAGTCAAGGCAATCTTACGAGATTTGGGAATAAATGATAGTTTTTCATTCTCTTGATATTCCATCTCATTGTAGCAAAAAGCTTCCTTAACAATTTCTCTAATTTCAGGTATTCCCATTTGTTGAACTTGTTCTTTTGATAAAATAAGTTTCGAATACGCGGTTAATCTATTGCCCTTTCGCATTTTATTAGCATATCTAGGTCTCTGCAAATACCCTCCAGGAGTATAAGAAAAAACTACTGGAACTCCCAAATATTTAATTAATTTAATCGTCGAATCTGCAATATCGCCTGATTTCCCATCAATCGAAACCCTTCCCTCTGGATATATTCCAATACTTATACCGTTATCAATGAAAAATTTCATAGCTTTTATGCACTCAAAATCGGCAGAAAACTGTTTCTTTGGAATTATGTTTCCCAAAAGTCTAACAAACCCAGAAATAAACTTTTCGTAGAATAAGCTAGCAGATACAACAAAAGCTATCCGTTTATTCTTTAAAGTTGCAAGCATCCCCGCAAAATCAATCCCGTTTACGTGGGCCCCCAGAGCAAGTATTGGACCATCAATATTATTCATTTCAATTATAGACTGTTTGTCGGGTGTAATATTAAGTAATCTAGCCCAAACTGTAAAAAAAATTCTCCAGAAACCATAAGAAAATCTGGTAGGAATTTTATATTTAGGCCTAGTCCTACGATTTGCCTGTTTTAAACTAATTGTAGACTCTTTACTAATCTGTTTCTTTATATTTTTGTGTTTCCCCATTTTACACCTAATAAAATTATTTTCTTTTGAGGAAAGTATTTTTTTTACCTTTCAGCTTCCCCTATTTATACCTAATCGTAAAATAATTTTATCATGTTTTCTATCTTTACTCAACAACAGAGCCCATAATCAAATAACTAAAATCCACAAACTTTCAGACTAAATCTTCCTAATGGCTTTATAAAAATGGCTATAAATATACAATTTAATAAAAAATAATAAAGTACTGAAAATATTTCTCTTTTGCTATTAACTTAAAAATTTTTAAATACTTTAAATCTTCACAAGATTATTTTATTCTAAAATTCTTTCATTAATACTTGTTATCTTTCTTTTGCGGTTAATAGCCCCAATAACAGTCCAAACCCCGGTAAACATTGCAAAACTAACTCCAAAAATTAGTAATAGGTTATACGGGACATAGTTTACACCAATGTATTTGTCAATAACTGAGGCAAAAGCCGGAAGAATCAAATTGATAACATAACTAATAATAAGACCTAAACTACTCCCAGATAAAGCAATAACCAGTCCTTCAAAAAAAGAAAATTTAACATAATCAGAATTTGACATTCCTGATATTTTATATAATTTGATTTCATTTCTTCTGTCGTATGCAGTAACGATCGATAAATTAAGTATGCCTACAATTCCTACAAAATAAAAAACGATTTGCAAAATTTGTATAAGTAAACTGACGCCACTAAGATTCTCGTGTTTTGCCAATGCCCACTCCTTGAAAGTTAAAGAATAACAGTTTTTTAAGGAGAATTTTTCTATCTCCGCCCGAAGACTGACAAAAGTATTTTCATAGGATGCGCCCTCTTCTGCTTTAACTAAAAATATTGTTTCTTGGCTCATATGATCAATTTGATTATATCGACAATAACCGATTCTATCGTATTCTGTTATTGTGTAATCCACCCCAACAACAATAAACTCATAAATTACATCATCGTAATCAGTTCTTATAGGATTTGAATAGAGAATGTCTCCTATTTCAAGATCAAGACGAATTAACATATCATTCGAAAGTATTATCGCATTTTCGTTATTATCCCAACGATCTAAAATGGATGAATCTTCAAAATTTGCACACATTTTTAGAGTTTCAAATCTATCAACCCCATATATAGTCCATTCCTTCTCTTCGGTCCCAGGAACAATAAAATTAACTGAATTAAAGTATCCTGAGGTCTCGACTCCCGATAAACCATCGACATTTTCTTTAATCTCTTCTTGAATTGTAAAATCTCTCTCATTATTCACTACAATGAAATCTGCGTTATACCTTGAACGAAAAGGAACAACAGCGTAATTTACAATATCAAGAACCTGAAAAACTAAGAAGGTAAAAACCGTGATAACCGAAATCATTAATATAACTGTCCTAATAGCTTTATTTCTCTTAACGCTCAATCCTGACATATATAATAATCCAGTTCCAGATATTTTTTTTCCGAAATAACCAAAGAGCCTTATCACAAAGGATGTTGCTGAATATAGCCATAATATCAATGCAATGACTAGAAGAGGAGCTATAACCAAGAGATATATGTCTTTCATTAAAGAATAAGCGATTGTAAGCCCCACTAAAGAAACTGAGCTAATTATAAAGAGGGACAATTTAACATTCTTTGCAGATTTATTTGAGTTGGAAATTAACTGTCTAATACTCTTCTTAGCAACAGAAATGATTGGGAAAATAGCTCCTATATAGCTTACAATCAAAGAAATAGAAAAAGCAGCAATGTATTTCCAAAAAGCATAGTTTACTGATTGTTGCACTAAAGGTATTAACACATATGCCGCGAGCCCCATAGCTGCTCTTCCTAGCAATAGTCCCAGTAATCCACCGCAGAAAGCATACAAAAGGACTTCTAAACTCATTATAAGGATAACTTGCCCTGCAGTTGCTCCAGCAGCCTTAAATATG
>Ga0172381_10003428_pt1 | contig 16820 bp, 15 predicted proteins | sample Leawel6488metaG_FD_119754 | JGI IMG/M metagenome (GOLD analysis project Ga0172381, IMG submission 119754) | Leachate microbial communities from a municipal landfill in Southern Ontario, Canada - Leachate well 64-88 metaG | ecosystem: Engineered > Solid waste > Landfill > Unclassified | place... | reverse complement strand
CGATATCATCAGGCCCCAGCTTTATTCCCATATTCGCCGCTTCAAGAGGCCCCCTGCCGGAGTAATATTTCTCCGGGTCATACCCGATTATCGACAGGTTCGCCACATCGGATGCCGGCGCAAAACCTCCCGGCACGGTCCGTACGAGCCCCGTCCGGCCTTTACGGGCCAGGAAATCCATATTAGGTATCTTTGCGGCTTCGAGCGGTGTCTTGTTCCCGAGCTCCCTGACCGGATAATCGGCCATGCCGTCGCCTACCAGCACAACGTACTTCATAGGCCGATCGCCTTCAGCACCGCCTTCATCTCCGCCTTGACGGTCTTGGGCTTGCTCAGTAACGAGATCGCCCTGTCCGGGTCCTTCAGGCCGTGGCCGGTAAGCACACAGACTATCTTTGTCTTCCTGTCCGGGGATTTCTTGAAGCTGCCCTTATTTACCATCTTCAACAGCCCCGCGACCGACGCCGCCGATGCCGGTTCTGCGAATACGCCGTCCTTCGCCGCCAGCAGCTTATAAGCCTCGAGTATCTCGTTGTCCGAGACCATGTCGATGATGCCGCGGGACTCATCGCGCGCGGCCTCTGCCTGCGCCCAGCTTGCCGGATTGCCTATCCTTATCGCGGTCGCCACGGTCTCGGGCTTTTCCACGATATGCCCCCTTACGATGGGCGCCGCGCCTTCAGCCTGGAATCCCATCATCCTCGGCAGCTCTTTTATCTTGCCGTATTCCTTATATTCCTTGTATCCCTTCCAGTATGCGGTGATATTACCTGCGTTGCCTACGGGTATAAAATGGAAATCCGGGTTATCCTCCAGGGCCTCGCATATCTCGAACGCGGCGGTCTTCTGCCCTTCGATCCTGTAAGGGTTCAGCGAGTTCACCAGGGTTATCGGATAGTCGTTTGTGATCTGCTTGACGAGATCCAGCGCCTCATCAAAATTACCGTCCACCGCCAGGACCTCCGCGCCGTATATAAGTGCCTGCGCGAGTTTCCCGATGGCGATCTTCCCGTTAGGTATCAGCACGATGCATTTGATGCCTGCGCGCGCCGCGTATGCTGCGGCTGACGCGGAAGTGTTCCCGGTCGAAGCGCACATGATAGCCTTAGACCCTTCCTCGACGGCCTTCGATACGGCCATGGTCATGCCCCTGTCCTTGAAGGATCCGGTCGGGTTCGCGCCCTCGAACTTCAGGTAGACCTCATAGCCCTTTCCGAGCTTCTCGTTCAGATAGCAGGAAGGTATGAGCGGAGTATCCCCCTCGTTGAGGGTTATGACCGGTGTCTCTGACGATACCGGAAGATATTTGCCGTACCTGTGTATCAATCCCCGCCACACGTCTCTACCTCTCCACTCTAATTGCTACAGTCTTCCGCCTTATTGCGGAGATCCTGTCTATCTCCTCAAGCGCCTGTCTCATGTTCTTTTCCTTTGCCTCATGGGTCATCATCACGACCGGCACGATCCGGGCCTTGCGCCTTTCCTTCTGCCCGACGCTGGCTATCGATATCCCATGGCGACCCAGTATCCCCGCCACCTTGGCCAGGACGCCCGGCTTGTCGATGCAGGAGATCCTGATGTAATAGCTGGCCTCTATGTCGTCTATCTTCATTATCTTGTTTATCGACTTGTCCTTCATGTAGATCGGGACTCTTCCAACGGAATTGAACCTCAAATTGCGCGCGAGGTCTATCACGTCCCCGACGACGGAGCTTGCCGCAGGATTTTGCCCGGCGCCCCTTCCGTAGAATAAGGTACCTCCGACCATGTCCCCGTGCACATATATGGCGTTGTAAACGCCATTAACGTTCGCAAGAAGGTGTTTTTTGGATAGCAGTGTCGGATGGACCCTTACCTCGAGCTCGTTATCCCTGCGTTTCGCGATCGCGAGCAGCTTGATCGCGTAACCGAACTCATCGGCATACCTGATGTCGTTCTGCGAGACGTCAAGTATACCTTCGACGTAGATATCCTCGAGCTTCACGAATTTGCCGAATCCGAGCAGGGTAAGTATCGCAAGCTTGTGCGCCGAATCGTAACCCTCTATATCGAGGGCCGGATTTCTTTCGGCATATCCCTTCTTCTTTGCCTGGTCGAGCGCGTCGGAAAAACTCAATCCCTCCTCGGCCATAGAAGACAGGATATAATTAGAGGTCCCGTTCACTATCCCCATCACGGTATCTATCTCGTTCGCGATAAGGCCTTCGCGCAGGGCTTTGATAATAGGGATCCCTCCGCCTACGGATGCCTCATAGAACACCTCAACGCCGGCCTTTTGGGCGGCGTCAAATATCTCCTGCCCGTGCTCGGTGATCAGCGCTTTATTTGCGGTCACGACGTGTTGTCCGCTCTTGATCGCCTTAAGGACGAATTCCTTGGCCGGATGAATGCCTCCGACCAGCTCGACTACGATATCGATATCCGGGTTGCCTAAGACCTTATTTATGTCGCTGGTCAGTATCTTCCTGTTGACTTTTATGTGCCTTTTTCTCCTTAAGTCATTGTCGCAAATGGCTTTGAGGACGACACGCGCCCCGACAAGGCGTTCAAAATGGGCGGACTTCTCCATGAGCGCGCGCGCTACGCCCACCCCGACGGTACCAAACCCAATCAATCCTACGTTGATCTTTTCCATTTCACTTATCTCCCGCAAAAAGATGGTCGGGGCGAGCGGACTTGAACCGCTGACCACTTGTACCCCATACAAGTGCTCTACCAAACTGAGCCACGCCCCGATATAGATTTTCTAAAGAATTAGAGCATTTATTATAACAAATTGCCTGGAAAAAGTATAGCTGGAATTAACGGGTTGTTTACTTGCGGTCTTCCGATTTTTTACTGCGGGTCATGAGGTTTCGCACGGCTGTCTTTGGGTCTTTGCCCTCGAATATCACGCTGTATACCTCGTTGGCAATAGGCATCTCGATGCCGTATTTCCCGCATAGTTCATGGCAGGACCTTGCGGTCCCGACCCCTTCCACCGCCATCTCGGTGCTCTTGAGGATGGCATCGGGAGCTTTTCCCCTGCCTATCTGCTCGCCGAACCACCTGTTCCGGCCGTGTGTGCTGACGCAGGTAGTGACGAGGTCCCCGAGCCCGCTTATGCCGTAGAATGTCTCGTGCTTTGCCCCCATTTCGGTACCGAGGCGCGCTATCTCCACGATCCCCCTTACAAGAAGGCCCGATTTAGTATTGACGCCGAAACCAAGCCCGTCGGATATTCCCGCTGCTATCGCTATGACGTTCTTGAGCGAGCCTCCCAGCTCAACGCCGATGACGTCGGTGTTGGAGTATATCCTGAAATTCTCCGTCATGAAGAGGTCCTGGATCTCCTTCGCGGCGTTTTCGTCCGAAGACGCAGCGACCACGGTCGTCGGGAGGCCGCGCGCGACCTCGTAGGATATCGTCGGCCCTGAGAGCGCGCCGATCCTTATGTTCCCGAGGACATCCTTTATTACCTCTGACATCCTCATAAGGCTCCCGTTCTCGACGCCTTTTGAGACGCTGACGAATAATCTCCCCTCGGTATCGATGCCCTTCAATATTCCCGAGACCTTGCGCATATACTGCGACGGTACAGCCATCACGATGACATCGGAATCTTTGGCCGGCTGCCCTATCTCCGAAGTTAGTTCGATGGTGCCCGGTATCTTCACACCCGGAAGGAATTTCACGTTCTCGCGCGACAACTTCATCTTCGCGGTATATTCCGCGAATGCGCCCCACAGGCTGACCTTGTGCCCCTTTGAATCCAGCAGGATCGCGAGCGTGGTGCCCCATCCCCCGTCGCCTATGACAGTTATCTTTTTTTGATCAGCCATGTCTCTTGAACTCGAACGCGTGCTCTTCGCCGCGTACGAGCCTCTTAATATTCGGATAATGTTTATATACCGTTACCGCGCAAATGGCGGAGCTTATAAGTACGAACAGCGACGGGTATCCCATCACCGATACCATTAAGGGTATCGAGACCGCGCTGACTATCGAGGCTAGTGATACGTACTTCTTCCACAGGAAAACCGCTATCCATATCACGAGGGCGATCAGCAATACCTTTGGCGCGACGCCGATAAATACGCCCGATGATGTCGCTATGCCCTTGCCTCCCTTGAAGCCGAGGAACACCGTCCAGATGTGGCCGGCTATCGCCATCGCCCCGAGGATCAGCGGATAGACCTGTTCGTCGACCGGGACGCCCCACCTGAGGAAAAGTTTCGCGACCAGGGTCACGCAGACGAGCCCCTTTAAAATGTCTACGGCAAGGACGAGCAGGCCCCACCCTTATCCCACAACCCTCGCGGTATTGGTCGCCCCCACATTGCCGCTCCCGTGCTCCCTGATATCGATGCCCTTCAGGTATTTCGCCACGAGGAAGCTAGTGGGTATCGATCCGATAATGTAGCATATTAACAGAGAAAGCAGGGTTTCCATATTATTTTTTCACCGTGTTCCCGTTCATCAGGCGCGCTCCTTTGAAAATATAGTCTATGCCCGAAAGTCCCGTGAATACGACGGCCGTGTTCCAGATATATTCAGAGTGCCTGTATAACAGGAGCACGCTGATTATCGCGGCCATCTGGAAGAAGGTCGTGATCTTGCCCAGCGGGCTCGGAGATATCTTGACGTCGCCGTGTATGAGGAATATTACCAATACGCCTATCACTATTATGATATCACGGCTGACAACTATTATCGGAAGCCAGAGCGGCAGTTTTATGCTGGCATTCCATACGGTAAGGCTTATGAAAGCGGTTATAAGCAGCAATTTGTCCGCGATGGGGTCCATTATGGTCCCGAGGGTCGTTTTTTGCTTCAGGAAACGCGCGAGAAAACCGTCAAGCGCGTCGGTAAGGACCGCTATGCTGAATACACACAGCGCGTAGTACCTGAGATGATCTTTCTCCGGCTTGTAATACAGCGCAAGCCCGACAAAAACCGGGGTAAGCAACACCCTGAGGATCGTTATCTTGTTCGCTATGTTCATTTAATTACCGTTTATAAGCTGCATCCTGTCGAACGGCAATATTACCAATACGGCTTTCCCGATAAGGTAGTTTTTCGGGACGAAACCCCAGTACCTGCTGTCCTTGCTTGAAGCGGAGTTGTCGCCGAGAACGAAATAGCAGTCCTTCGGCACCGTGACGGGTTTTCCTTCCAGCCCGTAGTCCCCCCTGTTGTAATAATATACGCGCCTGAATGCCGGCGGGTCCTCAACGGCCGTCCCGTTCACCAGGAGCTTGCCGTTCTTTATCTCGACGGTATCGCCTCCCGAGGCGATGAACCTCTTGATAAAGGATTTCCTCGGGTCATCCGGGGATTTAAATACGACTATCTCCCCCATCTTCGGTTCCCTTATGCCGGGCAGCCTGAAATTCACGAAAGGCAGCCTGGGCCCGAACACGTATTTGACCACGACGATCCTGTCGCCCACGAGAAGTGTGGGTATCATCGAGCCGGACGGTATCTTATAGAGCTCGAATACGAATACCTTTATCACGAACGCGAGAAGGAAGGCTGTGATGACTATCTCAACAAGCTCCCTTGTCAATGATTTCTTTTTCTTTACTTTTACATCCTTCGCCATTTTATCTCCTTAGAGCTTCAGGACGGCCATAAAGGCTTCCTGGGGTATCTCGACCTTTCCGAACTGTTTCATGCGCTTTTTGCCTTCCTTCTGCTTCTCCCACAACTTGCGCTTCCTTGATATGTCTCCGCCGTAGCATTTCGCGGTCACGTTCTTGCCGACCGGACGGACCGTCTCGCGGGCGATTATCTTGCTGCCTATAGCCGCCTGCAATGCGACCTCAAATAGCTGCCTCGGTATGAGCTCTTTCAGCTTTGTGACGAGCTGATTGCCCTTCGTATATGCGCTGTCCTTATGCACTATGAATGACAGCGCGTCGCACGGTTTTCCGTTTATAAGTATATCGAGTTTTACAAGGTCGCTTTCGAGGTATTCCTTGAACTCATAATCGAGCGAACCGTATCCGCGCGTGATGGATTTAATTCTATCATAAAAATCCACAATAATCTCTGATAATGGGAATTCATAGACCAGCATCGCCCTTGTCGGGTCGAGGTACTCGGTGGACTTGTATACGCCCCTTCTCTCCTGGCACAATTTCATCACGTTCCCGAGTGAATCCGCCGGAGTGATCACGAACGCGCGTATGTACGGTTCTTCGATATGCTCGATCTCCTGCGGGGCAGGGAGCTTGCTGGGGTTCTCGATCTCTACGATCTGCCCGTCCGTCTTCTTTACCTTGTAGACCACGCTCGGGGTGGTCGCTATCAGGTTAAGGTTGTACTCCCTTTCAAGCCTCTCCTGTACGATCTCCATATGCAACAGGCCGAGGAACCCGCATCTGAATCCGAAGCCGAATGATACGGAAGATTCCACCTCGTAAATGAAGGAAGAATCGCTCAATTCAAGTTTCTCGAGCGCGTCCCTGAGGAAAGTGAAATCCTTCGAGTTGACCGGATAGAGGCCGCAGAACACGAGCGGCCGTACTTTCTTGTATCCCGGCAGGGCGTCCGCAGCGGGTTTGCGGAAATCGGTGACCGTATCGCCGACGTTGACCTCTTTCGGGTCCTTGATATTGCACGTGATGTACCCGACCTCTCCGCATGTAAGCTCCTCTATTGCGACCGGGGACGGTTTAAAGATACCCACCTCCTCGATGTCATAGACACGCCCGGTACCCATCATCCTGACCTTCATGCCTTTCCTTAGTACGCCGTTCTTGAGCCTAATGAATATAACGACGCCCTTGAAGGTATCGAATGCTGAGTCGAAGACAAGCGCCTGAAGCGGGTTGCCGGCATCCCCTTTGGGCGCGGGGACATTCTTTACGATGGAATCCACTATTTCGTCGACGCCGATGCCCGTCTTTGCGCTCGCCAATATGGGCTCGACATCCGTGATATGCAGGGTCTCCCTGAGCTGCTGGCATATCCTTTCGGGCTCCGCGCTCGCCAGGTCTATCTTATTTATTATCGGTATTATCTTGAGGCCGTGTTCGCGCGCGAGATAGAGATTTGCGACTGTCTGGGCTTCGACTCCCTGGGATGCGTCGACGACCAGGAGCGCCCCCTCGCATGCCGCGAGCGCCTTGGAAACCTCGTACGTAAAGTCAACGTGCCCCGGAGTGTCTATGAGGTTGAGTATATATTCTTTGCCGTCCGCGTCATGATGCACCAGCCTCACGGCTTTTGCCTTTATCGTGATGCCGCGCTCCCTCTCGAGGTCCATGCCGTCAAGCATCTGATCGTGGAAATCCCTCTGGGATATCGCGCCTGTTTTTAACAGCAGCCTGTCGGCCAGAGTCGACTTGCCGTGGTCTATATGCGCGATTATGCAAAAGTTGCGGATCGACGATATATCCATTATTTGATGCTTTTTGACATTTTATCTACGGTATTGATCAGTTCCCCGGCTTCTTTATCGGAGTGTGCCTCGCTGTATACCCTCAGGATCGGCTCTGTGCCTGACGGCCTTATGAGCAGCCAGCTTTCGTCGTCGAATATGAATTTCAGGCCGTCGTAGGTCTTCATGTCGACCACCTTCCTCTTGAAGATCTTCCCGGCATTACCCTGGAGTTTCGCGAACAGCTCCTTGACGACCTTCTCCCTGGTCTTGAGAGGTATCTCGACGTCCTGCCTGTGGTACCTGAATTTCCCGAACTTCTTCTCCATGTCCTCGATCAGCGCGAGTATAGGCTTCTTCTCCTGCTGCATCATCTCGACAAGCAGCAGCCCCGTAAGGATGCCGTCCCTCTCTGGAATGTAGTTCTTGACGCCTATGCCTCCGGACTCTTCCCCTCCGACTAGCACATTGTCCGTCTGCATTAATTTCGCTATATGCTTGAAGCCGACGGGCGTCTCAAAGAACTTAAGGTTGTAATGCTTCGCTATTTTATTCATAAGCATCGGCCCGGCAATGTTCTTGACCAACGCGCCCCTCCAGCGCCTGTTCTCTATGAAGTGCAGCGCTATCAGGCACATTATCTCTCCCGGGGTTATGAACCTTCCGCCCGGCGCGGCGGCGCCCACCCTGTCCGCGTCGCCGTCGGTGGCCAACCCGATATCGTAATGGCCCTTCTTCATTTCGGCCATGAATTTCGGCATATTATGGGGTAACGGCTCCGGTTTCAAACCCTCAAATGTGGGGTTCGGCTCGGAGTTCATCACGTCAATCGGGACTTTTGTCCCTTTCAATACCTCGGCATGGTAACTGTTGCCGGCGCCGTGCATCGCCTCGGCCAGTACCCTTATATTGCAATTCTTCAACAGGTCGAGGTCAAGGTATTTCCTTACAGCCTCGATATATCTCGGCATCGGGTTGATCATCTCGATCCTGCCCGATTTGACCGCGTCCGCAAGCGGGATTGTCCTTACCTTGTTCTTATAGAGGAAAGATTCAACTTTATGGGTCACCGTCTGGTCCGCCGGCGAGCCCTTGGGGGTCTTGATCTTCAGGCCGCTGAAACGCCCGGGATTATGGCTTGCCGTTATGATAAGGCCGCCGTTCAAGCCCATATGGCGGATGTTGTAGCTTGTCGTAGGGGTAGGCGAAGGCCTGTCGGAAAGGTATACCTTGATACCGTTAGCCGCGAGGACCTCGGCGACCGCCTGGGCGAATTTGTCGGATATGAAACGGGTATCGTAGCCGACAATGATCCCGCGCCGCGCCTTGAATTCGTCGTTAAAATATTCGGCGCAGGCCTGCGCGACGATGCGGAGGTTATCGAACGTGAAGTCGTCCGCTATCAATCCCCTCCAGCCGTCCGTGCCGAACTTGATGACATCTTCCTTTTGCGTGGTCTTTCTTGCCATTTCAGGTCTCCTTTGGTTGCGCCCCCTCACCCGATGTTAAGCGCTTTAGAGATCTCTTTTTCCTGCGATTTATCGATCGTGCCTATCAATGACATATTAAGGCCGGAATTATCAATTATCCTTCCCGCGGCGCGCTTTACGTCGTCGGGAGTCAGGCTCGCTATCTTCTGTACGACCTCCTGCGGCGTCGGTATCTCCCCTTTGGATGAGAGATGCTCGCCCATCCAAAGCATCTGGTCGATAGTGTCTTCGAGCCCGAGGAGCATCTGCCCCCTGTAAAACTCGCGCGCGCGCTCGAACTCACCTTTACCTATATCCTTTGTCCTTATCTTTTTGAGCTCCTTCATGATTATATCGAGCGTCTTGGCGATGTTCCTGTTGTCGAGGCCGGCCGATACGATGAAGGCGCCCGTATCGTGCAATTTTTTAACGGAGGTCCCTATCTCGTACGCAAGGCCTTTTTTCTCCCTCACTTCCCTGAACAGCCTGCTCGACATATTGCCCCCGAGAATTATATGCAGGAGCGTCAGCGCGTACCTGTCGGGATCGTTCCTTCCGAAGGCGCGCAAACCTATGGCCATATGCGCCTGTTCTGTCTTCTTGGACAATATCTTTAGCATCGGCCTTCTCTGCGCTTCCTCCGCTTTCTTATAAGAAGCCCTGTTGCCGGCTTTTGCGCAGCCGAAGTACTTATCGCAGCACGAGAAGAGCTCCGCGGTATCTAGGTTCCCGCACGCTGAGATCACGACATTGCGCGGGTTATAATACTTGTTCTTGTATCCGCAGATCTCATCGCGGGTCATGGACGTAACGGTCTCCAGGGTCCCGGCGAGGTTCCTTCCGAGCGCTTGCTCCGGCCAGAGAAGCTCCATGAGCAGGTCGTGGACGTGATGGTTAGGCAGGTCCACATAAAGTTTTATCTCTTCCTTTATCACGTGCCGCTCTTTCTTCATATCGTTAGGGGAAAACCTGGCGTTGAATACCATATCGGAAAGGATATCAAGCGCGTTCTCCATGTCCCTGTTCAGGACCTTCACGAGGTAGCAGGTGAATTCCTCGGAAGTAAACCCGTTCATCGCGCCGCCGCGGCCCTCGATCTGCTGCTTTATGTCCTCGGCGGAACGTTTCTTTGTCCCCTTGAAAAGCAGGTGTTCGATGAAATGGGATACGCCGGATATCTTCTTGGGTTCATAGCGTCCGCCTACGCCAAGCCAAACTCCGATCGCGAGCGAATCCCTGTCCGGCAGGCTCCTTGCGGAGCAGCGCGTCCCGTTATTAAGCGTGCTAAGTTCGTACATTATTCTTCAGCCTCTCGAGATACGATTCAAGTATGAGTTGCGCAGCGACCTTATCGATCACGTTCTTCCTCTTCCTGCGCGATACGTCCGATGATATAAGGAACTTCTCGCTCTCCTTGGTGGATAAGCGCTCGTCATATGTGGCCACCGGGATTCCGGCGGAGGCCTTGAGCACTTCCACGAATTCCGTGACCTTGTCGGCGCTCTTGCCCTTAGTGCCGTCCATGTTGATAGGCATGCCCACGACTATCGATTCCGCGCCGTATTCGGAGATTATGGCGTTTATGGCTTTCAGGTCTTCCTCGATAGTCTTTCTCTCTATTACGGTCACTCCCTGCGCAATGATGCCTAGGGGGTCGCTCACGGCGACGCCTATCCGTTTTTCTCCGAAATCCAGACCAAGCACTCGCATCAGAGGTACTTTTTCAGCTCCTTATCTTCCTTCATCATGGAGATCAGTTTCTTCACGTCCTGAGCCAGGTCCCTGCGGCAGACGAGGACGCAATCTCCGTCGCGGACCACTATGACGTTATCAACTCCGATGGTCCCTATCACGCCCTGCGCCGAGACGATAACCGAGCTTTTCGTCTCTATCGCCTTGTGAGACCCGATCGAAAAATTCCCGTTCGAATCGGTAGAGAGATGCCTTGCCAGCGAATCCCACGAGCCCAGGTCATCCCAATAAAATTTTCCCTCCACCGCGAATATCCTCTTCTCTTTTTCAAGGACGCCGTAATCTATCGATATCTCTTCCAGGTTAGGATAGACTTGTTTAAGCTTGCTTTTAAAACTGGTCCGCCCGATGCTCGGTTCGAGAAGCTGAAGCCCGAGATAGAGCCTCGGAAGGTTCTCCTTTATCGCGTCAAGTATGCTCGTCGCCTTCCAGATGAACATGCCGCTGTTCCAGTAATACCTCTTTTCCCTCAGGAACCTGACGGCGTTCTGAAGGCTCGGTTTTTCCACAAATGCCATTACCCTGTGGACTACCGCCTTCAGGCCGGGCCCCTTTATCCTGAACTGGCCGCTCGTGTCTATCCGCAGGTAACCGTATCCCGTAGCGGGAAAGGTCGGCTTTACGCCTATTGTGACAAGGCCGTTGGACGCCTCCGCGACCTGCACTCCCGTAAGCAGCGCGTCGATGAACTTATCCTTGTCCTTAATAAGGTGGTCCGAGGGCAGCACGATCATAGTCGCGCGAGGATCACGCTTCTTTATTATCATGGCAGCAAGACCGCATGCGGCCGCCGTATTCCTTGCGGCCGGCTCCGCGACGATATTCTTTATTGCCGGAAGGTCCGCCTTTATCGATTCGAGCTGCTCTTTGTTAGTTATGACGTAGATCCTGTCATTCGGCACGATAGTGCCGATGCGGGAGACGGTCTCCTGGATCAGCGACCGTCTTCCCATAAGCTTCAGGGTCTGCTTCGGCGTCTTGATCCTGCTCTTCGGCCAGAACCTCTCGCCCCTGCCTCCGGCGATTATTACGGCATAGATATTCTTTTTAATGGGATGCCTCCGCAAGTTTTTGCACATAGTCCCCTACGTTCCCGATAAACCGCTTTTTGGCGTAGTTCTTCTCCATCTCCTTGACTATGGCGGAACCGACTATAGCTCCGTCGGCTGCGCGGCATATCTGCCTGACCTGTGCCGGGTTCGATACGCCGAAACCGACACATACCGGCAGTTTCGAATGCCTCTTGATAAGCCTGACCCTCGATGCGAGCCCCCCCGGAAGCGAGGATCTGGCGCCGGTTATCCCTGTCAGTGATACGTAATAGATGAATCCCCTTGAATATTTCGAGATCAGCTTGATCCTCGCCGCTGTGCTTGTCGGGCTCAGCAGGAAGATCGTAGCGAAACCTTTCTTTCTTGCAGCGCTTACAAGTTCGCCGGATTCTTCCGGCGGCAGGTCAGGTATGATCGCGCCGTCCACGCCGTTCTTCGCGCAATCAGAGATAAATTTATTTATCCCGTACTTCAGGATCGGGTTATAGTAGCCCATAAGGACTATAGGCATCTCCGTTTTTTTCCTTAATTCTCCGACGGCAGAGATGACATCCTTCAGCCTGGTGCCTTTTTTGAGAGCCCTCTCGGACGATATCTGTATAGTCGGGCCGTCGGCGACCGGGTCGGAGAACGGGATCCCCAACTCGATTATATCCGCTCCGCGCGCCTCGAACTCTAGCACGAGCTTCTTCGTGTTCTGCAGCCCGTAGTCGCCCGCCGTAATGAAGGCGACAAGCGCCTTCCGGCCGAGCTTTTTAAGTTCCGCGAATTTTTTATCTATCCTATTCATGTTTTTCCGACAATATGCGCGATACCATATCGACGTCCTTGTCGCCTCTCCCTGAAAGGCATACGACCACAAGGTCGCTCTTCTTAAGTTTCCGGGATATCTTTGCCAGGTATGCGACCGCATGCGATGATTCCAGGGCGGGTATTATGCCCTCGGTCTCCGACAACAGCCGGAAAGCGTCCAATGCTTCGTCGTCAGTGGCGGAGAAATACTTCGCGCGGCCCGTATCCTTGAAAAATGAATGTTCCGGTCCGACTCCGGGATAATCAAGCCCCGCCGATATGGAATGCGCGATCTTGACCTGGCCGGCATCGTCCTGGAGCAGGTAGCTCTTGCTTCCGTGGAGTACGCCGATCCCGCCTCTTTCCAGGGTGGCCGCGTGCATCCCCGTCGAAAGGCCTTTTCCCGCAGCCTCTACGCCGATAAATTTGACCTTCCTGTCATTCAGGAACGGGTAGAACAAACCCATCGAGTTAGACCCGCCGCCGACGCATGCCATCAGGTAATCGGGAAGCCTTCCTTCGGATTTGAGTATCTGGCGTTTCGCCTCGATGCCTATTACCGACTGGAAATCCCTTACCATCATCGGGAAAGGATGCGGGCCGGCCACCGAACCTATGCAATAATGCGTCGTCCCTACGTTCGTGACCCAGTCCCTCATCGTCTCGTTCATCGCATCCTTGAGGGTCCTGCTTCCGCTCTTTACCGGATTGACTTTGGCGCCGAGCAATTTCATCCTGAAGACGTTCAGCGACTGGCGCTGCACATCCTCCTCGCCCATAAATACTTCGCACTCGAGGCCGAAGAGCGCCGCCACTGTTGCCGTCGCGACGCCGTGCTGGCCGGCTCCGGTCTCGGCGATGATGCGCTTTTTTCCCATCCTCACGGTAAGCAGGCCCTGGCCCAGCGTATTGTTTATCTTGTGGGAACCGGTATGCAGGAGGTCTTCTCTTTTGAGGTATATTTTGGGGCCCTTTAGCGCCTTCGTGAGCCGAGCGGCATAATAAAGGTTGCTTGGCCTTCCGGCGTACTCCTCCAGATAATACCGGAGCTGCTCGGAGAATTTTTTATCTTTTTTTGCGGCCATATAAACACATTCAAGCTCTTCGAGCGCTGTCATAAGCGTCTCGGGAACGTATTTTCCTCCGAAGACGCCAAAATGGCCTTTTCTGTCAGGCAGTTTCACGTCATAACCCCTTTATTTTGACTGAATAAAATAAAAGTTTATCACAGAGTAGAGGCTTAGTCAATTCATATTACTGGCGGGCGGTATCCTGCGGAAGCTATTTTAAGATTTTTATATCGGAATTCTCGCGTGTCTTGCTTTGCAGCTTAAGGCGCTCATCAATAAGGAGCTGTATCTGTTCGCTCATGGTAGAGGGCTTTACCTGCATCGAAGGGTCATCCTTAAACCTGAGGGCCAGCGAAAGCTTCAGGTCCTTGTCGAAGATCGGCTCCCCGTTAACGGTAGCGATGACCTTGCCGCCCGAGACTGCGGAAGCCGGCTTTTCAGCCGGCCTCCCGCAACCAATTATCATAAGCGCAAATATCAATACCGCTGCTGCGCGCACTATTGATTTCCCTGGTTCCACGTTCCGGCGCCTGCTCCCTCGAACGTCCCTGTTTCCGTCCCGGTGTAGGTACCGCCGGCCTGGCCGTTAAAGTTCACGTCTCCCGGGGCGGTTCCCGCCACATTAGCGACCCATTGTCCTTCACTCCACTGCGTGCCGGTCAATACCGCGCTGACCCCGGCGTCGTTGCTATAATTGATGTTCCAGTCGTTGCCACCCGTGTATCCGGCATAGCTTCCGTTGAATAGCGCGGCCCATATGCCGTTCAGGTCCAGCGCGTTCTGCGCGTAGAAGCTTATGTCCATATTGCCGGTTATGGTCCCTGCGGCTCCGAGCGCTCCGTTACCCTGGAGCAGCGCGGTGTAGGTTTCCGTGATGGGCATGTTTACCATCTCGGCGATCGCGACGTTATCGAATCCGAGCATGCTTGTATCCAGCTCGGCGAGGTCTACCCATTGGCCTACGAACGCGGTCTGGATAGTGGTATCCACGCCCGCTTCATAGAAGCCGGATATGTCTCCCTCTACGCGGCCTACATTCATAGTCAGGTACTTTCCGGTCTCGCTGTCCCAATCCTCAGGAGAGAGGGATACGCCCCTGAACGAACCGTTGACATCGCCTTCCTTTATGCCTTCATACGAAATGTCCGAGACGCTGTTTGTGCCCTTTGCGGACAACAGCAGGTAGCTTTCTCCGTTACCCATATCAGCTACAACACCGCCCAGGGCCGTTCTCCAGGCGCCGGCGGTAACGGCGGAATCCGATTGCGCGAGCATGGTGCCCCTGATTATCCCCCAGTTGTCATAGCCGGATAAATTAGCTGTCGACGCCTGTACTATCTGGGCTTCCAACGGGTTGCCGTTAATATTTCCGATGCCGGCCGCCTTGAACATGTTCTCGTCAATTTGGATGCTATCCACAAATGCCGAAGTGTCCATGGATATATAATCCATCATAACGGATGGCGTCCATGTTCCTTCGGCCTGCCATATTCCGACGTCCACATCTTCGCCGTAATCCAGGTATTCGGTGGGCATTGCGCAATAAAGGCCATCCGAGCTGCCGCGCAGTATACCCGCCTGGTAGCCGTCCTCGCCGGGCGAGATGAATAATGCGACTGTATACATGTTCGGCAGCCGCCCGTTACGCGCCATGCCGACGGTCCATCCCCAAAACGCGCCTTCGCCGTCATCGGTCGTATTGGTCCCGTCATAGCCGTTGAAGCTGCTGATCTGGGAACCTATGAGATATGAACTGCGGTCCAGGTTTCCCTCGTATTCGCCCATCGTTATTACGTCGAAGGCGCCGCCAGCCCACCATTCCTGCTGTGCACTTCCTATATTTCCGTAGGTGATGCCGTTTTCGACAAATCCGTCTTCGTCATAAAAGATGTACCCGTCCGATGAACCGCTCAGGGTAAGGTACTCGGCTTGCGCTACGCCAATTGAAAGCGCCTCCCATGAGTCATATTCCGTATCGTATGCACCGAGCATCTTGCCGATGAACGTGGTAAGCTCCCTGTTCGACAACACTTTGCCTGAGATGTCGGCGCTGAATTCGCCGTCCTCCCATGACGTGCCGTCAATGAACGCGAGCGTATATGTTGAGTAGAGGCCGTCTCCATCATATTCCACATCACCCATAGCCGCAGTCCAATTGTCCTCAGGGCTATTGCCGAACGTGCCCGAGCTTGCGGCCCTCCAAAGGCTCCAGTTCTGGTCGATCAGGGCCATCGATTCGCCGCCAAGCGTGCCCCTGATGTCCCCTCCTATTACGCCGTAGACATCGTTGTAATCAAGGGCTTCATCGCCGCCGAGAAGGACCGAAGGCGCATATTCCGTCGGGAGGTCAAGGTAATATGCGAGATTTCCGGACGCGCCGAACATGCCAAGCGACGGGTAGAAATCCCCGTTGAACGTATCATAATTACCGGTTTCGTCGGACGACATTATATATCCGGCGCGATAACCTTCATCGGTCTCCCTGATATAAATGGAAAGCAGCATGCCCTTGAGCCTGTTCTCCACCGATGTGCCGCCCATAGTACCGGTAGCGACGGCGTTGTCATCTGTTATTATGACAAAATCGGACGCCCAAAGCTTATAGTCAGGATTTGAGAAGCCGCCGATAAGCGTGAAATCGGCCGGGCCTTCCCATATGTTCCCGGCTCCTCCGAATACGCCGCTAAGATCTCCGTATTCGGCATCGAACTCGCCCCAATACTCTGAGACATAACCGAACCCGCCGTCGGTCAGGATGCCGGAATAAGCGAGCGGCTCGGTCTTCCATGCGCCTATTGCCGCTCCCGCCCAGGATGTATATGAATACTCTCCGGTTAACTGGCCAAGATCGTCATAATAATAATAATGGTCCGTGGAATTTCCGCGGAAATCGCCGGCGACCTTTCCTATCGTGCCCTCCTCGAGGTCTATGAACGCGCCCGTAACGTCAGCGGCTATCGAGCCGCCTCCAGAGCGGACATTCTTCGCCGTGATAAGCAGGTGCTCGCCGTAATCGCTCTGTATATTGCCTAACGCGAGGCCGTTCTCGGGAACGTTCCCGTCATTCTTGGAGTACCACCCGCCCATCTTAATGTTGAAAATGCCCCATGGCATCTCGCCGATCGAATAGCTGTACGCGGTGCTTATGTTACCGTATATAGTCCCGTTCCCGGCAAATGAACCGCCGAGAGACATATCACCGATATATTCCTCATTTATACTATCCCTCAGGTCTTCCGGCGCGATGGAATAACCTTCGACCATCTCCGTCGAAAGGTCCATCAAGGCCTGCCACATCCCTATATCTTCATAATATTCG
>Ga0172381_10003427_pt1 | contig 16826 bp, 17 predicted proteins | sample Leawel6488metaG_FD_119754 | JGI IMG/M metagenome (GOLD analysis project Ga0172381, IMG submission 119754) | Leachate microbial communities from a municipal landfill in Southern Ontario, Canada - Leachate well 64-88 metaG | ecosystem: Engineered > Solid waste > Landfill > Unclassified | place... | reverse complement strand
TAAACAATTACTTCACATCATCAAACCAAATCTATTACGACACATCCTCAACATTCAAAGTCTCACAAATAAAAGACAACCTTCTAATCTTAAGAGCACAAAAACAAGGAACATACCAAATGGAAATTATCGCAACAGATGGAGAAACATTAGTTCGTTCAAACAAATTCTACATCGCCGTAGGAACACAAAACACAACCGAACCAATAATTAACACAACAGAACAATTCACAACATTCATCCCTTGGTTAGACCAACACAATACTTGCGAAAAAATAAACACATACTCATGCTGTTTTGACACACAAACATACACACAAAATCAAAAACTAAAAATTCAAAACACAGAATATGTCTGTTCAATAAATGAAAATTCAAACGACTGGATACAAATAGATGATGCTTTCATAATAGAAACTTCAACAGACATTTTATTCATGATAGATCAACAAGGAAATTCCTGGCTTAAAGGAACTCTTTGCCAAACAAATCAAAGTTGCCAAACAAAATTCACAATTCCAGAATTAAATTTCATTCTAACTAAAACAGGAAATTTACAAATACAACAAATAGAAGAAAACATGAATCAATTCAACTTTTGTGAAAATTGCTTAAACATAAAAAACAACCAAGACCAAATCGTAGCTCAAATAATACAGAACACATTAAAACTAAAAGGCAAATTCTACCAACAACAAATTGACCAAAACTCATGCGAAGTTTGCTAAAGCAAATATTTATATATTTAAATAGCAAAAATTGAGGCATGGTTCAATCAACTAAACACAAACAATCGAAGGAAAAATCTACCTCTACTTCTTACAAGAAGTATATTTATGCGTTATTAATTATCTTAGCCGTATTTTTAATCTGGAATTCATTTATTCGAACTCAAACAACCGGGCCTGATGATAATGCATATATTAGAAACTTTACTCGTTCTAACACATCTTTTGAAACTGAAGACCCTTACACAGATCATCCAATAGATGATTTAAATTGGTCTTATTTAAACAACACTCCGGTTAATAAAATAAATCCTCCTAACATACAATTGCCTCCTTCAACTTCACCACCAAATTTCAAACCCAAAACAATTCCGCCTGCAGAAAAACCAGCGGATCCTAAACTCACTGGAGAAGACACAGATGGCGGCAAAAATTTTTTAGTAAAAGGAACATGTAAAGATTACATAGATAACTATTCTTCAGAGGATGTTTGTCTAACAGCGTCATTATTATCTGAATTAGAATATCTGAATTTCTATACAGATTCAAACAAACTTGTACAAGGTTGCTTTTGGACAGAATTAAAAGATTGTGGAGATTATGGAGACTTTGTTTGTGAAGATGGAGCATGTGTTGCTGCTAAAATTACAGCCACATCCCAAGATGAAACATACATGTCTGTTTTAGACGGATTTAATCAATTTGTTAAAGGTACTTGTTCAGATCGTTTTGGAGTTCACCAAGAAACTTGTCTACATCCTCAACTTTTAAATGAATTTTACGTTGATGGTGAAGATTGTGTTGAAATTCAATATTACTGTGAACATGGTTGCGAAGATGGTGCTTGTTTAGCAGAACCAAAAGTAGAAGAAGACCCATATATAGTTGATGGAATAATGGATTGTAATTCTTATTGCGTTGACAACAATTACTATTCAGGAAATCTTCCAAGTGAAGGCTTATGTGAAGTTCAAAAAACATACAAAGAATTTACTTGTTGTTGTAACCAAAAACTTTCAGAACCGATAGAAGATTGCAATTTATATTGTAAAAATTTAGGATTTGATACATATAATAGGTTTGCTTCAAGTGAGTCCTTATGTAACGATTTACAAGGAGTTCAATATACCATTACTGATTGGCAGGAAGATACTTGCTGTTGTTACTTCAATGCATATGATGAAGATGGAGAAACTAACGATTATACGACAAAATCATCTTGTTATTACGACATTGGATTATTTTTAGAAGACGCATGTGTGGATTCACAGTTCTTAAATGAACAATCTTTAGTTTTGAATCCAGGAACTAGCCCTACTTGTGAACCAATAACGATAGATTGTAAAGCTGAATTTGGAGAAACATATAGGTGTTCTTCAGGAGCATGTGTTCCCGATCCAAAATATGAGAGTTGTGATTCTTATTGTAAATCAATAGTAGGAACAACTTCATTCGGAAGCATTTATTCTTCAGGAGCATGTCAAATTGGAAGAGGCACGCCTCAAACAGTTTGTTCAACTTACTCAGGAACATATGTTGCAGAAGGAGATATAACTTGTGACACAGGTTATTGTTGTTGTTCTTAATTTTTTTTATTTTTTCTTCTCAAAAGTTTTCAAATACTCAAAAGAAACACTTAATTTTTTAGAACAAACATACTCAACAACATCATCAACTTTAAGTTTTCTCTTACCCTTACAAATCTGTCTAGAAAGTTTTCCCCTCTCATCATCATCTTGATATCCAAACGAAATCTTTTCATGATCTGGACCTCGAATGTCTCCATTAAAATCAATATAACTTCCACTTTCAGAATTTTCTAAAACTTGAATCTTATCTATCAACATATTTAATCTCGGAGAAATATCTGTATTAACTTTTTTCTTATCATAAAAAATTTTAGTATTAAATTGAACATTCAAACCATAATTGTCTTTTCCATGATAACCAACATTTGCCTTAAAATCTTTACCATAGTAACTAGCATTTCCTCTAACATCACAAGAAGCCACAGATAAATAACCTCCCAATACAAGCACTGCCAATTTTTCTAAAGTCTTAGACATATTTATTATTAATCACTACAAATATATAAATGTTACTATTTTAGAGTAACAATTTTGTAAAATTTCCGGAAAACTCATGCGTGATTTAAAATATAACCTCTCTAAATAACACATAATGCCTCTAGAAACAATATTAAACAAAAAACAACTACAATCCTCAGCCGATTTAGTCGACACAATAGATTTAATTAACGGACCATTGTGCTACCTACTTCTCTCAACAGGCAGTAAAACCCTTGAAAACATAGGAATCGCACTTTCAATATCCGAAATACTTTTCTCAAAAATACCTTTTGTAACATCATATATACGCCAAACCAAAGACTATAAAGCACTAATTTATTGGGTGCCTAAAGAAGTACTTTGTAACTCCATCCCCGTCAATGGCTTATTAGACATATTTCCAGCCTACAGGTGGAGAACCGAAGTCATTCTAAAATAAATACATTTATAAAACACCATATCAAAAACACATTAAATGACTGATGAACCAAGACCTTTTGCTTTACCATACATTAATTTTGATATTCTTCTCGATGAAAACGGAGTACATCCATCATTTTTAGAGTTATCAAATCTTCCTTTTGAAGCTGAAAATTTAGAAGGAATAATTGGCGCGGATGGAGAATTAATGCAAAACCAAACAGATCTTAAACTCCATCTTAAAGGAGCTATAGATTTACAAATTCCAATACAAAAATATCTATCCGTACAAGCATTATATTTACCTAATTCAAGACACATAACAATTCGAGAAATACCTGTACCTCATAAAAAACATAAAGACCGTATAAACACCGCAAAAGACATATATAATAAGGTTTCAGCATTAGACAAAAAAACATATTCTAAACGTTAAGTATATAAATGAATGCCAACTCTCTCAATTTACAAACTCAAAGGTAGTCTATAATGGTTAAAAAAGCAGAAAATGAATTTCACGATTTCCAAATATCTATGGATCAAATTGGAATAACATCTTATGAAAAAGCAAGAATGATTGGTGCGAGAGCATTACAATTATCTCAAGGTGCAACTCCAAAAGTAAAATTAACCCAAGCGGATTTAGAAAAAATAAAATTTAACCCTATTGAAATAGCAAAATTAGAGTTTGAACAAAACGTTATTCCAATTGGAATTAAAAGAATTAAAGATTAATGTATGTAAAAATTCAAGTGGAAACATTTGATATAACATACGTTGGTGACAAAAATGGCACGAATGTATAGTCGAAGTAGAGGAAAATCAAGAAGCACTAAACCTGTGGTAAAAACAGTTCCATCATGGTTACAGTATTCTGGTAAGGAAGTAGAACTTCTAGTTGTAAAATTAGCTAAAGAAGGAAAAAACAATAGTCAAATTGGATTATATCTAAGAGACGAATATGGTATTCCTGATGTTAAACTGATTACTAAAAAATCAATTTCTAAAATTTTAGCAGAAAAAAGTTTAACCAAAAAAATGCCTGAAGATCTTATGGCTTTATTAAGAAAAGTCTTAGCAGTTCAAACACATTTATCGGAAAATAAAAAAGACATGCCTGCAAAAAGAGGATTACAATTAACTGAATCAAAAATATTGAGATTAGTTAAGTATTACAAAAAAACAGGACGAATTGATTCTAATTGGAACTATAATCCAAATCAAATCAAGATGTATATTGAATAAACCTTTTTTCTTTTTTTATTAAAATGGAAAATATAGACCAATTCATAAGCGAAGTAAAAAATAGTGGAAGTAGTTTTATCTCCACATTAAAACCAAACACAAAAATAAGTTTAATTGGTCATCACGACACAGATGGATTATGTTCTATCGCAATGTTGGAAAAAGCACTCGAAAGAGAAAGTTTATCTTTTGAAACTGCAAACATACCTCAATTAGAAGATGAATTCTTAGAAAAAATTTCTAAAGAGGCTGACGTATTTATTTTCGCAGACATTGGATCAGCAAATTTAGAATTAATACAAAAACATTTTCCTAAAAAAGAAGTTATTATTTTAGATCATCACAAACCAAACACAGAAAAAGTTTCAAAAAACATCTCCTTATTAAATCCATTCTTATACGGAATTGATGAAGAAAAAATCATCTCAGGTGCAGGAGTAGTATATTTCTTTTGTCAAGGAATGAACCCTCAAAATAAAGAATTAGCTCAATTAGCAGTGTTAGGGGCAATAGGAGATACTCAAGAAGATGATGGATTTAAAGATTTAAATAACATCATATTACAACATTCAATTTTACAAAAACAAATATCTGTTTTAAGAGAATTAAGATTATATGGTAAAAATTCTAGACCTTTACTAAAAGTATTACAATATTCAACTGATCTTCAAATTCCTGGAATAACCAACGATTATCAAGGAACCTTAAAGTTTTTTAGAGAATTAAGAATACCTTTAAACTGGAAAGGTAAACCTCGAAAATGGTATAATTTACGTGAAGATGAAAAGAACTTAATCACAGAAAAAATTCTAGAATTAAAAGGCGAAGAAAATCAAGAAGAATTTACTGTAAATAATTATAAATTTAATCTTTTTAAAAGAAGAGAATTATCTTGCGGAAGAGAATTTGCAACAATAGTAAACGCTTCAGGAAGATTAGAAGATTATAGAACAGCAATAGATGCGCTAAAAGGAAACGAAGATGCACAAGCAAAAATTGTTTTCAATTTAAGAACATATAAATTTTCAATAAAAGAAGGATTAGATCTTTTTGAAAAATACAAAGAAGCAGGTCAAATAATAAATAATGGAAAAGTAGTTGTTTTTGATACAGAAGACAAACTCAAACCAAACATCGTCGGAGTAATTGCCTCAATCATTGCAAGAAACAAATATTATGATGAAGGAATAATCATATGCACTCTATCCAACATTCCTGATCAAAAAATAAAAATTTCTTTAAGAGTTAGCAGAGACAAATCTGAAATGAACCTTGCAGATCTTTTACAAAAAACAGTATCTCCATGGAGTCTTCCAGCAGGAGGACATACAAACGCCGCAGGAGCAATAATCCCTTCAGAGAAAAAAGAAGAATTTATACAAAACTTAATCTCGAATATTCTATAAATATATAAATAACCTTGATTTGAAGAAAGCATGGTTAAACCAAAGAAGATTAAAAGACTTCCTAAGAAACAAAATCTCTTCAAAAGAATACAATCTAATTTTACGAATTTAACCTCTACACAAAAAACCTTAATAATAATTTCTTTAATAATTATAATATTATTATCTGCTTTAATAACTCTTAATTTAGGAGTAAAAATCAGATTTTTAGTTTTAGACGAACTACAAATAAACTTAAAACCACTACAAACAATAATGAATACAAATCAAGATTCTTCGCAAATTGATTTTGACATATCCGTAAATAGTTTTAGATTTTGTAAAACACAATGTACTTATCAAATCAAAGACACCTACACCGAAGAAATAGTCCTCTCAAATAACCTAACTTTATCCGGAGAAAAAACATTCAAAGAAACCTTCACATTAGAAAAAACAATTCCTAAATTCGGACAACAAATATATTATTTTGAAATAGAGTGTAACAACATAAAAACATTTATTTGTAAAACAAACAACGTTCAAAAATACAGATCTTCTTTAATTACAATAAATTACGATTACAACAATCAAACTCAAACATCATTATCAAACAATAAATATTTACTAAGTCAAACCCAAACTCAAATATTAAATTCATTACAAAATCAAATACAAATAACTCAATTAATCTCAAGAATCAATCAAACAATTCTAACAAATAGTTCTTTCAGCCTAAAACAAATAGGTCCTGAATTTAACAACGCCCTAGAACAATATAAAGATCAAAATTTTACTAAAAGTTTAGAAATATTAAATAAATTAAACATTGATTCGCATCAAGAAGAATTATTCGATCTAAAAACGAATATAAATCAATACAACCAAAACATAGAACTAATCAATTTCGCTCATACAAACACATTCAATCAAATATTTGATTTCTACAACAAAACAAACCAAAACAAAAGTTCAGAAATAAAAACAATTTACAATTCATTTAACACATCAACATTTGAAACAGTTTTAGAAATACAAAATACAACTACAATAAAACAAACATTAACACTATTAAACACTACTTACTACCAAGACAAAATCTTGTTTGAATCCACTTTTTTCAACACGTTAGACAATTACTACGCATTACTTTCCAAAACAAAGTCTTTAGAAAAAAACAACATAACTCTGTGCATATATGCAAACAATTTAAGCCAAGAAGTAACCAATCACAATCAACAAATACTTTTAACAAATGACCCTCTAATATTAAAAACACTAGAATTCATAAAGGAAAATCTGTTCACCATAGAAGAAAATCAAACACATTTAATTTCGCACAACGACACATTCCTAAAATTAAATTTATTAACATTAAAAGAAAATTTAAATTATATTTTAATACCACAAATAGATTTAACGTACTGTAACACTACTTACAATTTATTCACGCCAATAAATCTAAATAAAATAAACACATCCTTAACAGAAGAACCTTCCTTAACAACACAAGAAATAAAACAACCAAACAAGTTCTCATGTATTTTCCAAAACTGTTCAGTTATGCCTGAAAAAAATCCTCCACCAATATTATTCCTACACGGACATTCTTTCAACAAAGATGATCCTCCTGAAAGTTCAATAAGTGCATTTTACAACATAAGACAAAAACTAGCTCAAGAAAAAATCATAATTAATGGCGGAGACATAGATTATACCTCTGCGAATAATGGCTTCTGGGCAAACTCAAACATTCCATTAGGATTAAGCGCAACATATTTTTATATAACTTACTATGACATAAATTTATTTGCACAAAGCATTAGAAAAGAAGAAGGTATTGAAGTTTATTCCATACGTCTAAAAGAACTAATAGATACAACATTATCTCAAACAAATTCAGATCAAGTGATAATCGTTGCACACTCCATGGGAGGATTAGTTGCAAGAAATTACTTAAATTTATTCGGTGAAGATAAAGTACAAAAACTAATTTTAATTGCAACACCTAACAACGGCGTAGAAGGAACAATAAATAATATATGTTCTTATTTCGGTGAACAAAAAGCATGCACAGACTTAAGTAAAAACAGCCTATTCTTAAAAAAATTATCAACCTACAAACCCAAACTTCCAATTTACAACATCATTAGTCAAGGTTGTGAAAATGGAGATGGCGTAGTTACAATAAATTCAGCCAAACTACCTTACGAAGAGAACTATAAAGAATATTATGTAAATGGAACATGTGATGATTTAATGGGAGTTTCTTTCCACACAGACATTTTAGATCCCAATAAATACCCTGAAACATATAATTTAGTAAAAGAACTAATAGATTAACTGTTCTAATCTGAAAAATTTATAAATCTACTCTAAATACTAAGTGTATGGCAGAAGACCACTTAATACAAGAAAGAAAGAATAAAGTAGACGAACTTAAAGAAATAGGAATAAATCCATATCCATATAATTATAAAATTACAAAACATTCTAAACAAATTAAAGAAGAAAATAAAGATTTAGCACCTGAAACAAAAACCGAGATAAAAGAATCCGTAGCAGGAAGAATTGTTCTATTTAGAAGAATGGGAAAAGCATCTTTTTTAACTATTCAAGACGAAGATGGACAAATACAAGCATATTTACGTAGCGACGACATAGGTGAAGAAAAATACGACCTTCTTAAAAAAATAGAATTAGGAGACATAATTGGAGTTAAAGGAAAAGTATTTACAACTAAAACTGGAGAAATATCTATTTACGTTGAAGATTTTGAATTATTATGTAAATCAATTAAATCATTGCCAGATAAATTTCATGGAATACAAGACATGGAGATAAAATATAGAAAAAGACACTTAGACTTAATTATGAATTCTCAATCCAAAGAAATATTCAAAAAAAGACTGTTAATAATGCAAGCAATAAGAGAGTTTATGATTTCCAGAGGATTTTTAGAAGTAGAAACACCAATACTACAAGAACAATATGGTGGTGCTGCAGCTAAACCATTCAAAACATTTCACAACGATCTGAAAATGGAAATGTTCTTAAGAATATCGCCCGAATTATATTTAAAAAAATTATTAGTTGGAGGCTTTGAAAAGGTTTTCGATATAAATAAAAATTTTAGAAACGAAAGCATAGATACAACACACAATCCAGAATTCACCATGATGGAGGCCTATCAAGCCTACGCAGATTATGAAGATATGATGGATTTAATGGAAAATTTATATGATTTTGTAGCTAAAAAAGTTTTAGGAACAACAAAAGTAATGTTTAAAGGACAAGAAATAGATGTAAAAGCTCCTTGGGATAGAGTAACCATGTTAGGAGCAATAGAACAATATGCTGGAATTGATGCCACAAACATGAGTAAAAGTGATTTAGAAGATTTCATTATTAAAAACAATATTGAATTTGATAAAGAACTTAATTGGGGAAATTTAGTTGCAGCAATATTCGAACATTTCTGCGAAGATAAATTCATAAACCCTACATTCGTTATAGATCACCCAAGAGAAACATCTCCACTTTGTAAAAAATTAAGAACTGGCGATGAAAGATTAATAGAACGATTTGAACCATTTTGTATGGGCATGGAATTAGGAAATGCTTACTCAGAACTAAACGATCCAATCGAACAAAGAAGACTTCTTGAAGATCAACAAAGACAATTAAATGCCGGAAATGAAGAAGCAAATCCAATAGATGAATCTTTCTTAGATGCAATAGATACAGGAATGCCTCCAGCAGGTGGAATCGGTGTTGGAATAGATAGAATGATTATGATTTTATTAGGACAAGAATCCATTCGAGATATAATATTCTTCCCAACAATGAAACCAGAACAGAAAGCAGTTAACAGCGAATCAGAGGACAGAAAATGAAACACAAATTAACGTTCAAAGAATTTATGGAAAATAGTTGGGCAATTTGGGCAATTTTAATAGGTTATGGTTCTTTATTCTTTTTAATGCCTACTGGATTAGAAATGGGTGTTGCAGGAGATTTTATGTTTTTATATTTACCAACTATATTTGTTATTGGTTTAGTTCTAAATATTAAAAAAAATAAAAAAAATAAAACTAAATTTTACAAAGATTGGAAATTTTGGCTTTGGTGCATTCCTTTAATATTTTTGATTGGATTTTGTACATATGTTTGTTTATTTAATTACCTTGTGAATGGTTTTATTTAATTTTTTCAGTGAGTTAAGTTCGAAGAACTTATACTCGCTACCGTCGTCATATGGTAATAGACGGCGTAGTCATATGCCAATAGACCTAAGAAACCCGAACAGAAAACAGTTAACAGTGAACAGAATTCAGAAAAAAAAGAATGATTTTGTGTATACAAGTGAAACGAGTATACGCAGGAGTTCGCCTAGACGATACTGGCTTCGGAAGATTTACGGTTATTTATCGGAAAAATTTATAAATAAGTTCAATTTAATAAAATAAAATGATCCCCAGTGATTCTTCGGGGTTGCTGGATGATTTTTTCTTTAGAGGGTTTAATGAACGAGACAATAGTATTTATAGATGCAGGCTTCATATCTAAATTATCTAAACATTTTGGTAATGGAGTATATTTAAAAAACGATTTAATTAATATTTCAAAAATATTTTCTCAAAAAGAAAAACTTGAATGTATACAAATTTATTATTATACTGCGCCGCCGTTTCAATCAGATAAACCTAAAAAACAAGAACAGATTAGACGAGAAAATTACGATCTTTTTATCAATAAATTATCCAAACATCATATAATTAAAATAAGAGAAGGACGATGTCAAAAAATAAAAAATAAACTTGGTGAAGATGAATATCATCAAAAGGGAGTCGACACTTTATTAACTATGGATTTAATGACTGTTCCTTTAAAGCATAAATCAATTAAAAAAATAATTCTTATTGCTTGTGATAGTGATTTTGTGCCTGTAATTAAGAACTTAGACTCTTTGAACGTTCAAACAATTTTATTCACATATTTCGATAGGCAAAGAAATTCTAATTTTTCTTCGTCTAATGAATTAATACAAACAGTTTCAAAAGTTAATATTATCACTCAAAAAGACTTTAATAATTCTTTAAAAAACAATTAACATTGTTCGGACCACAGAATGAATGTACTCTGTTTCCCGTTAAGCTGTATTCTGCTCACGGAGTAAGTCTATCTCTATCTCGCGGAAACAAAGTAACTTCCCGTATATTTTTTATTCCAAGAATTAACATAGTTAATCTCTCAACACCTATTGCCCAACCTGCATGAGGTGGAGCTCCGTATCTAAATGAATCAACATATTCTTTAAACTCTTCAGGATTCAATCCTTTAGCTTTTAATCTTTCAATTAATAATTCAGGAAGATGAATTCTTTGACCGCCTGAAGTAATTTCCATACCTTTGTATATCGCGTCGAATCCTTTAGAAAGAATTGCATTTGCTTTTTCATCTTTAGGCATAATGTAAAAAGGTTTTCCCGCTATAGGCCAATCATGTACAAAAACAATTGTGTCGGGGAATAATTCTCCAAGTTTTTCTTCACATTCTCCGGTTAAATCATCTTCTCCAACTTCAACTCCTTCTTTTTTCAACAATTCTGCAGTTTCAGAAAATGTTAAATATTTAACAGAAGGAACTTTCAATGAAACGCCCAATAAATCTAATTCCGTTTTATTTTCTTTCAAAACTTTATCCACAATATATTGTACAACCTTCCCCATTAAATCCATGACAACTTTATCATCTGCAAAAGCCATTTCAAAATCCATTTGTCTACATTCATTTAAGTGTCTTAATGTATTATGTTTTTCAGCTCTCCAACAAGTAAATATTGAAAAAACTTTTTCCATGGAACAAGCCAACATTTGTTTATACAATTGACAAGATTGAGATAAATATGCTTCATCTTCAAAATATTTAACTTTAAAAACATCAGTTCCACCTTCACTTGATGCTCCAATTAAACTAGGAAACACAACTTCCAATGAACCGTCCTTAATCATAAATTCTCTAAATCCAGTCATGATTGTAGATTGAACTTTGAATATTGCTTGAACTTTTCGTTTATGTAAATCTAAAAATCTATAATCCAATCTTTTAGATAATTCAGTAATGATAGTTTTATCTTTTTCCACAACTAAAATAGGTAAAGAATCTGCAATACTAATTATCTCTAAATTTGAAACTTCAACTTCGATTGATTTTTCAGTTATTTCTTCACTTTTTACATTTGCTTTTTTTACCATTCCAGAAATATTAATTACACTTTCAGAAGTTAATTTATCTATTTTTTCAAAAAGAGTAGGTTCCAAAACAACACACTGCACAACACCAGTAATATCTCTTAACTGCATGAATTTTATTTTACTTTGACCTTTTATTTCGTGAACCCACGCATTTAATTCTATTATTTGTCCTTCTTTTGAATGTAAGTCTTTAATTTTAGTAAATTCCATTGTAATTATTGTGCTTAAAAACTAATATATAAAGATTTGTAAGAAGAAAGGCCCTAAACGGGCCAGATAGGTGTTTTTGTGTTTGAGGTTATGAACGAGGTTTTCGTTATATTAATATCTTGGGAGGCTTCCTTTTTAAACTTTGTGAAGAACTCTTCTTAATCTCAACCTTTAAATATGTGCATCATTTTGTCTTTAGAACAGGTGCAATAAATGAATTTATACCAAGTTAAAAACAACAAAGAATATATCTTTAACATAGGCGATTTAGTTAAAGATGTTGAAAGTAGACAAAAAATATCTATGGAATTGTTAAAAGAACTGTCAAAAGATAGAAAAATTGCAGTTTATACTGAACAGCCAACTCAAGGATACTTTGCATTTTGTAAAGATGATCACAAAATTTTCATGGATTATGAATTAACTAAAGGAGATTCTCCATTCAATCTAAATCAAGCAAAAATAAAAGGTTTAAAGGTTTCTACAAACAATCCTCAAGATTTAGATCCAATAAATCAAATCCTTCAAAAATATATTTAATTTTATTTTTTTAAAAAGAAAAGATTTATATACTAACTAAAGTTAACATATGTTAACCATGGTAAACATAACTAAACTAAAGTTAACATCTCTTCAAAATGAAATTTTGAGACTATTGTTCATAAAAACAAATTCTCCTTTAAATCAAAGACAAATTGCACTACATCTAAACGTAACTCAACCAGGTATAATGAAAGCACTCCCCCTTCTCGAAGAATTAGATTTTATTAAAGTCCATAAAGATAAAGAAACAAAAAGATGGGCAATTTCATTAAATACAAACAACCACAAAGTTATGCAATTAAAACGCATAGATAATTTAAAACAAATATGTGAATCAGGTTTAGAAGATTTCTTGGAAAAAGAATTTGCGGGAGGAACAATAATTTTATTCGGTTCATATTCGCGAGGAGACGATACCATCAATTCAGATATTGATATTGCAATTATAGGACGAAAACAAAAAACATTAGATTTAACAATTTATGAAACCAATTTAGAAAGAAAAATAAACATCAATTTTTATAACTCCTTCGATAAAATACACAAAAATTTAAAAGAGAATTTAGCAAACGGAATTCTTTTATCAGGAGGATTTGAATTATGAAAACAATCAAACAATTTCAAGAATTTATTAAAGACGGCATTGTAAAAAAACAATTCCCAAACAAATCAAGAGCCGAATTTCTTATAAGCGAATCCGAAAAATCGTATGAATTTTTACATAAAAAAATAAATACATTCGGAATTAATGAACAAACAGCCAACGACCTAGTAAAATCTTGTTATGATGTTGTAATGGAACTTGTTAGAGCGAAGATGCTAATTGAAGGATACAATTCCTCTGGTCAAGGAGCACATGAAGCAGAAGTTTCATATTTAAGAGAATTAGAATTTAATGAAAAAGAAATACAATTTGCAGATCAATTAAGATTTTTTAGAAATGGGATGTTGTATTACGGCACAATTTTAGATGAAGAATATACTGAAAAAGTTGTTAAATTTACAGATAAATTGTATTTTAAATTAAAAAACATGTTTCCTAAAAGAAAAGATTTATAAAACAAAAAACTTAGAAAATACACATAGAATGGCAAAACACAAAGCTATGGACGTTTTTGAACAAATTTCAGCCCTATATCTTCTAGTAATTTTGTTATTCATAATCTTAACAGCTTATTCAAGCAATCACACATTATTTTTAGTTTTCATAGGATTTCTTCCAACAATAACTACAATAATAATTTCTCTTTTAATACATGAACAAGCAAAACATCATAGACAATTATTGTGGATAGTGCCCATGGTAATTATGATTGGATTTTACGCCTTGAAAGATAGCGCACTTTTTTCAAGTATGGATGTTGAAGTTTTAATTGGAGTTAATTTTTTACTGTCTTTATTATATGTAATATTTGTATTTGCAGTATTTGGAACTCCTGATGAAGAAGTATCTGTAGAAGCGATGGAAGAAATGATTTTACCTTCAGTAAAAAAAGATAAAAAAGAAGAATTAAAAGATTACATAAATTCAATTGAAGATAAGTCTAAAGCTTTAAACTTTGTAATAGGACGAGTATATAATTTATATCATGGCGGTTCAAAAAAACTCCGTGAAGCAATTCAAATTCCCTCTGATTGGTACAACGAATTCGCATTAATTGGAATAGCAGAAGGAGTAATCGACAAAGAAAAACTTTCTGAACTAATCACTAAAATTGAAATGCAATTAAAAAATGTCGGTAGATCTGAAAAAGAAGTTTTCAAAACAAGTGCAAATGGATTGAAAAACCTTATTAGAGATCCAGAAGGAAATGATAAAATAATAGATGTTTTAGACCATAACGATAAAGACCCAGTTAGATCTTATTACGAAGGCGCTTTAGAGTTTTGTCAAAGAATAAAAGAAGAAATGGTTAACATGGAAATTTCTGTTGTGAAAAATGAGTACATTCCTAAAGATGAAGAAGATGCTGAAAGTGTAAAAACTTCTTTAGTTGATGAAGATAAAAAAGTAGATAAGAAGAAACACAAAGATAACAAGAAACCTTTGTATGAAGAACATCCTTAAATTAATTTATATTTTCTATAGAATTGAATTGATTCTCTCATTGCATTCTCAAAAGATTGTTTCGGTTTCCACCCCAAATATTTTCTAGCTTTAGAGGAATCAAAATACCTAAATCTAAATTTAAGATCCGTACTAGCTGAAGTGACTGGACTTTTAGTTCCAAAAATATTTTCAACAATCAAAGAGAAAAATTTCATTGGAGGCAACATCCAAAAAGGCAGTACCTTCTCAATTTTTTTCACACGCAATAATTTTGCAACAATATTAAATAAATCAAGATATGTTAAAAACTCATTCGCGAGAATATAGTTTTCTCCAGATTTTCCTTTTTTCATAGCGAGAATATGTCCTTCAATAGCATCTTTAACAGATACAACTGCATTGCCTCCAGGAGGTGCAAAAAGTATTTCTTCAGATTTTATTTTTTTTACAAGAGTTCCAACATGCATTCCAAAATCACCTTCCCCATAAATTGTGGTCGGCGAAACAACACAAACATTTAAACCCTTTTTATTAAAATTAGAACACAACTTAATTTCTATGTGTTTAGAATACATATACATATCATCTTTGAAACTTTTAAAATCAAATCGTGCATTTTCATCTAAAGGCACATCTTTAAATTTAGGAATTCCTATTCCTGCTGTCGAAGCAGTTACAACCACTTTCTTAATTTTCTGTTTTAAACATTCATCTAAAAGCATTTTAGTTCCGATAACATGAGTTTGATAAATTAATTTATTTTTGAATTTATTGTGCGACACAACTCCTGCAACATGATATACATATTTTTGACCTTGAAGGGCTTTTTTAAGATCTTCTTCATTAGTTATATCTCCATAAATTACCTTCAATTTCAAACCATTTAGAAAAGGATGCCATGTATTTTCTTGTATTAAAATAGTTATATTGTTGTTCTTGTTCTTAGATAATTCACGAACCAAATTAGAACCAACTTGACCAGTTGCACCAGTCACCAAAACGTTGTTTTTAACCATTATAGCCTCTTTAAAGTCTTTTTAAATATAAACCTTTTCCTTTATAAATAAAAATTAGTTATTACTATCCAGTAACAATAAAAACGAAACATTTATATATTGGTATTACTTACTAATAGTAACACCTTGAGATTTAGGTGCAAAAAAGAGGTAAAAAAATGAATTTCAAAAAAATGTTCAAAACAATGGCTATAATTTCAATAGTTGTATTAACTCTATTAATGGTAACAATCACACCTGCTTTAGGTATGACTCCAATGTATAGAGAAAAAGTAGATGTTACATTAAAACCAAATGTAATCACTCCATATAATGTAGATACAACTGCACCAAATACACGTTTAGAGTGTAGAGTAAACGGACAATTAGTAAAATGTAATGATTTTTGGGGAAACAAAGATTTAGAAATTACATTAAAAGTATTTGATGAATCCAGTACTAAATCATATTATTTAGTTAGAGATTATGTAGAAAGCAAAAACTTAGGTGATGATTTAGAATTAATGCCAAAATTCTTTGAAGGAACAAAAACTCAAATCAATACAGAAGGTATGAAAGAATTATTGTTTTATTCAGTCGATGAAAAAGGCAACAAAGAAGCAGTAAAATCACAAGTTTTCAAAATAGATAAAACTGCACCAATAACTAAATTTAGAAAACCAGAATCAACAAATACTGCAAAATTCACAGTTGAATTTGACGGATTAGATACTTTGTCAGGAATAAAAACATTCGTATATAGTTTAGATGGTGGAAAATCTTTAGTATCTGCAGACAGAATTTCAATAGAAACTGAAGGAACTTACACAGTTCAAGTTTATGCTGTTGATAACGCAGGTAACGAAGGAAACGTTGTTGAATTTACAACTACATTAGACTTACCTTCAAACGAAGATGATGATG
>Ga0172381_10003426_pt1 | contig 16836 bp, 12 predicted proteins | sample Leawel6488metaG_FD_119754 | JGI IMG/M metagenome (GOLD analysis project Ga0172381, IMG submission 119754) | Leachate microbial communities from a municipal landfill in Southern Ontario, Canada - Leachate well 64-88 metaG | ecosystem: Engineered > Solid waste > Landfill > Unclassified | place... | reverse complement strand
GCATGGCTATCATGACAAGAGTAGGTGATAAAGTCATTGAAACTCTCGGAGATTCAAACGATTTCGTAAGAGGTCTTCACAGCAAGGCTGAACTTAATGAAGAGAAGAGATATATATGCCATTTCCCTGAAGACAACACTATCTGGTCCGTCAACTCAGGTTACGGCGGTAACGTTCTTCTTGGAAAGAAATGCTTCGCATTAAGGATCGCATCCTTCCAGGGCAAGAACGAACACTGGATGGCAGAACATATGCTTATCCTTGGCGTTGAGTATCCTGATGGAAATATAAAATACCTTGCAGCCGCATTCCCGTCTGCCTGCGGAAAGACAAACCTTGCAATGCTTATTCCTCCTGAGATCTATCAGAAGAGCGGATATAAGGTATGGACAGTAGGCGATGATATCGCATGGATCAGAAAAGGTCCTGACGGAAGACTTTGGGCTATCAATCCTGAGAACGGATTCTTTGGAGTTGCTCCAGGAACAAATCTCAAGTCTAATCCTAATGCACTGCATTCCACAGAAAAGGGAACTATATTTACAAACGTCGTGCAGAACCTTGATAACAATACGGTTTGGTGGGAAAGCCTTGATAAGAATCCTCCAAAGAATGCCCTCAACTGGAAAGGCCAGCCATGGACAGTTGAGTCAGGGGAAAAGGGTGCTCATCCAAACAGCAGATTTACAGCTCCAGCTAAAAACTGCCCATGTATAAGCAAAGAATTCAATTCTACTAACGGTGTTCCTCTTTCAGCGATCATATTCGGTGGCAGAAGAGCAAAGACAGCTCCGCTTGTTTATCAGTCATTTGACTGGACACATGGCGTCTTTGTCGGATCGATCATGGCTTCAGAAACAACAGCTGCAGCAACAGGCGCAGTAGGCGTTGTAAGAAGAGACCCTATGGCAATGCTTCCTTTCTGCGGATACCATATGGGAGATTATTTCCAGCATTGGCTTGATATGGGTAATGAAGTAGGCGATAAGGCACCAAAAATATTCAATGTAAACTGGTTCAGAACAGACGTTGAAGGCAACTTCATCTGGCCGGGATTCGGTGATAACCTTCGCGTTCTTCTTTGGATACTTGACCGCTGCGAAGGCAAAGTCACAGCAGATAAAACTGCTATCGGATATCTGCCTAAAGCAGACGATATCAATATCACAGGTCTGGATATTTCGAAGGACACACTTAAAGGATTGCTTAATGTAGATAAGGAACTCTGGAATATCGATGCACAGAATATCGAAGAGTTTTACAGTAAATTCGGAGACAGGCTTCCGAAGGAGCTTTCCAAGGAACTCGTTGATCTCAAAAAAAGGCTTAAGTAATAAAATAGTACATCTGTTAAAAGAGGACTGCTCCTGCAGTCTTCTTTTTTATAAATTACATTTATTTCCGAATATAATTCTCATATCGAAAAGTTATCCACAGAATTGCTGTGGATAAGTGAAAATCTGTGGATAACGCAAAATTCAAAATAAATATTTATTTTATTTCTTTGATTTTGCTATTGTAAACATACTTTTTCTTTGGTATATTGTATTTCCCTGTTGATAACATGTCACTTATCCACAGGCCACAAAAGATAAAATCCGCATTGCAAATTAACGAAAAGCAGGTTTTATTTTTTATTTTATTAGGGGTAACTAACATATTATGAGCGTACAAGAGATCTGGGATGATGCATTAGTAAATATTGAAAATGTTATGGGTGAGTTAAACTTTAAAACGTGGATCCTGCCATTAAAACCATATATTATCGATGGAGACAACTTTATATTAATAACACAATCAGATTTTTCCAGAAACTATTTAGCGAATTACCGGTTACTGTTAAAGAATGCGATCTCTGATGCCGCAGCAAAGGAATTAAGCCCGTTATTTAAATTAAGTAATGAAATAAAAGATACAAATGACAATGACAGTATGAACATCCCGAGGACAAGCTCGCCGGTATATACTCAGCTTTTGGATAAATACGTCTTCAGTAATTTCATTACCGGTTCAAGCAACCAGTTTGCAAGAGCGGCAGCTGAAGCCGTTGTCGATAATCCGGGCAATGCCTATAATCCATTATTTTTATACGGTGAAAGCGGAATAGGGAAAACCCACCTGATGCATGCGATAGGCAATGCGATAGTTGACCAGTATCCTGAAAAGAAAGTTTTATACGTACAAAGCGAAACTTTCACAAATGAGATGATAAATGCCATAAAAACAGCAAAAAGCAGGGAATTCAGGGATAAATACAGAAACCTGGATGTATTGCTTATTGACGATATACAGTTTATTACAGGTAAAGAGGGAACACAGGAGGAATTTTTCTATACTTTCGAAAAACTATATTCCGCAAATAAACAGATCGTTATAACCTCAGATGTTCCTCCGGATAAAATGAGCAGACTTGAAGAAAGGCTCAAGACACGTTTTCAGCAGGGTCTGATGGCAGACATGCAGACTCCCGATTATGAAACAAGAGTAGCGATACTTGAACAGAATTCATTGAAGTCGGAATATAACATTGAAAAAGAAGTAATAGAATTTATTGCCAAGAATATATCATCTAACGTAAGAAATCTTCAGGGTGCTTTAAACAGAACTGTTGCTCACGCAAGAGTATTCGGTCAGGAAATAACGATCGATCTGGCAAAAAAAGCTTTAAAAGATATGATAGATGAAAACGGCAGCAATGATGTAACTATACCAAGTATCATCGAGGCCGTCTCGAAATATTATAAGATCTCAACGAAAGATATCATTTCTCCGACAAGAAAAAGCAACATAGCGTTCCCAAGGCAGATAGCAATGTATATCTGCAGGATAAAAACCTCCAATTCATTACCTACGATAGGTAAATATTTTGCTGACAGAGATCATACGACTGTAATGTATGCTTGTGAAAAAGTCGCAGAAAGAATAAAATCTGATAAGGAAGTAGAAAACGACATTAATGAGCTTCTTAAAAAGCTGACTTATTAACAGGTTTCTGTGGATTTGTTAATAACTTTTTGTGGATTACCGGGTAAAAAGATGAAAATTTATAAAACTTTATTTTATACACAAAAGTTATCAACAGGATATATGCCCATAAATAAGGCATAAATACATCCTTTTAATGAAATACACAGGCCATACTACTACTGCTGTATATTAATTAATAAAGAAAAAGAGGTTAAAGAAGATGAATTTTACATGTACAAGAAAAAAACTGCAGGATGCAGTAAACAGTGTATCAAAAGCCATTTCGCTGAATCCTATAATGCCTGTATTAAGTAATATATTTATCAGGGTAAAAGACAATCAGATAGTATTAAGAGGTTACGATCTGGAAATAGGTATAGAACATGCAGAAGATGCTGATGTAAAAGAAGAAGGAGAGATCCTTGTCAATTCAAAACTGTTCTGTGACATTATAAGAAATCTGAGCGAAGAAGAAGCGGAAATTTTTACTGAAAATAATAATCTTGTAATCAAATCAGGAAATGCAGTATTTAATATCAGATGGATAGAAACAAATGCTTTCCCAAAATTACCGGAAATAGAAAAAGAGAACAAAATAAGTATAAAAGCTGAATTTTTAAAGAATATGATCAAAAATACAATATTTTCTGTAAGCACAAGCGAGCAGAGAGCTATCTTGACAGGTTCTTTATTTGAAAGCAGCGAAAATTGTTTTCAGATGATTACATTAGACAGCTTCAGAATGAGCATAAGGAAAGAATATGTTTTAGGGAATAAAGATATTTTTAAATTCGTGATACCGGGTAAAACATTGAATGAGCTTATGAAGCTTATGTCAGATAATGAAGCAGAGATCAAAATTTACTATGAAAGCACGCAGGTACTGTTTGAATTCGGAAACTGCAGATTTATATCGAAATTACTGCAGGGTGAATTTTTCAACTATAAGACAATAATACCAAAGGACTTCGTAACAAAAATAGAAGTCAATGTTAATGAATTCAGAGAGATAATAGAAAGAAACATGCTTGTGTCTGATGATGGCAGAAAAGCGCCTCTTATAATAAGCATTGAAGAAAATCTTTTAACTGCGAACACATATGGAGAAGCAGGAAATGTGACTGAAACACAGTATGTAAAAAAAGAAGGCAGAGACATAAAGATAGGATTTAATGCAAAATATCTGCTGGATGCTATAAAAGCTATAGAAGAGGAAAAAGTCCGGATCTCATTTATGGGAGAAACGAATGCCTGTGTTATAACACCGCTGAATACTGATGAATTCCTGTATCTCATATTACCTGTAAGGATAGCTGCTGAAAGATAATATGTATATTGAGAAGATAGTTCTTAAAAACTTCAGAAACTATGCTTATCAGGAAATTTTTCCAAAAAAGGGAATCAATGTAATTTACGGCAAAAACGCACAGGGTAAAACAAATATACTTGAGTCTGTATATTTATGTTCAACGGCAAGATCCCACAGAACAAACAAAGATGTGGATCTTATGAAGCATGAAGAAAACGGTTATTCAGTAAAAATAAAGGGTAAGAGAGACGAAGAACCCTTTTCAATAGATTTCAACTGTACGAAATTCACATCGAAGACCAATAAGAGAATAATAAAAGTAAACGATATGCAGATAGGAAAAACAGGCCAGCTTATGGGTGTTCTTAACTGTGTCATGTTTTCACCTGAAGATCTGACAATGATCAAAGAAGGGGCAAGTGAAAGAAGAAGGTTCCTGGATATCCTTATAAGCCAGATCAACCCTTCATATTTTTATGCCTTACAGGAATATATAAAAATAATAAAACAGAAAAATGCTTTATTGAAAAACATATACGAGGGCAGAAAACACAATGAGCTGCTTGAAGTTTTTAATATTAAAGAAGCAAAAACAGGATACAGGATAATTAAGGAAAGAATGAATTTTATTAATGCACTAAATAAAAGAACGGTTATACACCACGATGAGATCAGTCAGGGCAAAGAAAATATGCTCATAAGATATGCTGCTGATGTCGGGACCGGAATAGAAAACGAAAATGATTATTTAAAAGAGCTGGAAAAGATAACGGATAAAGAAATAAGAAACCAGACATCTTTGATAGGTCCGCACAGAGATGATATAGATATTCTGATCAATAATAAAAGCGTAAGGGAATATGGATCACAGGGTCAGCAGAGAACAGCGATCCTTTCTTTAAAATTTTCAGAAATAGATATTATTAAGGATAAAACGGGAAAAACACCGGTATTGCTTCTTGATGATGCTCTCAGCGAACTTGATCTATTAAGAAAAAAAGCATTATTGGACAAGATCAGCACGAAGCAGACATTCATCACATGTACCGAAAAGCGTAAATATATGACACCGAATCTGAATATCAGTTTTTTCAATGTAAGCAGCGGAACGGTAAGAACCGTATAGAAATGAAAGCTTAAAAATGATATAATATAGGGAAGTGTTAAGAAAGGGATTTTATGTATTTACACATAGGAGAAGATATCGTTGTTAACGGAAAAGATATTATCGGAGTATTTGACTTTGAAACTGCTACGTTGTCTAAAAATACACAGAATTACCTGAAGGATAAGGAAAAAAAGGGCAAAACAGTTACAATAGGCAAAGAAATGCCTAAAGCATTTATTGTTGTTGAGGGCAAAAAGGAAATACACTCAAAAGTCTATCTCACACTTGTTTCTTCTTTAACACTTAAAAGAAGAGCTGAAAACTATAAATTGATGGAGTTGTAATGTAAATGGATAACAAGACAAGAAAAGATAATATAAGTGCAAGCGGTTATGATGATTCACAGATCCAGGTCCTTGAAGGACTTGAAGCGGTAAGAAAAAGACCAGGAATGTATATAGGTACTACATCTATAAAAGGGTTGCATCATTTGGTATACGAAATTGTTGATAACAGTATAGATGAAGCCCTTGCGGGAAGATGCGACAGAATTGAAATATATATAGATAAAGGCAATGTCGTTACTGTAATAGATAATGGCGGCGGTATTCCTGTAGGCATAAACCAGAAAACAGGCAAATCTACGGTAGAAGTCGTTCATACTATTCTGCATGCCGGCGGAAAATTCGATTCGAAAGCCTACAGTATTTCAGGAGGCCTTCATGGAGTCGGAGCATCGGTCGTGAATGCATTGAGCGAGTATCTCGAAGTGGAAGTAAAAAGAGACGGGCACATCTACAGACAGAGATATGAAAGAGGAAAAACAATGACTCCTCTTGAAATTATTGGGGATTCTACGGAAACAGGAACAAAAACAACGTTTTTGCCTGATTCACAGATATTTGAAACCGTAGATTTTGACTATGACAGCCTTCTGTCCAGATATAGGGAAATGGCTTTTCTTAATAAAGGCGTTTTAATAAAGCTTGTTGACAGAAGAGGCGACGAGGAAATAAGCAATGATCTGTGTTATGAAGGAGGAATAGTATCTTTTGTAAGATATCTGGACGCCAATAAACAGAGATTACATAAAGATACTATATATATCGAAGAGAAAAAGGAAGAATGTATAGTGGAAATAGCCATGCAATATAACGATGGCTACAGTGAAACACTATTTTCTTACGCTAATAATATATCTACTATAGAAGGCGGCATGCATGTAACAGGATTCAGATCAGCTCTTACTAAGGTAATAAACGATTATGCAAGAAAAATAGGAGCTTTAAAAGATGCAAATAAGAATCTTACAGGAGATGATGTAAGAGAAGGTCTTACAGTAGTTATATCTGTAAAATTACATGATCCGCAATTTGAAGGGCAGACAAAAGCAAAACTGGGGAACAGCTACATAAGAACGATAACCGAACAGACTGTGAACGAGGATCTTGCAGCATATTTCGAGGAGCATCCGCAGGACGGGAAGATAATTGTTGATAAATGCCTGCTTGCATCACGCGCAAGAGAGGCCGCAAGAGGAGCAAGAGACCTTGCCAGAAGAAAAACAGCACTTGAAGGCAATGCTTTACCAGGAAAACTTGCGGATTGTTCAGATACGGATCCAAAAAAATGTGAAATATTCATAGTTGAGGGAGACAGCGCAGGCGGCAGTGCTAAACAGGGAAGAGAAAGAAAGTTTCAGGCAATACTGCCTTTATGGGGTAAAATGCTGAACGTGGAAAAAGCACGTATAGATAAAATATATAACAATGAAAAGCTTCATCCTCTGATCACAGCATTAGGAACCGGTATAGGAGAGGATTTCAACATTGAAAAGCTCAGATATCATAAAGTAATAATAATGGCAGATGCTGACGTAGACGGAGCCCATATAGGAATGCTTCTGACCACTTTCTTCTACAGATATATGAAGCAATTGATCGAGAACGGCAATATTTATATAGCACAGCCTCCTTTGTATAAGATAACAAAAGGAAAAGATTATGTTTATGCATTCAATGATGCAGAATTGGAAAAAGCTTATGTTGAAAGAGGCTGGGACAAGAAAGACTGCACTTTACAAAGATATAAAGGACTTGGAGAGATGAGTTCTACTCAGTTATGGGAAACCACGATGGATCCCACTACAAGAACTATCATACAGCTCAAACTTGATGATCCGTTATTAGCGGATATGGCAATTTCAGATCTTATGGGGGATGATGTAAAACCAAGAAAAGAATATATAGAGAAGCATGCTAAGGATGTACAAATGAGCCGGCTGGATATATAATGTTTCACGTGAAACATTAAGCGAGGAACTAATGGGAAAAATATTAGCTGTTGCAAATCAAAAGGGCGGTGTCGGAAAAACAACAACATCTATTAACCTAAGCGCGAGTCTTGCATTTTTAGGAAAAAAAACTCTGCTGATCGATAATGATCCTCAGGGAAATGCAACAAGCGGATTGGGAGTGGACAAGTGGACTGTTGATAAGTCCATATATGATGCCCTTATAAACGATGTAGACATAAAAGAAGCAATAACCGGTACAATGCTTGATAAACTGTTCCTTTGTCCTTCAAATATACAGCTTGCCGGAGCAGAAATAGAATTAGTAAGCCAGATGATGAGGGAAAACCGTTTAAGGAATGCTATCGAAAGTATAAGAAATGATTACGACTATATAATAATAGACTGCCCGCCATCTTTAGGGTTACTGACTTTAAATTCATTAGTAGCAGCTGATACGATACTTGTGCCTATCCAATGCGAATACTATGCTTTGGAAGGTTTGAAACAGTTGATGAAAACAGTTACTCTTGTACAAAAGCATCTTAATCCGAACTTAAGGGTCGAAGGGGTAGTCATGACGATGTATGACTCGAGGACAAATCTTTCATTCCAGGTAGTGGAAAGCGTGAGAGAACATTTTTCTGACAGAGTGTACAGGACGATCATACCAAGAAATGTTCGTTTGAGCGAAGCGCCAAGCCATGGATTACCCATAATACTGTATGATAAGGAATCGAAAGGCGCTATCAGTTATATGGAACTTGCTGAAGAAGTAATACATTGTGGAGGAAAAAATGACTAAATACGGTTTGGGAAAGGGTTTGGGTGCATTACTTGATATTTCAGAAGACGAAGGCAAACAGGGCTTTTTTGAAATGGATATCGACAAGATCGAGAGAGATATAAAGCAGCCAAGAAAAACTTTTTCTAAGGAAGAACTTGATGAACTTACCGAATCGATCAGGGAAAAGGGTATAATCACACCGATACTGGTCAGAAAGACAAACGATACTTACACTATAGTTGCAGGAGAAAGAAGATTCAGAGCAGCTAAGCAGGCGCATCTTAAGACTGTCCCTGTTATCGTAAAAGAATTCACCGACAAGGAAGTACTTGAGATATCATTGATAGAAAACATACAAAGAGAAGATCTGAATCCTGTCGAGCAGGCAGAAGCATATAAGAGGTTAAGCGATGAATTCGGCGCAACTCAGGAAGCAATTGCAAAAAGTATAGGAAAAAGCCGCCCTGTAGTGACCAATAAAATGAGACTGCTCACATTAAGCGAGAAAATTCAGGACTATTTAAGAAAAGAACAGCTGACCGAAGGTCATGCGAGGATCTTGCTTTCTATTGACGAGAACAAGAGAGACGAATTGGCAGCAACAGTTGCAGAGAAGCAACTTAGCATACGAGAACTTGAAGCATTGATAAAAAAAGCCGGAAAACCAGATAAATGTAAAAAAGAAATAGAGAACGAGGCAGAATTCACAAGAGTAGAAAACAAAATTGAAAAAAAACTTGCTACAAAGGTTAATATAACCAGGAGTTTTAAGAAAGGAAAGATCACAATAGAATATTATTCACTGGAAGGATTGAACAGGATCATCGATATTCTTTGTAAATAATGTTTCACGTGAAACATAGGAGAAAATGGATTATTTAATTTACGCGCTAATCAGCTTAGCAACATCTATCATCGTATATATAGTAATGAAATTTGTTATCTTTAGTAACCGAAAGAAAATAAAGGAACTAAAGAAAGAAATATCAATAGACGATGTCAAGACATACGAGGACGTTATTGGGATTTTAAATAAATTACTTAAAAAAGTAAATGAAAATGACAGGAGCATCATTAAACTTGATGATATCTGCAGAAAAATAGACAGCAAGTATTCTTTCAGCTATAAAAACACCGGTCTTGTAAGATACAAATATTCTGATGATGCCGGCGGAAATCTCAGTTTTTCATTAGCTCTTATGGATGATCATAAAAACGGTATTGTACTGACGGAGATTTCCCTGATAGACAGTAATTCTTTATATGTAAGGCATATAACAAATGGCGTATCTGATATATTACTGATGGACGAGGAAACTGAAGCAATAAAACAGGCAACAGAAAAATCGGAAAAATAGTAAATTACATAATATGCCAAATCAAAAAACGCTCTTGACACGGTCACTCAACTTTGGTATATTCATTAAGCGCGTTAAAACGCAATGTACTTTTAAATAGCGTATTATGGAGAGATGGTCGAGTTGGTTTAAGGCACCGGTCTTGAAAACCGGCGTAGGGGTGACCCTACCTAGGGTTCGAATCCCTATCTCTCCGCCAATAGTGGAGAAGTACCCAAGTAGGCTGAAGGGGGCGGTTTGCTAAATCGTTAGTAGGGGAAACTCTAGCAAGGGTTCGAATCCCTTCTTCTCCGCCAAAAGAATCCATGTGACAAGATCCAAACCGTCACATGGATTTTTGATTTGTATATGGTAAGAATTGTGATATGATTCAATAAAATATTGATACATCCTGAAAAGGAGAATACTTTGAAAATCTGTATTTACGGTGCGGGTGTCATTGGAAGTATATTTGCAGGGCGGCTTGCCTTGAATGGAAATGATGTGACGGTTATGGCTCGAGGCAAAAGATATAATGAGCTAAAAAGCGATGGAATCATTCTTGTTAATCCCAATACGCAAAAAACTGAACAGGTTTCTGTTGATGTCATCAATTCACTGCCTGCAGACAGTCAATATGATTATATAATTGTTGCAATGCAAAGAACGCAGGTAAATGCGGTGCTTCCGATGTTAGCACAAAATTGTTCAAAAAACATTGTGTTTGTAGTGAATACGGCAAGCGGGTACGATGAATGGATAACCGCTGTTGGAAAAGAGCGACTTATGCTTGGCTTTCCGTCTGCCGGAGGGGAACTGAAACTCGGGAAAGTGTATAATTTCGTCGGAAAAGGTATTCAAAGAGCCTTTCAAACGACAACCTTCGGCGAATACAACGGAAAAAAGAGTCAGCGTGTTGAAACCTTAATCAATCTCTTTAATAAAGCAAAAATCCCGTCTGTGTTTTGCCGCGACATGGATGCATGGCAAAAAACACATGTTACTCTGGTAACAAACATAGCCAATGCATTATATGGGGTTAATTGTGATAACTTCAGCCTGGGTCATTCATATCATCGCATAAAACAAATGGTTAATGGAATTCAGGAAGGCAGACAGGTTCTTAGGAAAATCGGTGTGAAACCTACTCCTGCAAAACTATTTTGGTTAGATTTGCCAGCATCCGTATTAGCTGTTTTTTTCGCGATCTTCATGAGAACATCACTCGCTGAAACAACAATGGCTAAACATTGTATTGCGGCAAAACCTGAGATGGTCTTTTTGCAGCATGAATTTGATGACCTCATTTTGCAGAGCGGCATGAACACACCCATAATAGATTCATTGAAACGCAATTTATGAAATAAAACACAAGCATTAGTTTTCTCATTCTATTAAGTCAAATAACTAACAAAAATATGTGCTTTCTTGCTTGAATACTTCGGTAAAGGATGCAGCTGTTCATTCTACTTGTAATAACATCAGGGACTGTGTAAAATACAAATAGCTATACTGAGGAGAATTGATCATGCTGACAAAGATCTTGCTGACAACCGACTCGACCACAGACATCTCACTTATCATAGATATGTTAAGTGAATATAGCGTTATAACTACATTCGACAGACCAGAAACTATACGTCAGATAGAGGCGAATGCTGATATTGACCTGATCATCTTTACTTTGGACATTTTCAAAACGGACAGCTATCAGCTCCTTGATATGATTTGCAGGAAAAAGCGCGAAAACACCCGCATTATAGTTCTTTCATATTCAAATACTGCAGAAGATGAAATCAAATGCCTTGACCTCGGCGTGCATGACTACATAAGAGCACCGATTCAAATGCAGGTCCTGAAAACCAGGGTCAAAAATCAACTGGAAATATTCCAAAAGCAGGAACTGTCAGAGCATAAGATAAAAAACGCGGAATTAAAGCTTGACGAAATTTTTAAGCAGGCGCCTATTGGTATATCGATTTCTTACAACAGTGAGCCTAATAGAGATTTCACAAAAAACTTTATAGAAGTCAATGCAAGATTTGAGCAGATCTGCGGAAGAACAAAAAACGAGCTGTCATCTGTCGGATGGGCCAGTATTACACATCCTGATGATTTAGATGAAGACTTGAGATTGTTTAAAAAGCTGCAATCAGGGGAAATAAACAGCTATTCGATGGACAAAAGGTTTATAAAGCCTGACGGATCCATTGTGTGGGTACATATGATCGTGGCAACGCTTCATATAAAAAATGAAAACAGATACAATCATATCTGTCTCGTTCAGGAAATTACACAGCGAAAAGCGCTGGAATTAGCGCTGGAAGAAAAAACGAGGCGTCTAAATATCTTCATGGATTCAAGTCAGGATCTGATCTACCTGAAAGATGACAAGTTCCGACATATCATAGCAAATCAAAAGCTCGCTGATTTTTTTGGGATGGATGTGGATCAGCTCATTGGGAAAACAGACTATGATGTAATGGACATTGAATATGCCGATAATTGCCGCAAAACGGACGAAGAAGCCATTATTAACACGAAAGCATCTCCCTCTATTGAAAGAGTAGGCGGTAAAGTATTCGAAACCCGCAAATTCCCTGTTCCAGTCAGCGAAGGTAAAATGGGCGTAGGCGCATATATAAGGGATATTACAAATGAGTACAATCAGAAGGAAATAGTCGACAAGATTTCTGAAACAAACAGAATCATAATGCAGTGCATGCTGAAATCATTTACAGATATTCAGGAGCAGCTTGATTATGCTCTTCATGAAGCTCTCAAATTAACAGGAAGTCAGTATGGGTATATATATTTTTATAATGAAGACACTAAGGAATTTACGTTAAATTCCTGGACAAACGGTGTCATGGCTGATTGCTCGATCATGGAAAAACAAACAAAATACCACCTAGTTAAGACAGGTTTATGGGGAGAGGTGGTACGTCAGAGAAAGCCTATCATTGTTAATGACTTCGATGCGCCAGACCCATATAAAAAAGGTTATCCTGAAGGTCATGTCAATATCCAGCGGTTTATGTCAATACCGATATTTGAAAACGAAAAAATCGTTGCCGTGATAGGGTTTGCAAACAAAAAGTCCGACTATTCTGATAATGATATTCAAGCAATGACAGTTCTTATGAGTGGAGTCTGGATCACTACCAAGAAAAAAGAAAAGGAGAAAGAAACAGAAATATTGCTGGCACGAACACAGGCAATGGTCAATGACCATGAAGCAGTTATGCTTCTTGTTGAACCTTTCTCCGGCAGAATAATTGAAGCAAACAGCGCAGCCATAAGCTTTTATGGCTATTCGAAGGAAGAATTGCTTAACATGGCAATACAGGATATAAACATGCTGAGCAAGGATGAGGTCAGGGAATTGCGACTTAAAGCTCTGAACAAACAGCAGAAGTATTTAACATTTCCAAGCCGCTTGAAAAACGGAGAAATAAGAATGGTAGATGTCTATAGCAGCCCTATAGAATACTGTGGCAACAAAGTTATGTTTTCTATTGTTTTTGATGTAACAAAAAGAGAAGAAGTCACAAAACTTAATGAATATATGGCATATCATGATTATCTTACCGGATTGTATAACAGAAGATATTTCGAAGAGGAGTTTAGTAAGCTACATAATGGAGATGCTGATGAATATCCAATTGTAATATTGATGGGTGATGTGAATGGGTTAAAAATATTCAATGATGCATTTGGTCATTTGGAAGGAGACAGGGCGCTAATAGATATTGCTGACAGTATAAAAGAATGTATCAGCAGTGACAGCATCTTGGCACGTATTGGAGGAGATGAATTTGCAGTGATCGTTTCAAAAACAAATGAAGAGGAAATTAAAAAATATATAGATCGCTTAGAACAAGAAGTAAATTATAGAGATGAAAACAAAGGGAAAAACTCTTTAACGATATCTTTTGGTTATGGCATTCAAAGGAAAAAAGAAGACGCACTTGATGACTTAACGAAAGAAGCAGAAGCATTCATGTACAACAGGAAATATTATAACAGCAAGAGCACCAGGAGTAATGTTGTTAATGTAATTATGGAAACATTATTTGTAAAAAGCGAGCGAGAGAAAGAGCATTCGCAACGCGTTGGTTTGATATGTGAAGCCATCGCAACAAAAATGCAATTGGACAAGCAGGAAATCAAAAGAATGCAAGTGACGGGACTACTTCATGATATTGGTAAAATAGGAGTCGATGAAAGCATATTGAACAAAATAGGCAAGCTGGATAAAAACGAGTGGGAAGCAATGAAATTACATTCAGTCAAAGGAGCCAGAATTTTGGAAAACACAATAGAGTTTAAAGATATTGCAGAAAATGTACTGTCACATCACGAGCATTATGATGGTAGCGGATATCCAAAAGGATTAAAAGGGAAAGAAATCCCGGTGATGGCAAGAATCATTGCTATTGCTGATGCCTATGATGCCATGACTAACGATCGGACTTACAGAAACAAAATGAGCTATGAAGAAGCTATAATTGAATTGAAACAATACTCCGGAATTCAATTCGATCCAGAAATTGTATCATTGTTCATAAGCGAAGTTATTCCTGATATTGTGTCTTCTTTAAGGAGTGCGGGAGATAAATTCCCTTTTATAAATCTGAAAAGGTAAAGCAGGTTTGAGAGTTAAGACGGAAAATATGAACAGATCATCTGATATGCTTCAAAATGCGCCGCTTCAAATGGATCGACAGTATTAGAACAACCAGTGACAGAATCTGCATATTCCAACACTTCCGGAAATTTATCCCAAATTAAAATAGCATCCATTGACCAATTACTGCAAAGAACCGCTTACACTTTCGTATATGGTTCTTTTCTTTAACACAGGAATGACTTTATTGCTCTAAAGCCTGAGCGATAGTATAATGAAAAATAGTAAATCAAACTGTGAAGCGGGTGGCTATATTGAGCTTTAATTCTTGGCAGTATTTAATATTTCTGGTCGTTACCATTGTTTTATACTATCTTTTCAGGCAGAAATACCGAAATTACATATTGCTCGTGGCAAGTTATTTCTTCTATATGTGCGCTGTTCCCAAATATGCTCTTCTTTTACTGTTTTCCACGATAATAAGCTATATATTTGCACGTATCTTAGAGAAGGAACCTGGCGATAAAAGAAAAGCATGGCTGGTAATAGGGTTGATATTATGTATGATGCCTTTATTCTTTCTTAAGTATTTCGATTTTTTTGGCGAATGTATATCATCGATTCTGGTGCCTCTCGGTTTTTCTGTATTACCCAGACTGGATATACTGCTGCCAATAGGGATATCATTTTACACTTTTACCGTTACCGGATACCTTATCGATGTTTATAGAAAAAAATCAGCTGCTGAACATGATTTCATCTGTTATTCCCTGTTTGTTTCATTCTTCCCAAGTCTTCTTTCCGGACCTATAGAACGTTTCGATAATATGATGCCTCAGCTTAAAACAAAACATACATTTACATCTGATAATATAAAAACAGGCATCTTAAGGTTTTTATGGGGATTATTCAAAAAAATGGTAATTGCTGATCAACTTGCGATCATTGTCAATGCGGTGTATGGATCACCTCTGGAATATTCCGGATTGCAGACTGTACTTGCAGTATGCGCATTTTCCATACAGATATATTGTGATTTTTCAGCATACTCAGATATGGCAATAGGTTCTGCAAGCATGCTGGGTTTCACTCTTACTGAAAATTTCGACGCCCCTTACCTTACGACATCAGTAAAAGGCTTCTGGAGGAGATGGCATATCTCACTGACCTCATGGTTCAGGGATTATCTATACTTCCCACTTGGCGGGAGCCGTTGTTCGAAAGTAAGATCCATGTTCAATGTCCTGATAGTATTTCTGGTAAGCGGATTGTGGCACGGAGCAGGTGTTACTTTCGTAATATGGGGTCTTTTGAATGGGATCTATCAAATCGCAGGGGATATCCTTGCTCCGGTAAGAAAATCCATACGGTCATTTATGCACATATCAGATAAAAACATAGTGTTAAAAGCATTTCAATATGTATTTACGTTTATACTGATCACGGTATCGTGGATATTCTTCCGTGCAGAATCGGTAGATAAAGCTTATATGGTGATAAGGCAGATATTCACCGGAAGTGAAGCTATTTCACTGGCAGGTATAGGATTGTCACTGGCAGAGCTCATAGAAGTATGCATATTTATAGCCATTCTCGGTGTTATAGACGCATTATCAAAAAAATACCAGCTTGAAAAGAAAGTAAATGATACGGTATGGCTTCGCTATGCGGTATATCTGATCTTAATAATGATCATATTGATTTTCGGTGCATACGGTCCCGGATATGATCCGCAGGACTTCGTATATTTCAAGTTCTGATCTTAATATCAGATAGCGATGTTATAAACAAATCATAAGTTATATTCACCTAACATTGTGCATTATACAGTCGTTTCTCCGTCTGTTAAAGGGAAAAGTGTTATTTTCATTATTTTTCAGGATCTGCAAAAAATAACTTGTGGTTACAGGTTTTCAATAACGCAACATGTTGTGGTCGGTTATTTCTGTATTTTATGTAAATATAAATAACTTGACATTATATCGGGTAAATAGATATAATCTAATGCGCTATGCATGTTCAGGCATGTAGGCAATAAGATTTAAAAATTTATTTTATATACAGGAGAAAAACATGAAAAGAACATATCAGCCAAAAACAAAACAGAGAGCAATGGAGCACGGATTCAGAGCAAGAATGAGCACACCGGGCGGAAGAAAAGTTATTAAAGCAAGAAGAGCAAGAGGAAGAAAAGTATTGTCTGCATAATTATTGCTTTATTATGTTTTGCATGAAAGGATAATTATGGAAACGCTGAAAAAGAACTACGAGTTCTCTCGGGTATACAGAAAAGGAAGATACGTCAGCGGTCAATATTTAGCCATCAACATATTGGAGAACATATATAAGCATAACAGGATAGGAATATCGGTAAGTAAAAAGGCATATAAAAGCAGCGTCAAAAG
>Ga0172381_10003425_pt1 | contig 16839 bp, 18 predicted proteins | sample Leawel6488metaG_FD_119754 | JGI IMG/M metagenome (GOLD analysis project Ga0172381, IMG submission 119754) | Leachate microbial communities from a municipal landfill in Southern Ontario, Canada - Leachate well 64-88 metaG | ecosystem: Engineered > Solid waste > Landfill > Unclassified | place... | reverse complement strand
ATACCTCTCACGGGGTTGGTTGACATAATAATTTTGACAAACTCATCGCGAATCCGCTCAACAGAGGTTTTTGTAATTAATTTAGCGTTTTGGGTAATGGAACCTTGAGTTTTTGGGTCTAAAACAAAATTTAATTCGGCCGCAAAACGAATCGCGCGTAAAAGACGCAAGGCGTCTTCCTGGAAACGTTTATCGGGATTTCCGACAGTTCGGATAATTTTGTCCTTTATATCTCTAACCCCGTCATATAGGTCAATTAAATCATTGTTGTCGGGGTCATAAGCCAGGGCGTTAATGGTAAAATCACGACGAGATAAATCATCCTCTAATTGGTCGCAAAATTCAACTTCGTCAGGGTGACGTTGGTCTGAGTAGGTTGATTCTCGGCGATAAGGAGTTACTTCAATATTTTTTAGATTGTTAAATTTTTCAGCTAATTCCTCGTTGACAATAGTGACAGTGCCAAATTTATTTTCGTAAACTGTTTTAGGGAAGGTCTTGATGATGTCTTCGGGCTTAGCATTGGTGGTGATATCCCAATCTTTGGGTGGACGATTCATTAGGCTATCGCGAACACAACCGCCGACTAGATAAGCTGAAAAACCCTTATTTTTCAAGGTTTGGGTAGCGATGAGGACGGATGTGGGGATTTTTAATTCAATTTTTGTATAATTGTTTTTCATTATTATAATTATTTTAGCTAAAACTTTGATATTTTCCTAATTTTATTGTATTTTAATAGATACTCATTGAGTTTTTAATATTTTCTGTGGCGATTATAAAAAACATTAAAGGAGTGTGAGTTGCCCCTGTAGTTTAATGGATAAAACGACGGTCTTCGGAACCGTTGATGTGGGTTCGATTCCTGCCAGGGGCACTATTTCAGCAGATCGGAATTTTTTGGCCCGGGTGGTGGAATTGGTAGACACGCAGCGTTCAGAGCGCTGTCTTCGCAAGGAGGTGGAGGTTCAAATCCTCTCCCGGGCACATTAAGATATTGTAAAAGTTTTTTGTTTTGTTAAAATAAAAACACAAAGGCGGGTATAGTTTAATGGTAGAATATGACATTGCCAATGTTAAGACGGGAGTTCGATTCTCCCTACCCGCACCAAGTTGTCAGTGAAACAAAAGTGGTTTATCTGAAATTAACCTAATTAATTATTTTAGTTTGGTCTTTGAGAAATAGAGAGTTGAAAACTGTTCGCTGAAAAAATTAAGTATTGGTTGCTTATAAATTTTAAAAGAAGGCAGATGTGGACAGGGCTAAGTGATGTTTATTTTGGGTGTTGAGAGGTAAAAACCCTATAAAATATAATAAAAACTGTGGATAAAGCTGTGTGTTACGGGGATAAAAGACTTAAGGTTAAAGGAAAAAGTCTTTTTAAAAATGAATTAAAAGTCCCAAAAAAGGCTCATAATAAAGAAAAAAGGCGTTTAGGGTGGAAAAGATGTGGTTTTAACAACCAAAAATGTTTCACGTGAAACATTTTTGGTTGGAAAGTCTTTTTGTTGTCCAATTAACTTAACGACAGTTGGCGTTTAGACGTAAAAAAGCTAACATTTAGTGTTTGGTAAAAATTTTTTAATAGGTCATTTATTACTTTGAGTGTTTTTATTTTATAATTAGACAAAGTAAGATGTTTAAGTTTTTAAATTTTAAAAAGGGGAGTGAGAAGACTGAAAAACAGAGGATTGGTCGTCTTGGTGAAAACGAAGCGGCGCGTTGGTTAAAACGAAATGGCTTTAAAATTATTGACCGCAATTATTGGAAGCCGTGGGGCGAGATTGATTTGGTGGCACAAAAAGGACAGTTTTTGCATTTTGTGGAGGTTAAAACGGTTTGTTTGGAAAGGGGGGAGTTGGCACGTTTTGACCGATATGAGCCGGAAGACAACATCCACCCATGGAAATTAAAACGCTTGGCCAAGGCTATAGAGTCTTATTTATTAGAAAAGTTTAATGAAGAAGATGTTTTGGAGGAGCCAGATTGGCAGTTGGATGCCCTATGTATTTATTTGGAAAAGGGGAGTGAAAAGGTGTTAAAGGTGGAGTATTTGGAAGGGATAGGGTAAGTGAGGTCTTAAATATAAAATCTTCAAGAAGTTTTAGTTGGTCGGGCCGCCGGGATTCGAACCCGGAGTCACCTGTACCCAAAACAGGCATGTTAGCCGTTACACTACGGCCCGATTATCGGACGACCCCCCACTATTTAAGGGGTTAATCCGTTTAGTAAATATACACTAATTTATAAAAAAAAGTAAGTTTGATGTGGGGAGTTTTAGTGTTTTCAAAATTTTATCTCTTTATAATTATAGTATGGTGTGAGGAGTCATTTGTAACTATTTGTTATAACAGCACAAAGCTAGGTTTTTTTGTGACCCCTAATTTATTCAAAGAAAAAAATTTGGTAACTAAATGACTATTAAGATGCCTTCAAATTTTTAAAGTTTAATTTAGTCGGGCCAGGCAGAATCGAACTGCCGCTCTACCCACCCCATGGGCAAGGACTACCACTATCCTATGGCCCGAATTGCCATAACTATTTAAGTTGGTCGGGGCACTGGGATTCGAACCCAGAATCTTACGAACCCGAATCGTAAATGTTAGCCGTTACACTATGCCCCGGATTGTTTGTAAAAATCAATAGAATTGAATTTAATGATGTCCTAACTTCAAATAATCGCATTGATAATAACATAAATCAAACCAAGATTAAAGACTCTAAGCGATTATAATTATTCTTTTTAATTTTTGTTTTTTTTGCTATGATTCGCTTATTATAAATTTTGAAATAAAATATATGCAAAAAATATTTTTAACATCTTTGTTTATTCTTTTGGGAGTCTTTGGGGTAACAATTACCGCAAAAGCAGTTATCAGTGATGAATTTGGTGGAAGCAAGGAGATTCTTCAAGAACAAGAGAAAAACAAAAATTATAACGAGAATGCTTTTGATGTAAATGTTTCTTCTGTGCTAGAAAGAGAAATGGAAAAAGAAGAAAACACAAAAAAAATAAAAGAAAATAACTTCACAGCCAAATCTCAACTTAGAATGACAGATACCGCAATAGAGGTGGTGACCGAAGAGGGTTTTAGGGTGCCATTACAAATACCAACTGGAAACATTGATGTCCAGGGAAATAAATTTTTGATTACTAGCAGCTCTACTGGTTCAACCTCCGAATATCAGATGAAGACTGCCTTGCCTGCTTTTGTTAATCAATTAGTAAAATCTTGGCGCAAAGAAAATTCTTCCACTACCTTGGAAGTTTTTGAAATTAAAGTTGAAGAAGACAAATTGGTTTATGAAGTTTCTTTGGCGGAAACTGGCAAATTGTTTGGCTTGATTCCACTCAGACTTCATCGCACGGTGATTATTTCAACTGAAGCAGAAGTTGTGGAAGAGGTCAAACAACCCTGGTATTCTTTTTTGGTTCGTAAATTAAATTTGTCTAAAATTCAAGAGGAAGAAGGGGAGAACGATTAACCAAATATTAAGAAGTAAATTTAAAAAATTCACCGTCTAGACTGGTGGATTTTTTAAATTTACATTTATGATTTAAATATGGTATAATAAAAAGAGTGGTTCCCACCACTAGATCTCACCCTTATGCCCTAGTGCGCAAAAGGGCGCCGTTCCCCAGCGGTGTGGAGATCAGCCGGATGCAAACTTTCCTCAAGTTTCATCCGGCTTCTTTTATTTTTTTACTCTAATTTTTTTAAAAAAAGACAGTGATTAATTTTAGATTTTTTAGTTGCGAAACAAAATAGGGGATGTTTTAATAAACAGAATGAAATTAATTTTGACTTGGTTAAATTTTTTGCCGCCGGAAATTTTGACGCTAATAGTTGCCGCAACTCCAATTTCAGAATTGCGCGGAGCAATTCCCTTGGCTCTTGGGGTGTTTAATTTTACACCAATCAAAAGTTTTTTGTTGGCTTGGTTGGGGAATTTGATTCCAGTTTTTTTGCTTTTGTGGTGGCTTGATCCAGTAGCTGATTTTTTAGGCACTCGTTTTTCTCTAGCTAAAAAATTTTTTGATTGGTTATTCGCGCGGACGCGTCAAAAATTTTTGACGCGTTATGAAGCCTTAGGCGAACTTGCCTTAATAATTTTTGTGGCGATTCCGTTCCCATTGACTGGTGCTTGGACTGGCTCGGTGGCATCTTTTTTGTTTGGAGTGCCTCCTAAGCGGGCCTTGTGGTTGATTGCGTTTGGGGTCGCGATTTCTGGCGTGATTATGATATTTCTTTCATCGGGGGTCATTAAAATTTTTTAAAATCAAGAACATTTAAGGTGGACCATCTTTGATTTGGTTGTTTGAAGTGAAACTTTTTTGGGTTGAACTTTTCATTTTTTAGATTTTGTTTTCAAAGATCAAGATAAAATAAGGCTATTTTGACGATGAATTTGTTACACAGTTTTCACACACGTTTTTTTGAAAAATTTTAGAGTTGTTTCACGGCAAGTTTTAATATTTTTTTAACCTTGACTTTTTATTTTTGTCGCGGTAGAGATAAACACGGACATCTTTTAAGTCTTACAAAAGGAGAAGTGGCATGGAACAAAATACGTTAACGATGAGAACGACGAACAAACTCAAGTCTTGCTGGGGAAGGAAAACAGTCTTTCCTTCTAGGCAAATTTTGAGGCAAGATTGCGTTGAATCAAACGGGAGTGGTATCAAGCTTATTCCTCTCTTGGGAGAAGGGGGAAAGGAAGAGCATTGGTTTTTTCTAGTAAAAAAGATTTGTCAGCGCGCGGGTTTTATTGGAGAGAATAAGTGTTCGTTAGACGAACTGCTCCAGTTGGTATTGATTCAGTCCTGCGAGCTGGGTTTTGATGTGAGTTATTATCGTTATTCTCCAGCAGATCTGAAGAAAAGACTTTCGGAAATTCTTCATACTATGGAGATCAGTTATCTTGTTAATTTTGGGAGCGAGACTGACGAGATTAGGTTTTCGCTCTACAAGATGTAGTTATCAGAATTTATTTTAGGCTTGCAGAAATGTGAGCCTTTTTATTATCTATTATCTAGGAGATTTAAAAGACTGAAAAAATCTAAAAAAGAAGTTATAATAAAATTATTAAAAGTTAATTAAAAAAATATGAGAGGATTTTTTAATAGCAACATTGAATCAGCCACAAGAGATAATAGAAATTTTCGCCAAGTGCTTTACACAGGCAAGCATTCGCAATTAGTTTTAATGAGTCTTGAGACTGGAGAAGAAATTGGAGAAGAGGTTCACGATAAAATTGACCAATTTTTTCGCTTTGAAGAAGGTCGGGGTAAGGTAATTATTGATAGTAGAGAATATGACGTGCGAGACGGTTCGGCAGTGATAGTGCCAGCTGGGGCTAAACACAATGTTATCAATACTGGCAGTGGCGACTTGAAACTCTATACTATTTATTCTCCAGCCGAACATCGTGATGGTGTTACCAAGAGAACCAAAGAAGAGGCAATGGAGAAAGAAGAACATTTTGATGGACGCACGACCGAATAAGATGTTAAGGATTGTTATTGTTAATGACAAAATGCAGTATGGTTATCAATATCAGTTAACTGAACTTGAGGGAAAAAATTTTTCACCCGATTTTAAACCGGAGCTCTCTCCTAAGGAGATGCTCCGGTTGGGTGTTTTTGGGGGGAAATATATGACAGATTGTCAAAAAGAATTTCCAAAGAATTGGTTTGATCGGGCAAAATTGAGTTCTGAAAAATCTGATGCTAATTTAAATTTTTTTAAAATAAAAGCTAGTCAATCACTAGGGGTCTGGCGCGCAAAAGGTTGGATCAATGAAGAGCACGATCCGCGTGGTTGGTTTCAGTGGTATTGTCGATATTGGCGTGGTCGTCGCTTGCCAGCAGAAGATACTCGGCAAATTTCTCGTTGGAAAAGAATACGTCGCCATGCAACTCAAGTTAAAAAAAGTTGTCATCATGGTGATTTAACTTGTCGGCCGCGTCAACGCCAAGCACTTTTGCATTGGGCTTACGATAGCCGGAAGATTTAAATTTTTAAATTAAATTAATTGTTTTCTTACTTTATTTAAATTTGAAAGATGCTCAAAAATTAATTTTTTAGGATGTCTAATATTTTGATATTTTTAATATTATTTAAAAAAGCCGGAACAAATTCCGGCTTAATCGTGGCGGGAGTTTAATTTATGATGATGGTTTAAAGAGCCACCATGGTCTCGGTATTGTTCCCAATCATCTTTTAGACTGGGTTTCTTTCCAACCCGTTCGCCAGCATACCATTCGTTCTTTTCATCTTGAAAACTTCTTTCCAAATCTTCTCGAAACGTTTCGGCTAAACCGCTTCCCACCCAGGCGATCATCAAATCATTTTGGGTTTCAAGCTTGTGACCAGCCCAGGTTTCCAACTCTTCTCGGTGTTGTTCTATCTCCTCCATTTGAGTTTCAATTGCTGTTTTCAGTTCTTCTTGTTTGGTGTGTTCTTGTGATTTCATAATATTAACCCCTATTAATATTGTTAATGTTTCTCTTTTGAGAGATCTATCAAAATTATATCATTTTTGGAATTAAGATAATACAAGGTCTGGGCAGAAGGGGATTTATAAGAATTGGGTTTTTATAAATGATATTTCTTTGTTATAATTTCAAAAGGAAAAGTCAAAATTATTAGTTATTTTTGATTAAATTAAATTTATGGATAATGAAACAATAACCCAAGCGACACCGACACCGACACCAGAAATTCCAAAATCGCTTATGAGTGTCGGAGCTTTATTAAAGAAAGCTTGGCTGGTTTATAAAGATAAAATTTGGCTGGCAGTCGGTATTTTAGCAGCCCCAGTTATTTTAATGACTCTGACATCTCTTGTAACTGGGCCTTTGGCGCTTGTTGGCAGTTTGGCTGCTGTCCTGATTATGTTTTTGGCGCAAGGAGCGCTGATTCTGGTTCTTCTTAACCGAGAAACTAGTCTTGATGCTAAAAGCGAGATTAAGAATGCTTATAAAAAAGCTTGGTCTAAATTTTGGTTGTTACTTTGGGTAGGTATTTTGATCGCCTTTATTACAATCGGGGGCTTTTGTCTTTTTGTTGTTCCAGGTGTAATTTTAACTGTTTGGTTTATGTTTTCTATGGTTATTTTGCTGGCCGAAGAAGAACGAGGGATGAAAGCCTTAATCAAAAGTCGGGAATATGTTCGAGATTTATTCTGGCCAGTTTTGGGGCGGTATTTGGCGATGGCCATTTTGGTTATGATTTCTTACGCAATATTGGGTATGCTCATAGTCACGATTGCGGGTAATGGTTCTTTAGCCGTAATCCTAATCAATTTGACTATGTTATTTGTAGTGCCAGTAACAGTTATCTACCAAATCTTGCTTTATGAGGACCTCAAAGTGGTTAAGGGCGCGGTTGAAATCAAAGAGCAAGCCAAAACTACCTATCTCTTGGTGGGGGTAGCTGGTTGGGTTTTTGTGATTATTATAGCCTTGCTGGCAACTTCTCTAATGATGTCAGTTCTGGGTTTTATTCTTGGCGGCGGCTTAAACAACATTGAAGGTCTACCGGAAAAGTTTGAAACTTCAGAAATTCAGATAGATATTCCAGAAGAAGTGCAAGAACAATTGAAACAATTAAGTGAGCAAGATGTTGTATTGTAATATAATTTAAGTTCCAATAAAAAAAGACCCTTGGAGGTCTTTTTTTATTGGTGGAGTTTTGGTTAGGTTTGACACAAAGATGTTATTTTGTTTTAATGAAAATGAAGTAAGTTTCTTAATTAGATTAAAAGTCTAGCTTAGGAAGGTCACCTTACTCCAAATTAGTAGGTTGTTAATTTTAGTTAGATGGCTAGCAAGTTATACGTTGGCAACTTGTCGTACAAAACAAATGACGATGAGCTCCAACAACTCTTTGCACAAGCGGGGACGGTCGCTTCCGCTCGTGTTATTATTGATAAAATGACTGGACGATCCCGCGGTTTTGGTTTCGTAGAAATGGAAACCGAGGATGGCGCCGGCAAAGCGATTGAAATGTTCAACGGTCAAGAGATCGAAGGACGCAAGCTGGTAGTCAACGAAGCTCGACCGATGGAAGAGCGCCCGAGACAATAAAAAACAAGCGAAATCGTAAAAGAAAAACATCGAGTAATTGCTCGGTGTTTTTCTTTTGGAATAAATAGCTTATAATAAATAGGAAATGTTCTACGGTTTAAGCATCATATCATTTGCCTGGCTCTTTCAATGGTGGTCGGCCAAAAGAGGGCAAAGAAGCTTGCAAGCTTGGACTTTGAGGTTTATGGTTATTGGTTTTGCGGTTTTGATTTTAGAGACTTTTGATAAAACCAAAATTTGGCATTCTGTTCCTTCTCTTCTTTCGTTTATTCTAGTTTTCTGGTTGTTGTGGAAATATCGCCGTTAATCAAATCAAAGCTATCTTTGCAAGGACTGTGTCTTTTTTTGGGGTTGCTGTAAAACTAGTCAACTTTTTGATTTATCTGTGATTCCAACTTTTTATTGGTGCCCCGACCCGCTCTGTAACCTTGCCCCGCAAGGCCTCACAAGGGTTCTTTGGCGACTTCCATAATACCAGACTGAAGCCACTCGGTCTGGAGTCTGAATTTTGTAAATGAGACACTTTTCTCGGGTATTTGAGCGTGTCTCATTTACAACAAAATCGTATATCTAGAATCATATCTTTAATATATTAACACAAATGTAACGGGGAGATCTACGACGATGGAAGGTGCACAAAATTAAGAGACTTTGGAAACAGCACTGACCAACAAGAAGATATCATTAGAATACACACACAAAAACCACTCAGACTGAGTGTTTTTTGTGTTACTAATCCTCACGGCCAACTCGATCACTCGACTTAGCACTAACCTGTGCGGGCAGGGAGAATCGAACTCCCGACTACTGCTTGGAAGGCAGTCATTCTACCACTAAACCATGCCCGCAAACGTTAAAATATTAACAAAAAATCAAGGTTGATTCAATGTTATGATGGTGATTAGTGTAGAATAAAATATAGACATTAAAAAATTACCATATTGCGTCACTTGATAAGGCAGTTATTTTTGCGAATGTCTTGAATCTTTTGCGTAGTTTAAGAGTATGAATTTTGCGGACATTTAACGGGAGCCATCTCATTTATCTGAACACTACAAGCGTTCTGGTCCTTGAGTAAAGAAGATTATATTGATATTTAAGATTGCAAGAAAAATTATTAATTAAACATAAAACCCTGGGTTTGACCCAGGGTTTTATGTTTAATTAGGAACAATAATTCCTATTTTAATTATTTAACAGCGTCTTTCAAAGCTTTGGCAGCTTTGAATTTTGGTACACGCATAGCTGGGACTTGAACAGATTCGCCAGTGCGAGGATTGCGGGCAGTTCTAGCCGCGCGTTCCTTGACGGTGAAAATACCTAAACCAGCGATAGAAACATCCTCTCCTTTCTTAAGAGTGGAGATGATAGAATCAATTGTTACATCAACGACTTTTTCGGCACCGGCTTTGGTCCCGCCGATTACCTCATGAATTACATCTACGAGAGCTTGCTTGTTCATAATAATAATTTCTTATTGCTAATTAGACGACCTTAGCTTTATAAATGCTATTAGACATTATAATACAAGGAGATTTTAACGCAATAGCTAGAAGAGTTTTTGACACCCATTGAATTATCTAGCATAACCGACAATCCGTGTTTCGCGGATGATGGTAATTTTAATTTCGCCAGGGTATTTTAACTCTTGTTCTATGCGTAAAGCGATATCACGAGCAAGGCGTTTGGCTTCTAAGTCGTTTACTTCTTCCGGTTGAACAAAAACCCTTATTTCTCGGCCTGCTTGGATAGCATAAGTTTTTTCTATTCCTTGAAAAGAATTGGCGATATCTTCTAAATCTTTTAGGCGCTTGAGATAATTTTCTAGACTATCACGTCTGGCACCTGGTCGAGAACTGGAAATAGCGTCGGCTACCTTGACAATAACCGACTCCAGAGTTTCAAAAGGATATTCTTCGTGATGAGATTGCATTGCTTGAATAACTTTATGGTCGGCGCCAAATTTTTCCAGGATACGACGTCCAATTTCCACGTGAGTGCCAGAAATTTCGTGGTCAACTGCTTTGCCAATATCATGTAAAAGGCCCCCAGCCTTGGCGATTTGTGAATCTCCTTTTAATTCTTCGGCTAACATTCCCGACAAATGAGCGACTTCAATCGCGTGTTGGAGCACATTTTGGCCATAACTGGTTCGAAAGTGTAAACGGCCAAGAATGAGTAAAATTCTAGGGTCTAAATTAAGAATTCCAACTTCATAAGCGGCTTGCTCGCCTTTTTCTTTGATAATTTTTGAGACTTCCTCTTTGGCTTTTTCTACCAATTCTTCTATTTTTGCTGGTTGGATTCGCCCATCAGCGATTAAGTTCTCTAAAGCTGTTTTGGCGATTTGGCGACGAACTGGATCAAATGACGACAAGACAATAGAACCAGGAGTGTCATCAATAACTACTTCCACCCCGGTGGCTTTTTCAAAAGAACGAATATTGCGTCCTTCTTTGCCGATAATTTTACCCTTAATATCATCAGAAGGAATGTCCACTGTCGTAGACATTACTTCTGGAACGGTAGAAGTAGACAAGCGTTGAATGACAGTAGAAAGAATTTCTTTTGATCTTTGTTCATATTTTTCATTGGCTTCGTTTTCCAATTTTTTGATACGAACTATCAAGTCTTCCTCATATTGTTTTTCAATATTAGAAATCAATTCTTTTTTAGCCTCTTCAATTGATAGATTGGAAATTTTTTCCAGTTCTTTTGTCTTTTCCCCCTCTATTTTTTCTAGTTTTTCTTTAGTTTGACGAATTTCTTCAACTTTCTTTTTGAGGTCGTCTCCTTCCTGGTCGATATCCATTTGGCGTTTATCTAAAAGCTCATCTTTTTTAATAAGACGGTCTTCGGTTTTTTTCAATTGGTTTTCTTTTTCTTCTAACTTGCCTTTAGTCTCGGTGATAATTTTATCAGCAGCGGTTTCAGCTTCGTTGACTATTTTCTGGGCTTGGTCTTTGGCTTCTAAAAAAGTTTGCTTGATCTTGTTTTCCATTGAACCTTTTTGGGCCAAAGTCAGCAAAACTTTAAGAAAATAGCCAACAATAATACCGCCAACGCCGATTATGATGGCAATGAGAATGTATGTTATTGGGCTCATAATTAATACGAACCGCCTAGTCTTTAGTCGCTATGAGTGATTTTTAGGGTTATTTTTCTTGGAAAAATCAACATGGTGAAAATATTTTTATGTTATAGACAAAAAAGATTTTGGCGGTTGAAGATTATTTGATAAATTTACAACCATTAAATATTTGATGAGTTGATAATATCACCAAGAATGAAGTTTGTCCAATAAGCCATGAGATTGTTGGAAATATAAAAAGTCCAACCCTGCCGATTGTTGGAAAGATTGGACTTTAATTTGTGAGTTGGTTTTTGTCTGTTGTGTCCGCGTTAACCATCAAGTGGTCTGTTTAACGGGTCTGAAAGCAGGCTTTCTAAACGGTTTTTCACGTAGGGCTATTCTATTTTCGATTTTTGATGATATCGTCAATAATACCGTAATTTTTAGCTTGATCAGCGGACATATAAAAATCACGGTCAACATCTTTTTCAATTTGCGTCTCAGTTTTACCAGTATTTTTGGCCATTAAGGCAATAAGATTTTTCTTAGTTTTTAAGATATGTTCAGCTGTAATAGCGATGTCGGTGGCCTGTCCCTCAATCCCACCCAGAGGTTGATGAATCATCACTTCAGCATTGGGTAAAGCATAACGTTTACCCTTTTTGCCAGAAGAAAGAACCCAAGCTCCGCCGGAAGCGGCCAAGCCGATACAAATGGTTGAGACATCGGGCTTAATGCAATTCATTGTATCAATAATAGCCAACGTCGCCGAAACCGAACCGCCTGGAGAGTTGACATAGAGAGTAATGTCTTTTTTAGGGTCTTCTGATTCTAAAAATAAAAGTTGGGCAATAATAATATTAGCCATATTTTCCTCAATTGGTCCACCCAAAAAAACAATACGATCTTTTAGTAATCGCGAATAAATGTCATAAGCGCGTTCTCCCAATGGGGACTTTTCAATAACGGTTGGAATAAGCATAATAAATTTTATTAGTTAAAAACTGTTAAAATTGTCAATTACTAAGAAATGTTAAGGAAGAGATTTTTTAGTTATAGCACAAAATATGACCAAAAGCAAAGGGATTTGGACAAGGCATTCTTTAGTTGGAATTAAGATCTAATAGTGCTTGTCGTCGACTTTTTGGGTTGTTGATGATAAACAGTTTTGAAAACTAATTCATTTCTTCCAACATTTGCAAAACCTTTTCATTTACAATGGCATTGGCGGCATAAGCTTCTAAACGACGACGATCAACATCTTTGTAATGTTCTGCTAGAAAATCAGTCTGTTTTTTCAATTCTTCAGCTGGGGGAGTGATTTTTTCAATGCGTGCAATTTCGCTAATAATCAAGCTAAAACCAACTCTCTTTTTGGCATCATCATCCCAACCTGCCGACATTTCTTCGCGAGTTTTTTTCAGGTGTTTCAAGTAATCATCAAAATTTAGACCCATTTGACTTATTTGGTGTTCCATTTCAGCCATCATTTTTTCTTTTTCGGTTTCAATTAAAATTTTAGGAATTTCTAATTTGGCTTGATTGCGAATAGAATCAACGATTTCCAGTCGTCGCTTTTCTTTGGCGCGGGCTTTCTTTTCTAAGTCCAAATTTTCTTTGATTTTATTGCGTAAATCATTAAGGTTTTCAAATTTCCCCAGACTTTTGGCAAAATCATCATTTAATTCCGGCAACTGGGTTTTTTCAGGTTTGTTTTCCTTATCTTTGTGAACAATTGCACGTTGCTTTCTCAAATCTTCAATTACCTTAGAAACTTCCTCGTCAGTAATTACAATTTCATCTAAGGGTTTTGAGTTGGTTTTAATTGTAATTTTTTTGTAATCTCCCAAGTCAATTTGTGGTAAGGTTGCTGTTTTGATTTTGAACCCCAAAGGGTTATCTTTGGCAATTTTGGTTATAGTAATATGAGGTTCGCCAATAGCGTCAATTTGGTTTTCAGTTAAGATTTGGCTGTAAGCTTGGCCCAAGACCTCATTTGCCATTTCGTAGAGAATTTTGGTCTCGCCTAATTTTTCAATTAAAATTTTTTCAGGTATATGACCTGGTCGGAAGCCATCTATTTTTGTTTCTTCACCTAAAGTTTTGATAGCTTGAGGCCAAAAATTAGCAAAATCAACCGCGCTAATTTCTCCTTCAATTTCAATTTCAGCATCGTTTAATTTGTTTATTTTTGTGTCTATCTTCATAAAATATTCTTTTAACTTATAGTTTTAAAAGCATAACACACAAAATAAGAAAAAGCCCAACTTTTTATTAAATATTTAATAAAAAGTTGGGCTCTATTCTAATTTATTCTGTTGGTAGAGATTCGATTTCTTGTTCTGTTTCAAAAATGATTTCGGTTGCTGTAGAGGTCTCTTCCTCCTCTACTTCTTCTTTGGCAGGGGTCTCTATAATTAATCCATTTTGTTGATGGTTATAGTCAAGAAAAACAAATAAACCACCAAAGAAAATCATTGCTAAAATTAGCACGATGCCAATAACTGGTCCCATTGTTTCTTCGTCTTGCATAAGATTTAAGATAATTAGGTTAATAAACTAGATTTATTATAGCAGTTTTTAGAAGAAGGAAAACAAAAAGGAATTATTTATTTGGCAAATTTGTCTGCGTAAAGCCTCAACCCTTCCTTAAAGGCGGCGCGTGCCTCATTAACATCACCGAAACCTTCAACTCTTACTTCTTTGTCTTGAAGAGCTTTGTAGGTTGAGTAAAAATGCCTCATTTCTTTTAAGGTGTGTTTATTGATGTCGTTTAAGTCTTTTGTTTCTTCCCAGCGGGGGTCTTTTTTGGGGACTGCAATAATTTTATCGTCAGCTTCACCACTATCAATCATATGCATTATCCCGACCGGTCTGGCTTCAACCAAAATTCCCGGTTGCAAGGGAAAGGTCGCCAAAACAATAACATCTAGGGGGTCGTTGTCATGCCAAAGAGTTTTAGGGACAAAACCATAGTCAAAGGGAAAATCTTGCGCGGTGTGCGCGGCTCGGTCTAATTTAATTAAACCTGTTTTTTTATCGATTTCATATTTGTTTTTTGAACCTTTGCCGATTTCAATAATGACATTAAGGCTGTCAACTGTTCCGGGTTCAATTTCATGCCATAAATTCATTTGATTTAAGTTAGTTAGTTTTTAATGTTTATATTTTACACCTTAGTTGTTTTCACTTCCATCGTCTACCACTTCTTTGTCGTCTTTGTCGGCCAAATTCTCTTCATCGGTTGCTTCAACCTCTTCTGTTTCCATTCCTTCTGGCGCGCTAATATCAATTTTCCAACCAGTTAATTTGGCAGCAAGGCGAGCATTTTGACCTCCTTTGCCAACCGCTAATGAAAACTGGTCAGGCGCCACTTCTATTTTGGCTTCATGATTTTCTTCATTTAATTCAATACTTAAAACTTTAGCTGGTGATAAGGCATTGCTAATAAGAGTTTCTTCATCTTCAGACCATTCAATAATGTCAATTTTTTCACCACCTAATTCGCCGATAACCGTGGAAACGCGGGAACCTTTTTGGCCAACACAAGAACCGACAGGATCAATGCTGGAGTTGTGTGACATTACAGCTATTTTAGAACGAGAACCAGCTTCGCGGGCAATCGCTTTTATTTCTACAACCCCACTAGAAATTTCTGGCGCTTCAGTTTCAAATAGTTTAGCAATAAATTGAGGATGGGAACGAGATAGACGCAAATTGATACCGCGCGGAGTTTCCTCTACTTGATAAAGATAGGCACGAATTCTTTCGCCTGGACGATAAAATTCTCCGATAATTTGGTCTTCCCGCATTATAATAGCCACCGTTCGTCCCAAATCTACAAAAACGTTGCCTCGATCAATTTTCTGAACAATTCCACTCAAAATCTCCCCTTCTTTTTCCTGGTACTCTTCCAAAGTGGTTTCTTTTTCGGCTTCGCGGACGCGTTGAATGATAACTTGTTTAGCGGTTTGGGCGGCAATTCGTCCATAATCATCTTTGGTTTCTAGGGGGAAAATTAATTCTTCGCCGACCTGTGCATCTTTTTTGATTTTGCGCGCGTCTTCTAGCCAAATGTGGTGTTCATCATTAAAACGTGGCAAAATTTCTGTTTCTTCATTGTCTTTGTCTTCCATTTCTTTTACTTTTTCCATTTTTCTCTTTGATCCATCCTGACTTTGGGGAGGAATAGTCATTGTTGCGGTTTCTTCCAGATTCTCATCTTCTGGGGGTCTAACAGTTGTTTCATCTACCACTATTTTGATTTGAGAAAAGGTGGTTGCACCAGTATCCAAATCAAATTTGGTTCTGATAATTTGACCTTTTTTGCCATAATCTTTTTTATAAGCAGCAACTAGGGCATCTTCAATAGCTCCTAAGATTTTTTCTCTAGGAATATGCTTTTCTTCTTCTAGTTGGTCAAGACCGGCCTTGAGAGCTTTTAAATCCATCATAATATTTTTTGATTTAGATTTATAATGTTTATAATAAAAATTTTAGTTAACGTGTTTCTTACAAAAAATGTCCGCAACTTTGGCAAGCTCGGACTTTTTAATTATATAAAAAGATAAAAGAAAAGTCAAAAATTGAAGAAGCAAAAATATAAATTGTGACAGGTGAGAATTTCCCCGTGACTGTAAAATAATTGGGAAATAAGCCCAAAAAACTAAAAATGTTTATAAAAATTTGTTAAAGCTTGATTTTAAACGCTCCAGACGGATGATGGAGCGTTTAAAATCGTTATTTTGAGCCTTTGGTTGCGCGAGTTGTTTAATCGTTTTATCTTCTTTGGGGTTTGATAATCTTTTGGATTTTGAGTTGTTTTAGTTATCAACAGTTTTATGGGGATTAAATTGTTGGGAAATTATAATTTATACTATAATTAAAGGTAGAAAGGGAAATTCCCTAAATTTTGATAATTATTTATTGTCAAAACTCTTTTATTAATTTTATTAAATAAAAATAACTTAACTATCATTATTATGGAAGATTTAAATTCAAGAGAGTCAGTTGGTCTCGACCAAGGCTTGACCGAAAATCCAATTTCAGGTCAGGAACCGGTCAAAAAAAATAGTTCTAGCAAAAAAATTTTTTGGGTTATTATTGCCGTTGTTATCTTTTTGGTGTTAATTTTTATTGGCTTAGCCATTATCGGGGCTCAGCCAACTGATGATTTTAAGGAATTAACAGGTCAAGAAAAACAAGAATTAATTGAAGCTTTAGAGCAAAATCCCGGACCGGAATTAACCAATGAAGAACGTTTTGAGTTGGTAGAAGCTTTAGACGAAAGCGCTAATCAAGCGCCAGAGCTTTCGCTGGAAGAAAAACAAAATTTAATAGAAGCTTTAAATCAATAAGTTAATAACTATTATCAAATAAAATATGACAAAATACATAAAATTTTCTCTTCCCTTGTTTCTATTGCTTGGATTGATTATTTTGCCGTTCTCGACTTTGGCAGTTGTGCCATCGGGGACGCCACCGACTTGTCCATCTAGCAATCCCGCTTGTAATCCGCCGATTAACGTTGGTGATGTTAACCAAACCAAGGTTGGTGGTATTGGGGTTCAGGGCAACTTGGCGGCTTATGGCAAGATGATAATAAGCGCTCTTACAAGACTTAGTTTAGGCAATCCAACAAAAGGCAAGTGGGGTGGTTCTGGTGATAAGTTT
>Ga0172381_10003424_pt1 | contig 16840 bp, 17 predicted proteins | sample Leawel6488metaG_FD_119754 | JGI IMG/M metagenome (GOLD analysis project Ga0172381, IMG submission 119754) | Leachate microbial communities from a municipal landfill in Southern Ontario, Canada - Leachate well 64-88 metaG | ecosystem: Engineered > Solid waste > Landfill > Unclassified | place... | reverse complement strand
GAAAGCTCTTATTAACTAATTCGGGACGGCAATAATAGAACTGCCAATTAAAACCTTCATTATCACTATATAGCCGTAGTGAAAAATTTTCGTAATCGGAAGGTGTACTGACATTATTTCCGGCATCGTAGCTAAATAGTCCGCTTTTAAACCTAAGAGGTAATTTAAATAAAGCGAGGTCGTACCAGAATTCTTCTAAATGGGGTAATAATTCCTTATTGCGGTATCTTTCTACCGGGGCTGTGGATGTAATTAAAGTATTGTGGATAAAAAGCGGCGCGTCATAATCATATGGGCCGTTCCTTTCAAACTTGAGATGCGCCTCCTGGTTGCCATCGTTAAGTTTAAGGTCAAAGGCCAGGCTATAGTCAATGCCTAAATAAGCCGAAGAATCATCTTTATTATGGCTATCCAAGCTGTTATTATTCTTTAAAACAACAGCGTCAGTCCTTAAATAAGGGCTAAAGCTGAATAAAAGATTGTCGTTTTTTATGATCACGACCTCCGCTGAAGCCGATGATACCAGGCAAAAGAAGCTAATAAAAAGAATTATACGCTTCACCAGCTCCCCTGTATAGTTTTCTTGGACTGTTGTTAGGCTGTTTCCAGAGCTTTGTCGGTTTGCACGTCTTTTAAAACGGGTTTATTCTGATGGAATTTAACCGACACAATTTTTGATACTCCGGATTCTTCCATTGTTATGCCGTACATTACATGGGCATTGGCAATGGTTTTTTTGTTGTGGGTGATCACGATAAACTGCGAAGTGCCGGCAAAATCCTGCAGCATTCTTCCAAACCTGTCTACGTTTGCCTCATCCAATGCCGCGTCTATCTCATCAAGCACGCAGAACGGTGAAGGTTTGACCTTAAATATAGCGAATATCAGCGCAATAGCAGACATGGTTTTTTCGCCGCCTGAAAGCAGTAAAACGTTTTGCAGCTTTTTCCCGGGGGGACGGCAGATAATCTCGATCCCGGATTCTAACGGGTCGTTTTCATCTAACAAGAAAAGTTGCGCGTCTCCACCGTTAAAAAGCATACGGAAATAATTTTTGAATTCTACTTTTATCAGGTCAAAGGTGTCCATGAACATCTTTTTCGTCGTGCGATTGATCTTCAATATTGCTTCGCGCAGCGTTTCTTTGGCTGTATTTAGATCTGTCTGTTGCTGAATAAGAAAGTCGTATCTTTTTTTAAGCTCATCGTATTCTTCTATCGCCACTAAATTGACCGTACCATAAGAATCCAGTTTATCTTTCAAGGCTTGTATATCGGCGGATATCTGAGTGTTATCTGCCTCTGTATTGGCCGGTTCAAATGTATCAAGGTCTATTTTGTAAGCAGCGGACATTCTTTCTTTAATGCTCAGGTATTTAAAATCAATGTCCTTATTCTGCATCTGCAATTCATAAAGTTTACTCTTGATCGAGTCCAGTTCGTTGCGGCTATCGTCGAGTTTCTTGAATAGGTCGCCTGAGCCGTTTATCGCCGAATCGTATTGCTCCTGAGCAACTGCCAATGCGCCATTTTGAACATCTAAGGTTGCCCGTGAATCATGGATCGTTGTCTCAAGCTCAATAATCATTAAACCGAGCGCGTCCTGTTTTTGTGTGGATTCGGCCAACTGGTTTTGCAAACGGTTCAACGATTCTTTGTCCTGACTATAAGAATCTTCCAATATTTTCAGGGTCGACTCATCTGATATTAATTTCTTTTCCAAAGAACTAAGCTCAGTCCTGGTCTGGGTGATGATCACTATCGCCATTTCCTTAAGAGACGCTCCGGAAGCGATATTATTCTCTTCATTTGTTATGGAATCTTCTTTATCTTTTTGATCTTGTTCGGTTTTGATCAATTCAACCCGGGCGATCGAGATCTTGCCTTCCAGCGCGGATATCTCACTGAGAGTCTCAGTCAGCTCCATATCGATCAATGATGCTTCTTCCTGAAGCTTGCTGTTCTGTTCCAGTATTGCCTGCTGATTTGCTTTTTTATTCACCAGGTTCATTTCCATGCTGCGTAATTGTTCCTGACTGGCAAGAGCAGATTGATTTAGTTCCTGTTTTTGGGTTTCTTTCTGCGATTTAAGGATATTCAATGTCTGTATAGATGTGTGGATTTGGTTCAATTTTTCGTCAATTTTGGACGTATCCAGGTCCATAGGCTTGGCTTCCCCGCCTAATTTATAGCTAGAGCCAAAGGCATTGCGTTCCTGTTCTGTAAGTTCAAGATAATTATTGATCTTAATGACCATACCACTCATTTTATCGCTGGGGAGTTTATCCACAAAAACAAAGGCATTCATGGATTCACTGATATCTTCGTATTTAGTGCGCAATTTTTCCAGAAATTCCTTTTGCGATTCCAGGCTCAATGATTTCTTTTCCAGCCCCTCAAGCTCAGAGGTGATCTGGTTTAGGTTTGCGGCCAGTGAATCAAATTCAGATTTTATTTTTTCGGAGTTAGTTTTCAGTTCGTCAAATGCGCCTTGGCAAAGCGCAACTTCCTGGTTAATAGCGTTAAGTTCAATGTCGGAAGCGGCTTTCTCTTCGTTTCCTCTGGCTTTCTCAAGCTCAAGCCTTCTTTTACGCGCTAAAAAAACCTGTTCTTTAGATGAAAGATCTTGTATCTGGTTTTTCTTCGCGGCAACACCTGCCGCTAATTCCATTATCATCTTTTTTGCTTCGGAAATCGTTTCCAGGGATTGCTTGGTGGAAGCGTTTAACTGCTCCAGCTCGGTTTCTTTATTTTTTAAAATAAACGTTTTATTTTCAACTGCCTGGTGGATATTGCCATATTCTTCTTTCACGCCTTTTAATTTCTCTTCATCACGCATCAGGCGTTCCTGAGTCTGGGTTATCTGCGCGTTAAGATTAAATTTAGCCGATTCTAACTCTTTTATTCTCTCTTTATTAAAATTTATATGCTCGGAGTTACGCAGGATAGTATTGTTAGACTCCATGATCTGATTCCTTATCTTCATCAGCGATTCTTCAAAACCCTTTAATTCATCCTGGCGGTTGCTGATCTTAACTTCCTGATCGCGCACAGATTCCAGAAGTTTTGACTCTAGCGCCTCTAGTTCACGCAGATTATTGACCAGTATATCTTTTTGTCCTAAGATCTGGTTCTTTTGAATGATCGCGTAAGCGATCTCCTTGTTTTTCAGCTCTTCAAATACTTCTTTATAACGGCGGGCTTTGTTGGCCTGCCTTTCCAGGGAGCCGATCTGCCGTTTTACTTCAGTGATGATATCATTAACACGCAAAAGATTTTGTTCGGTTTCGTCAAGTTTTCTGCTTGCTTCTCTTTTTTGGGATTTATATTTTGTGATACCTGAGGCTTCGTCAAAAACCAGCCTGCGGTCTTCAGGACGGGAACTTAATATAAGGTCTATTTTTCCCTGCTGCACCAACGAATAACTTTCAGCTCCGATGCCTGTGCCTAAAAATATATCCAGGATATCCTTTAGGCGGACAACGGATTTATTTAGCAGATATTCGCTTTCTCCGGAACGGAATATCCTTCGGGATATCGCGACTTCATCGTTATCTACATTGAAAAATCTTTTGGTATTATCAAAAGCCAGGGTTACTTCAGCCATGCTCAAGGCTTCTTTTGTATCAGTACCGTTAAAGATAACATCTTGGCTCTCTGAACCGCGCAGAGACTTTATCGATTGCTCTCCGAGCACCCAGCGTATAGAGTCAAAAATGTTCGATTTACCGCATCCGTTTGGGCCGACAACAGCAGATATTCCGGGTTCGAAATGCAGCGTCGTTTTATTGAAAAACGATTTAAAACCGACTATCTCCAATTTCTTAAGGTACATTCAGGCTCCTTTAAATGAGCAGACAACTTACGTCGCTACTGCTCCATAAGCTGTAGCTGTTTTAATTTGGCAAAATGTGTAGCGTCTGCGAATTTATACCGACACATTCTTACTGATACAGGCGGCGGTAAAAAATGTCGTAATTTCATAGATCCTTTTAATGACTATCCAGCCAAGCGTCAATCCTATCTTTCTTAAAACGCCATTGTCCCACAAGCTTTATAGCGGGTATCTTATTGGTCTTCAACCATTCATAAATAGTTCTGCGGCTGACCTTTAAATAATTTACCAGCTCGTCGATCGTCATTAGGTTATTGTTATAATTAATCATAATTCTCCTTTGTCAAATTGTCAACAAATTTATTATACAAAAAATACCTTATTTGTCAAGGAAAATATTGACATTCTTTGACATATATACTCAATTAGAGACGTATGTATGCTGTTATGTGATTTATAGTACAGTCTTCTACGTTGGAATTTTTATGTAACTAATTGAGGTGCAAGGAGTTAATTTTACTGCAGAGTGGCTTTTATCGCGCGCAGAGTTAAGGGTATGGCTTTAATTTGACAATCATCTAATTGTATACCACAGCGGAATTCATTTTCCTGAGCAAGCTTTGACCAAAGAACCCTGCCTTTTAAATTTATCTCTTCGCCGTTATCCATCATGATAAGCTTAAAATCAATAGGATTTTCCGTCGGCAACGCATAGTTTGTGATCATGCTTATGCCCGTATCGCTGATATCATGCGTATGAGCGCAGGCAATTTCGTTAGTAAGAGAATTAACATAATTTACGGGTATACTGACTGAGAAACGGGGCGATCCTCTCTTTTCCGTAAAGTCTGAATTCACCATTGGACTTCCTTTATTTAGATCCAGCAAAAAATTCTTGATCTTGGATAACATTAATCTCCTACCTTAATAATAGACTAAAACTCATCTTTATCAATGCTATTTAAGTATTATTCTGAAAGCGCTTTCGTTTATTGCGCGCTAGTGCTCTACAGAAACCACTTCTTCTTTATTAAAAAGATAAACAGTCGCGTCTTTAGGGTTGAACCTGTTTGGCGTGACCACAAGATATTCGTCTTTTGAAACAAGCTTTGATTCAAATATTGCCAGCACTTTTTCGTGATCAATTGTACCCAGGCTCGTATCTAATTCGGAGCCTACGCAGATATCTGAGTCTACCAGTTTCTTGATCCGGTTACTAAATGTGTGTACTTTGATTTTTCTAATATGAGTATCTTTCACATTGCAGCCGGTGAGTTGCTCCGCGATCTGCCTGATAGATTCCGTTACCTGCGCTCCTATTGGTAAGTTGAGTTTGTCGAACATGTCCTTACCCTCCCCTTATTGTGTAACCTGGTAAAAATAAAAAAGGCAATCCTCTAAATCCCTAGAGAATTGCCTTAAGAATGGTTTCTTTTCTTTCTCTCATCCGCACCTCGATACCTGTTCTGGCGGTTGATATATGTTTCTTATATAAGTTTACCTCAATTCAAGATAAAAGCAAGTTATTTTTTAAGTGTTTCCTTGAACTTCTTTGTCAACTCAGGCACTATTGAGAAAACATCCCCGACTATACCGTAGGTGGCGTACTTGAAGATCGGAGCTTCAGGGTCTTTATTTATGGCTATAATGATCTTGGAGCTGGACATTCCGACTAAATGTTGGATCTGTCCGGAGATCCCGCAGGCAATATATATTTTTGGGGCAACTGTCCTGCCGGTCTGACCGACCTGGTGCGAATATGGCATCCATCCGGCGTCAACTGCCGCGCGCGATGAACCTACTGCCGCTCCCAGCGCGTGAGCCAAGTCTTGCAATATCTTGAAATTTTCCGCTCCCCCCATCCCTCGGCCGCCTGAAACGATAACATCTGCTTCGGCGATATTTACCAAAGATTCTACTTCTTCCACGATTTCAAGCAATTTGGTCCGGGACACGTACAAAGAGGCATCAAAACTTTCGCGTATGATCTTGCCTTTGCGTTTTGTATCAGGATCCATCGGTTGCATTACTTTATGCCTGACAGTAGCCATTTGCGGCCGATAATTCGGGCTGATAATAGTAGCCATAATATTTCCGCCAAAAGCAGGCCTGGTTTGAAGCAGGATCTTCTTTTCCGTGTCAATATCAAGGCCGGTACAATCAGCAGTCAACCCTACCTTAATATTAACGGCAACGCGTGAGATAAGTGAACGGCCTATTGCTGTTGCACCGCAAAGGACTATCTCAGGTTTATATTTTTCTATTAATTTTAAGAATATATTTGTGTATGGCTCATCCTGGAAATTCTGTAATTCCGGAGATTGGACAAGATAAATATTATCAGCTCCTCTATGGATAATTTCATCCAATTGATCATCAAGATTATTACCGATCAATACGCCGCTGACATCGCAGCGGAGTTTCTTGGACAACTCCTGAGCTTTTCCTAAAAGCTCGTAAGAAACAGATTGTATTTTGCCGTTTTTCTGTTCCAAAAACACCCATATACCTTTATAACCTTTAATGTCAGGCAGCGCGCAGGTAGGCTGTGGCTTGTCTATTATCAAGGCTTTAAATTTGCAGCTATGGGTGCAGGCGCCGCAGAGATTGCATTTATTCAGATCAACAGTTGCTCTTTTATCTATTATGCGGATCGCGTCAAACGGGCAGACTTTAACGCATAATGAACAGCCAGTGCATTTTTCAGCCAACACCTTAATTGACATAATTAATGAACCTCGTTTTTGATAAGCTCAACGATCTTTGCGGCGACTTCATTTGGCTCGCCTTGCAGCATCTGTCCGCCGGCGCGCTGAGGCGGTGTAAATATTTTCACGACTTGCGTCGGAGAACCGCACAAACCGATATTTTGAGGGTCTAAATTGAGGTCTTTCTGGCCCCAAGTAGTAATTTTAGCTGATTTTGCCCGCATCATACCTTTTAACGAAGGTATTCGCGGTTCATTAATTTCTTTGACCACTGTCATCAGCGCCGGCAAAGGTGTTTCAATACGCTCAAATCCTTCTTCCAGCATCCTTTCAACACGCATTAATATATCCGTGGCTTCTTCAACTTTTTTAACGTAAGTAACCTGAGGTATATTCATATGCGCAGCTATGCCAGGGCCAACCTGCGCTGTATCTCCGTCGGAAGCCTGCTTACCGCACAAGATAAGGTCAAATGCCCCAAGCTTTTTGATCGCTCCGGACAAAGTATAACTGGTTGCCCAGGTGTCGCTTCCGGCAAAAGCCCGGTCACAAACCAATATGCCTTCGTCAGCACCCATAGCAATCGCTTCTTTTAATGCTGCTTCTGCCTGAGGGGGCCCCATAGTGATAACCGTTATTTTACCGGTAAATCTTTCCTTTAATCTAACTGCTTCTTCAATAGCATACATATCAAAGGGGTTGATGATAGATTTTACCCCCTCCCTGATCAAAGTGTTTGTTTCAGGGTTGATCCTGACTTCAGTGGTTTCCGGTACTTGTTTTATGCAAACAATAATATTCATTATCTCCCCATTTCCTTTATCAATTTCAATGCGATGATGTTTCTCTGGATCTGGTTTGTTCCTTCGTATATCTGGGTGATTTTTGCGTCACGCATATATTTTTCAGCCGGATAATCTTTCATGTACCCGTAACCACCGAGGATCTGCACCGCGTCGGTAGAGACCTTCATTGCTACATCGGAAGCGAACAATTTGGCCATAGCCGATTCTTTGGATACATCGGTCTTGCCCGCGTCAACCATTCTTGCCGTAGAATAGACCAGAGCTCTGGCAGCTTCGATCTCAGTGGCCATATCTGCCAACATCCATTGGATCCCCTGGAAACTCGATATTGATTTTCCGAATTGTATTCTTTCTTTTGAGTATTTTACCGCTGTGTCAAGCGCGCCTTGGGCAATACCAAGGGCCTGAGCAGCAACGCCCGGCCGCGACATATCAAAGGTTCTCATGGTCACGATAAAACCCATGCCTTCTTTTGCCAGAAGGTTTTCTTTAGGGATCTTGCAATCCTGAAAGATCAATTCTGTGGTAGAAGATGCCCTGATCCCCAACTTGTCTTCTTTTTTACCGAACGTAAAACCGGGTGTCCCCTTTTCCACTATAAAAGCCGAAGCACCGCGCGCCCCTCTTGTTTTATCAGTCATGGCGATTACGGTATAAGTTTCGGCATCTCCGCCATTAGTAATAAAATGCTTCAGTCCATTTAACACGTAGTAGTCGCCTTCTTTTCTGGCTGTGGTTTTAATTCCTGACGCGTCAGACCCTGCTTCAGGTTCGGTTATACCGAATGCGGCTACTTTTTTCCTTTAGCCAGATCAGGCAAATATTTTCTTTTTTGCGCGTCATTACCGAACAAAACTATCGGGAAGGTTCCCAATGCCGAAGCCGCGTAGCAAACAGCAATTCCTCCGCAGGCGCGGGATAACTCTTCAGTGGCCAGGCATAAATTCATAACGCCAACGCTCATGCCACCGTATTCTTCGGGTATAAACAAACCAAAAAGATCGGATTCAGCGATGATTTTAATTATTTCGTGAGGAAATTTCTCGCTTCTGTCAAATTCTGCCGCAACCGGTTTGATTTTTTCCTGTGCGATCTTTCGGGCTAGATCGCGAATCATTACCTGCTCTTCAGTCAAAAGATAATCCATTTGCATCCTCCGATATTAGTTAGATGATTTTTACCATTGCTACTTCTTTACAATTGGGGAATTTACAGCAGTTGATACATTCAGCCCATATCTTGTGCGGCAGCATGGAATTCTTAATTCGTTTAAATCCCAGCTTTTTAAAAAAAACCGACTTATATGTCAGGACAAAAACCTTTTTAGCTTTAAACCTTTTTGCTTCCTCTAGGCAAGTCTTAACCAGTATCGTTCCTATTCCGAGGCGCTGCTTCTTTTTATCTACAGCTAGGGATTTAACCTCAGCCAGGTCTTTCCAGGAAAAATGCAGCGCGGCGCATCCGACGACTTTGCCTTTTTCTTCAAACACCCAATAATCACGGATATTCTCATAAAGCTCGTTCAATGAACGCGGGAGCATCTGGTCCTGCTTGGCAAATTTATTTATCAGCCCTTGCATCTGCTGTATATCGTTGACGTCGGCCTTTCTGATCATTTAATTTCAGTTCCCTTAGCCACAACTACCAATCCTGATTCAGTAACATAAAATTTCTTTTTATCTTCAATCGGGTCATATCCGATCACGGTACCTGCGGGTATGATCACGTCTTTATCTATTATTGCTTTACGAATTTTTGCGTGCCTGCCGACGTTTACCCCCTCCATAAGAATAGAATCGTAGATCTGGCTATAGCTATTTATCCTTACGTTAGGAGAAAGTACTGAGCGCTGTACCCTGCCTCCGCTGACAATGCAGCCGCTGGAAACCATTGAGTCAAGCATCAGGCCGACGCGGCCCGTAATTTCATCTCCGGAAAATACTGTTTTAGCCGGTGGAAATTGTTCTTGGAATGTCCTAATCGGCCATTCTTTATCATAAAGGTTGAAAGTCGGGTCAACCTGGACCAGGTCCATATTTGCTTCAAAATACGCATCAATGGTCCCTATATCGCGCCAATACTGGGCTTCTTTTTTATTTTCGTCAAGAAAATTATAAGCGGCTACCTTTAATCCCTTTTTTAGCATTTGCGGAATAATATCTTTGCCAAAATCATGGGATGAACGCGGATTATGCGCGTCTTCATGCAGCTCCTGCTCAATCACCTCGTGTTTAAATACGTAGATACCCATTGAGGCATATATCTTGTCCGCCTGGTGCGGAATAACTTTAGGATTCAGGGGTTTTTCCTGAAAGCCCCTGACCCATCCGCCATGGTCAACCTCAACTACGCCGAAATGCTTACCCTGATTTTTATCTATCTCTACGACAGCGACAGTCAGGTCAGCATCGACTCCTCGGTGAAAATCAAGCATTGAGCCATAGTTCATTTTATAAACATGATCTCCGGCAAGAATAACCACATCATCGGGTTTATCAATTTCCAAAGTATATAAATTCTGATAGATAGCGTCGGATGTCCCCAGGTACCAGGTATCTGAAACCCTTTGCTGAGCAGGCAATAATTCGATATATTCGCCTAAGTCAGGGGAAACAATATTCCATCCTAAACGTATATGGCGGTGTAATGAAGCGGATTTATATTGAGTAAGAATATAGACTTTACGCAGCCCTGAATTAACGCAATTACTTAAAGTAAAGTCAATGATCCGATAGATCCCTCCGAACGGAACCGCGGGTTTTGTCCTGTCTTTAGTAAGCGGCCAAAGCCTCTCGCCCTTACCGCCTGCCATTATGAATGTAAGTACTTTTTGCATATTATTTTGTTAAAAATGCTCCGGTTATGCCGTGCCTGACCATCATTACCGCGATAGCAGCCAGCAAAATATACATTATTTTTGAAAAAGCCCTGGTTCCGCCAGCGCCTAAAACTTTCATTATCAGGTCTGCCTTTAAAAGGCTGATCCATACTATCAGCATATTAACTACCAGCGATATAAAAGTCGTAACAGGCCCAAAGGTGTCCAGCAATATCAAAGTAGTGGTTAAAACCGCGGGCCCGGTGATCAAAGGCGTACCTAAAGGAAATACTCCCAGGTCTTTATCATTACCGTTGCTGATCGCTGTTTTCTGGCTGCCTGGAAGCAAGAGCCGCACAGCTATGACAAATAATAGCCCGCCTCCGGCTATCTGGAAATCAGAAATAGTAATGCTTAAAACCCTCAACACCCACTTGCCGACGAACATGAACAATATGGCCATAAGCGCGGCTGTGGTGACAGAATCAGTTATAACCTTGCTTCTTTGTTTTTTATTGAGCCCTTCGACCATGGAAACAAATACCGGTATATTTCCGATGGCATCAACCGCCACGAATATCGGAATAAACGTAAGCATGTATGGCTCTAGTACTTTAAGCATGTTTAATATTATATAAGAGACATGGATGTTAGGCAAGTATTAAATTATTAGCAAGGCTACGACGGATGAATGATGCGGCACGAAAGGCGATATATCTAAAGATGCTATTTCTAAGCCGTCTCATCATTCCTCATCTATTATCCATCGCATCAGTCTATTCTTTTGATCAGCGGCAGGCAAATGAAACTGGTCAAGGCCGAAATGATTATCAGCCATTTAAGCCCGATAGCCGGAAGCATAAATGCTCCGGATAAGTTGCTGGATATAAGGGCCAGGTTACTAACGCTGCATAACAACGCGAAAGATGTTGCCTCAAGGCCCGGAATGGATTTTCTGGCCATAAAATCCATAACCATGACGAAAATAAACATCCCCAGAAAACTATAGATAATATCGTATATTACGGCAGTGACAGGGGTATAGTAAAGATAACTAAGAGTGGTAACAGCGCCTAAAAATACAGACCAAAAAATCCATTTCTTAAGATTTATGCGCTGGCTGAATCTGTAATAAAGCAGCGAACCGATAATTGAAAATATCGTTGCGATAGTTGCCAATGCGCCTATCCAGATCTTATTCCATTTAAAAATATCCCTCTGGATAAATGCCAGCGGCGTGCCAAAAGACGGTGAATACCTGTAAAGAAAAATAAACAGGCAGACCACCAGCAGTTTTTTATCGCTGAACAGTCGTTTCAAATCCGTTAATAATCTTTTATCTTTATTCGCGGCTTGGGCCGGATGCTCTTTAAAGAAAAACGCGGTTATCCCAACCAGGCAATAGACCGGTATTAAAAACAGGAAGGCCTCTTTGTAGCCCCATTTTTCGGCGATGATCCCTCCTCCTATGCCGGTTAAAAGCCCGGCAACAGAAATAGATGCCCATTGTATGCTCTGGATCTTTCCGGTAGCCTGGTATACCTTGCCTTCAACGCACATAATGCCGTCGACAGCGACATCTCTGAATGCGGCATTAGTTGAATTGATCATAAGAAAAGTTATCAACAATAACAGCGGTAACTGCGCCAACCCCATGATAAACGATAGAATAATATCCAGAGCTACCGCGATAATTATCCAAAGCCTTTTATTTAAAAATCTGTCGATACAATATCCGATTAACGGTTTAATCAGCCAGGCAAAAGTACTGATGCTGGAGATAACCATGATCTTTTGCGGAGAAAAAAGCAGGTTTTCTTTGAGGTAATAAAAAAGGCCCTGCGAAGGCAGGGCCTCAATTCCTTGGGTAAAATATATTGAACTACTTAAAGCAAAAATCCATAATAACCGTCGTTTACCGTTATTTGGATGCGGTTGTTGCATCAGCGGTATTTTGTATTGGTGCTGGTAGAGTTACCGGGGCTGCTTGTTGCCCTGCAGGCGCTGGCACAGAAGCTGCAATAGGAGAATTTGCCTGCGTTGCAGCGGCTAGCGGATTACTTTTTGTAATAGGCGCCTTATGCATTATTGATTTGCTCTTTTTTGCCGACAAAACAGCTAAACCCAGGCAAGTTATAAAAAAAACAACAGAAAGAACTGTAGTTGTTTTAGTCAGGAAAGTATTGGTCTTCGTCCCGAACATTGATTCAATACCCGAGAATCCCGAAACTAACCCGCCGCCGCGTCCAGCCTGCACAAGGATCATTACGATCAGTAATAAACAGGCGATTATGTGTACGGATGTGATCAATACTGTCATTTTTTTACCTCGCTAGAATTTTTAACTATATTTGAGAATGAATCCACTTTTAGGCTTGCTCCTCCGACCAGCGCTCCATCAACATCAGGCTGGCCCATCAACTCTTTTGTATTTTCCGGCTTCACGCTTCCGCCGTATTGAATGCGTAGGCCCGCCCCTATAGATTTATTATACAACTTAATGACCATATCTCTGATATATTTATGCGCTTCTTGCGCTTGCGCGGGTGTTGCGGTTTTTCCGGTTCCTATTGCCCAGACCGGCTCGTATGCGATTATTAACTTAATCATTTGTTCTTCAGTCAAGTCTTTAAGGCCTCCGGAAACCTGATCTTCAAGAACCTTAAAGGTGAGACTCGCTTCCCTATCCTTTAAAGATTCGCCTACGCACATGATCGGCAATAGCCCATGTTTTAAGGCTGCTTTTATCTTTTTATTTACGGTATCATTTGTTTCGCCAAAAAACTGCCTGCGTTCTGAATGGCCGATGATCACATATTTTACTCCGGCATCTTTAAGCATTAGAGGAGATACTTCTCCGGTAAATGCTCCTTCTTCCTGCCAGTATATGTCTTGAGCGCCCAAAGCGATATTCGAATTCAGGACTACTTCCGCAGCCTCACTCAGAGAGGTAAAAGGCGGACAAATCACCACATCAACTGTTTCCGTACCCAGGTCATAAAGCTCCCGCTTAAGCCCATTAGCCAACTCTATTGTTTCGCCTATTGTCTTATACATCTTCCAGTTTCCGGCAATGATTAATTTTCTCATTTTATTTATCGGTTAGTGCGGCTATTCCTGGGAGATCTTTTCCCTCTAAAAATTCTAGGCTTGCTCCGCCACCAGTTGAAATATGGGTCATTTTACCCTCTACTTTGAATTTTGCAACAGCCGCGGCTGTATCGCCGCCACCAATGATCGTAGTCGCTTTCAACTTAGAAACGAATTCGGCCACTTTTTTAGTACCCTGGCTAAAAGCATCCATTTCAAAAATCCCTAATGGCCCGTTCCAGACAATCGTTTTGGCATTTTTGAGTTTTTCTTCAAAAAGTTCCACAGTTTTAGGGCCAATATCAACCGCGATCTTTCCTTGAGGTATATTATCCCCGCAGATCTCAACTTTAGCCGCGGTATCAATCTTATCTACAATCACATTATCAACGGGCAACACGATCTCTTTATTTAGGCTCTTAGCTTTTTCTAAGAGTGATTTTGCAAGGTCAATTTTATCTTTTTCCAGTTTAGAATTACCTATTTCTTTACCCTGAGCCTTTAAGAAAGTATAAGCCATGCCTCCACCGATAATGATCGCGTCGCATTTAGGCAGCAGGTTTTCAATAACCCCGATCTTGTCGGATACTTTTGCCCCGCCCAAAATAACCATAAAAGGCCTTTGGGGATTCTTTAGTGAATCACCGAGATATCTGATCTCTTTCTCAAGCAAAAATCCAGCAGCACTCTTAAGATAATGCGTTATTCCTTCGGTTGAGGCGTGTGCTCTGTGTGCCGTTCCAAAAGCATCATTTATAAAACAATCCCCTAAAGAAGCAAGTTGTTTGGCAAATTCAGCCGCATTATCTTCTTCTTCCGAGTGAAATCTCAAGTTCTCCAGCAAAACTACTCTTTCCTTGGAAGCCTGGATCTCATTCTTTACGTTATCGCCGACGCATTCGGTAATAAATTTAACCGGCTCTCCTAGTAACTTCTGCAGCCTTTGGGCAACGGATTTAAGGCTGTACTTTGCCACGACCTTACCATCAGGCCTGCCTAAATGGCTGATCAGGATAAGTTTTTTAGCTCCCCTTTTTAGTATAAATTCAATAGTGGGTAATGTCGCGCGTATGCGAGTGTCGTCAGTAATATTCAACGAGTCATCCTGAGGCACGTTAAAATCAGCACGCATAAGAACAGATTTGTTTTTCAGTTCAATATCTTTTACGGTTAATTTTGCCATTCATGCTCCTGTTAAATAAGAGCGGGTTGTGAAAACCCGCTCTTATAGATTGCTTAAAAATATCGCTCTATTAAAGGCCCTTCTTTACGATATAATCGCACAGGTCTACTACTCTGCAGGAATAGGCCCATTCGTTATCGTACCAACCCATGATTTTGACCAATCTCTTATCGATTACCTTGGTCAATTCCGCGTCAAATATGCAGGAATAATTTGAACCAACGAAATCTTTGGAAACAAGAGGATCGGTTAAGTACTGCAAAATACCCTTAAGGCTTGTTTCAGAGGCTTTCTTCATCGCTGAATTGATTTCTTCTATGCTGGTATCTTTTTCAACAATACAGGTCAAATCAGTCAAAGAAACATCCGGTGTAGGAACCCTGATAGCTAATCCGTCAAGTTTGCCCTTTAACTCAGGTATCACCGAACCAATCGCCTTAGCTGCTCCGGTTGATGTAGGTATCATTGAAACCGCCGCAGCACGCGCGCGGCGCAGATCCTTATGCGGCAGGTCAAGTATTTTCTGGTCGTTGGTATAAGAGTGAATAGTGGTCATCAAACCGCTCTTTATGCCGAAATTATCCAGGACAACCTTGGCCATAGGCGCCAAACAGTTAGTAGTACATGAAGCATTGGAGATAATATTGTGGTTCTTAGGATCATACTTTTTTTCGTTTACCCCCATGACTATAGTGATATCTTCTTCTTTTGCCGGAGCGCTTATAATAACCTTCTTTGCTCCGCCGTTTGTCATGTGCCCGATGCATTTTTCCCTGGCGGTAAATACTCCGGTAGACTCAATAACGACCTCAACCCCATAATCTTTCCATGGAATTTCAGCCGGAGATTTGGCGCTTAATATTTTAAGTGTTTTACCGTTGACTACTAAAGCGTCCTCTTTTGCTTCAACACTGGCATTTAATGTGCCGAAATTTGAGTCGTATTTTAATAAATGTGCCAGAGTTTTGGTTCCGACGGGCAGGTCATTTACAGCTACAAATTCCAGGTCTTTTGATTGTTTTGCCAAGGCTGCCCTGTAGACCAGCCTCCCGATTCTTCCGAATCCATTGATACCGACTTTTACTGCCATTGTGTTGCCTCCTTTAAATGAGCGCATAACTTATAGAGCGCGACGTGCGATATAAGTTATCTGCGCGAATTTACTTCAAAAGTAAAGTTGTATAAAATACTCCATGCACTTTCGAAGCAGTCCTTACTTGTTTTATTTTTGGACTTCTTTTATGTACTTTGACGCCAGTTCCGGCGAAGTTGGAACGATATAAAACCCTGTGCCCCATTCAAATCCTGCCACCCGCGTAAGCTTAGGCATGAATTCAATATGCCAATGATAACCCTCATGCGCGTCAGTTTCTCCGTTAGCCGGCGAAGTATGAACAATAAAGTTATACGGTATATTAGGAAAAAGTTTGCGCAAAGACGAAATCGTTTCTTTCAGAATAGAAGCTAGAAAAGATATCTCTTCTTTTGGCATAAAACAGAAATGCGGAGCGTGGGTCTTCGGCAATATCCATATCTCAAAAGGAAAACGCGAAACAAACGGAAAAAATGAAACAAAATGTTTATTTTCCAGTATTATCCTTTCCTTTTCCTGTGTTTCCTGGCGCAGGATATCGCAAAAAATACACCTTTCTCTGAAATCAAAATATTCATCCGCGCCGTGGATCTCTTCCATAACATTTTTGGGAACCATAGGCAAGGCGATGATCTGGCTGTGCGGATGCTCTAATGACGCGCCTGCTGCCGCTCCGAAATTCTTAAAAAGCATTATGTATTTAAAGCGCTTATCTTTCATCAGATCGCAGCAGCGGCGGCAATACATAACGATCATTCTCTCAACTTCTTCGTTCAATAATTCAGGAATATCCTTATTATGGTATGGAGAATCGATCAGAACTTCGTGGGCGCCTATACCGTTGGACATGTCGTAGATACCCACGCCGCGACGGTCAATATTACCCTCTATCTGAAGAGCGGGAAATTTATTCGGGACTACGCGATTAAGCCATCCGGGAGTATTGGGCGCCGTATTTGGTTCTCTTATAGAATCAATTTCTGGCGGCGTCATTGATTCGCTGCCGTAGCAAAACGGGCATTTTCCGCCTTTCCATGAATGCGGATCATATTCATAATCCTTGGGCTGCTTAGGGCTATCCGTATCAACAATAGTCCATCTGCCAACAATAGGGTCTCTGCGTAACTCTGCCATTTAATGTTTTTCCTTAGCTATTTGGCGCTATCTATTTAGCTTCATTTGCGTTCGCTAAATTGCGGCTTCATTTACTTCTCTTAAAAATTTAGCTGCGTTTTCCGGCGGCATCGGGCAGATATAAAATCCGGTGCCCCATTCAAATCCGGCAACGCGTGTAAGCCTGGGCATTAT
>Ga0172381_10003423_pt1 | contig 16842 bp, 11 predicted proteins | sample Leawel6488metaG_FD_119754 | JGI IMG/M metagenome (GOLD analysis project Ga0172381, IMG submission 119754) | Leachate microbial communities from a municipal landfill in Southern Ontario, Canada - Leachate well 64-88 metaG | ecosystem: Engineered > Solid waste > Landfill > Unclassified | place... | reverse complement strand
TTGTAAAATGAATTGCGAATTTTGCATGACAGGCAAAATGGGATTCCACGACAACTTAACTGCACTTGAAATATTGAATCAAGTCTATTCTGTTCCAAATTCAGAGAATATTACAAATGTAGTTTTTATGGGGATGGGTGAACCCTTGGATAATTACGTAAACGTAATGAAGTCGATTGAGCTATTAACGGCCGATTATGGATTAGCGTGGAGTCCAAAACGTATCACCATATCTACCATAGGTATTACACCAAAAGTAGAGCTATTCCTGGAGGAGAGTAAATGTCATTTAGCCATAAGTCTTCATAGTCCTATGGGCGTTCAGCGTCAAACTTTAATGCCTATTGAGAAAAAATATCCCATTGAAGGAATAATTGAATTATTACACAAATACGATTGGAGCAAACAAAGAAGACTCTCGTTTGAATATATTATGTTTGATGGCGTAAACGATGCGCTTATTTATGCTCGCGAACTGGTGAAACTGCTTTCGGGGTTGGTGTGCCGCGTCAATCTCATACGGTTTCACTCCATTCCGGGCAGCACACTCAAAACTTCATCGGAAGAAACAATGATTAAATTCCGTGATTTTCTTACTTCGAAAGGTGTCATTTGCACCATTCGTACATCGCGCGGAGAAGATATTTCGGCTGCATGCGGCATGTTATCCACAGAGCAGCAAGCGAAATGAATGTAAAAGAGAGCAACTGATAAATTAATAAGATTAAATTACTCAGGTTTCTTTCATTAGATATAGAATAATTGTATTTTTGTTTAAACCTGTTTCCAATTTTACAATCATAAAATAAAGGCTTATCTTAAAAAAACATCATATTATGAAAAAAATGAGAATATTAATTGCTTTTGCAGCCCTATCTTTTGTCTTGAGCTCCTGCAATAATTTAGCAACAGGATGGATGTCTGCATCTTCAGCATCAAGCGAAGTATTGGTAATTATTGACAAGGACGAATGGCTAGAACCGTATGGAAGAGCACTTTTTGATGTGTTAAACTCACCGATGTTGGGTATGCCACAACAAGAAGCAAATTTCAAAATCTTGCAGATTGATCCCAAGAACTTCACAAGCACATTTAAAATGGCGCGTAATATCATTTTGGTGGATATATCCAGTGATTACACAACTACTAAAATGAGTTCAGAGAATAATAAATTTGCCAGTGGCCAGGTTGTTCTCACTTTCAAAGCTCACGATAAAGAAGCTTTGAAAGACTATTTGCAAGAACACGAAAAACAAATAGTTGATTATTTGGTAAAAAAAGAATTGGAACGTACCGCTGAGTGGTTAAAAAAAGAGTCGGCTACGCCGAAAACCCGTATTAAGAATAGCTTTGGCATCGAAATAGATTATCCCAAAGGGCTTGCAAATATTACCGAAGACGACAACTTCTTTTGGGCAACCAACAACTCTGCTGAATCGCGCCAGGACATTGTTATCTATTCACTTCCATACACTTCGGAAAAAATATTTGAAGGAGACTCGTTGGTTGCCATTAGAAATCGGGTGTTAGGTAAACAGATCAAGGGATCATTTGATTCACAAATGACAACATCCACTTACTATCGGCCCGATTATCGCAGAATTGAAATTAACGGTATATTCCGTGCTGAAATTAGAGGATTGTGGGAAATGACAACCGACATGATGGGCGGTCCATTTGTTTCGCAGGCTTTTGTGAATGAGAACACGGGCAAAGTAATATTTGTGGATGTATTTGTGTATGCACCTGAGAAGAAAAAAAGAAACCTGATCCGCAATATGGAAGCTTCGTTTTACACGATTACTATTCCCGACGAAACAAAAAAATAATAATCGACAATAATTTACCTGTTTTTGAAAATAGCTGCTTTCTTAGATAGTGTCTTAACAATAATATAACGATCGTTTTTTATGTCATACTTAGCAAAAGTGGGTATCACCCATGGAGACTGCAATGGGGTTGGATACGAAATTCTTTTAAAGGCTTTTTCGGACAACCGACTCACCGAAATTCTTAATCCCATTATATACGGCTCATCCAAAGCTGCGTCTTATCACAGAAAAGTATTGAATTGCAAAGCAATTCCTTTCAATATTATTTCTCAAGCTGAAGATGCGAAAGAGAGTCAAATCAATTTTATAAATGCAGTGAAAAACGATGTGAAAATTGAAATTGGTGTTCCCAATCAATCGTCGGGCGAAGCTTCTTATGTTGCTTTGGAAGCTGCAGTTGCTGATTTGCAAAGTTCTAAGATAGACGTATTGGTTACGTTACCCATAAATAAAGATAGTATTCAGGGGCAGAATTTCAATTTCCCGGGACATACTGAATATTTAGAAAACCGATTGGGCAACGGACAAAAAGCCTTGATGATTTTGGCAAGCGATCAGATACGCGTGGCGTTGGTGACAACGCATTTGCCTATTTCTCGGGTTGCAGAAAGCATAACTACCGATTTGATTGAGGAGAAAATTAAAACCTTAAATCAGAGTTTAAAACGAGATTTCTTCATCGACATTCCTCGTATTGCGGTTCTGAGTTTGAATCCTCATGCAGGCGAAAATGGACTTTTGGGAAAGGAAGAACAAGAAATCATTCAACCGGCTATTCAAAAATGTGTCGAACAGGATATATTTTGTGCCGGACCTTTTGCTGCCGATGGTTTTTTTGGGAGTGAACGATATAAAGATTTTGATGCTGTATTAGCTATGTATCATGATCAGGGATTAATTCCTTTTAAGACATTAGCAATGGGTTCAGGCGTTAATTTCACCGCCGGGTTGCCAATTGTACGTACATCGCCGGCACACGGAACAGCTTACGATATTGCAGGGAAGGATTTGGCATCGGAAAAATCGTTTCAACAAGCCATCTACATGGCAATAGATATTTATAGAAATAGGGTTGCTTATGATGAAGCGCGTAAAAATCCGTTGCGAAAGATCTATTTTGAAAGAGGTAAGGATGATGAGAAGTTGGATTTGACGAGGGAGGATTAGAAAAAATCATTAGCACCAAATTTGAAAATGTGGCTAAAGCCATATCCCATACAATTCTTATATCCGTCGGTTGAAACCGACGGCAATAAAACTTTTGATTCCTATCTACTTCCGCAGCGAGCGAGTAAGAAAATAATCCGAATGCTAAATTCCAATTCCGTAGTTTTTTGATGACATTTTAATTCTGTAGTTTAAAAGGACTAAATTATTTTATCCTTATGCGTTAAAAACGCTAACCCATTTACACCTCGTTGCAAACGAGGAGGAGTGAAATCCCGAAGGGATTGATAGCAAGCACAAGCACTTAAAACTGCTCAAGCTGCTATTGTCTTTATTTTCCATTGCCGTTGACTTTAGTCAACGGGCAATTTGTGCAGAGGCTATTGGCTTTAGCCACATTTCATTCAAGCTATAACAAATAGTTTGAAAATGTGACTAAAGCCATATTCCATACAATTTTTATATCCGGCAATATAAAACTATTGATTCCTATCTGCTTCCGCAGCGTGCGAGTAAGAAAATAAGTTGAATGTTATATTCAAATTTTGCAGTTTTCTTGATAACACTTTATACTTTTAGTCTATATTAATTAAATTAGTGTACCCAAATGCGTTAAAAACGTTAAACTATACACCCCCTTCCCGCTATGAAGACGGGACAAGCTGTTGCAAACGAGAGGGAGTAACAGGTGTATATATACAAGTAGAGACGCAATTAATCGCGTCTCTACAAATTTAAAATCCAGAACGATAATCCAAGAAAGTGTTTATTAATTATTTTCCGGACGCAACTTCCTCACCACTACTCCCGTTCTCCACATTTCGCTTTCGCGCAATTCTTTCAACTCTTTCTCCAATCCTTCGCGGTAATCAGGTTTTGAGTTGGTATCAATAGAACGTTGAGCTTCGTTGCCCGAGGCAACCTCTTTGTAGAGACGTTCAAAAACCGGTTTAGTTGCATCATAGAAAGGCGTCATCCAGTCCAAAGCACCACGCTGAGCGGTAGTTGAGCAATTGGCATACATCCAGTCCATACCTTTTTCAGCAAACAATGGCATCAACGATTGCGTAAGCTCTTCAACAGTTTCGTTGAATGCTTCAGATGGTGAGTGACCATTTTCACGCAACACTTCATATTGAGCCTGCATCAAGCCTTGAATGGCTCCCATCAATGTGCCACGCTCGCCTGTTAAGTCGGAAAAAACTTCACGTTTGAAAGTTGTTTCAAACAAATATCCCGAGCCAACTCCTATACCAAGGGCAATTACGCGATCATACGCTTTTTTAGTTGCATCTTGAAAGATTGCATAACTCGAGTTTACGCCACGATTTTCCAAGAACATTTTTCTAAGACTTGTTCCCGATCCTTTGGGAGCGATCAAAATTACATCCACATCTTCGGGAGGAATAATGCCTGTTCTCTCTTTGTAAGTGATGCCAAAACCGTGTGAAAAGCACAATGCTTTTCCTGTTGTTAGATGTTTCTTTACAGTTGGCCAAAGTTCAATTTGAGCTGCGTCTGATAGCAAGTATTGGATAATTGTTCCGCGTTTGCAAGCCTCTTCAATTTCGAAAAGTGTTTCACCGGGAACCCAACCATCGTTAATGGCTTTTTGCCATGTTTTGCTCTCTTTGCGTTGACCCACAATTACATTGAATCCGTTGTCGCGCATATTGAGAGACTGAGCCGGACCTTGTACGCCATATCCGATAACGGCTATTGTTTCATCTTTTAATACTTCTTTGGCTTTCTCCAAAGGAAATTCATCGCGGGTAACTACATTTTCTTCTACTCCGCCAAAATTCATTTTTGCCATATTATTGGTTTGTTATTTATATAAATTTCTACGTTATTTTGTTTCGTCAATTAATATATCCTGTAAATCAGCCAACTCGCGTCGAGCAAGCAAGTCGCTAAGTCGTTCCACTCTCGATTTGGTTATTGCCACACGACCCGAACGAATAAATTGCAACACACCGATGCTTTCGCTCAATTCATCGAAGAGAGCCTGGGTTTCTTCGTAATGTCCGGTTTTCTGAAGCACAGTTGAATGATCACTCACATCCAAAATACGTGCGTTGTGCTTACGCAACAATTCTTCCACATTACTGGTAGCAACTAATTTAGCTGTCTCTATTTTGTAGAGAGCAATTTCCTGATACACCAAATCTTCATCGGTGTTATAGTAAGCTTTCAACACATCTACACGCTTATCTATCTGTTTAACTAATTTCCGCATTGCATCTTCAGTATCTGCAAAGGCTGTTATTGTAAATTTATGAATCCCGCTTATTGCAGAAGGAGAAACAGACAAAGATTCGATATTTAATTGTCTACGTGTAAAGATTGTTGTAATTTGATTAAGTACACCAACCGTGTTTTCAGAGAACACTGTAACGGTATAAAATGTTTTTTCTTGCATAATTATGCTTTTTAATTTTTTTTATTGTTTTTAGAGACTGTATCCATTACCCAAAATTATGTTGCTGACGCTTCCACCGGCAGGAACCATTGGGTAAACCATTCCTTTTGTTTCAACTTCCACTTCCAGTAAATAGGCTCCTTCGTATTCAAACATTTCTGCAATGGCATTATCTAAATCTTCTCGGTTTACAACTTTTCGTGCTTCAATTCCATAAGCGTCTGCAATTTTGATGAAATCAGGATTTTGCATAAATGTTTCGGAATACCTTTCTTTATAAAACAATTCCTGCCATTGACGAACCATTCCTAAGTAGTTATTATTCAACAATATAATTTTTACAGGAATATCATATTCCATAATGGTGCCGAGTTCTTGTATGGTCATTTGTAAGCCACCGTCTCCCACAAAAATACAAACCGTTCTCTCGGGTGCTCCGTATTTGGCTCCAATTCCTGCCGGCAGTGCAAAACCCATAGTTCCCAAACCACCTGATGTTACAACGCTGCGCGACTCTGTGAATTTAAAGTAACGTGTTCCCATCATTTGGTTTTGACCAACATCTGTAACACATATTGCTTTATTTTCGGTTGCTTCCGATACTTTATTCACTACTTCTCCCATTTTGATGGGACCAGTTTCCGAGTAGAGTTCATTTTTAATGATACAATCGTATTCTTTCTTTTCGTACTCCTTAAATTCATCCACCCAATCAGTATGCGAATTCTCATTAAGACGTTCGGTTACCAAAGGCAACGTACGCTTTACGTCACCCAACACACTTACCGTTGTTTTCACATTCTTATCGATTTCCGCTCTGTCAATATCAAAATGAATCACCTTTGCTTGTTTAGCATAAGTATTCAGATCGCCTGTTACACGGTCATCAAAGCGCATTCCAATAGCTATGAGTACATCACATTCGTTGGTTTTTATATTGGGACCAACGTTGCCATGCATTCCCAGCATTCCACGATTTAAAGGATGATCGGAAGGAACAGCAGACAAACCTAAGATGGTCCATCCAAAAGGTATTTGAGCTTTTTCTAAAAAAGCAATCAACTCTTTTTCAGCATTACCAAGAATTACACCCTGCCCTACCAATGCAAATGGTTTTTTTGCTTGATTAATAAGCTCGGCAGCTGCTTCAATTTGTTCCAAACGAGGAGTTGGTGCCGGGCGATAACTTCGCAGAGAAGTTGTTTTATCGTACTGATATTCACACGACAGCATTTGAGCATCTTTAGCAATATCCAGTATCACCGGACCGGGACGACCGCTGGAAGCAATATAAAAAGCTCTTGATACTGCCCATGCAATATCTTCGGGACGACGAATCTGATAGGCCCATTTAGTTACCGGTTGAGAAACTCCAATAACATCTGCTTCCTGAAAAGCATCTGTTCCCAAAAGTGTAGAATTTACTTGCCCTGAGATAACTACCAAAGGAGTACTGTCCATCATCGCATCCGTAATGCCCGTTATTGCATTTGTAGCACCGGGACCGGAAGTCACCAAAGCAACTCCTACTTTTTTGGACACACGCGCATATCCTTGGGCTGCGTGAATTGCACCTTGTTCATGACGAACCAGAATATGCTTCATTTTGTCTTTGTAATCGTACATTGAATCAAAAACCGGCATAATAGCGCCTCCGGGATAACCAAAAAGGGTATCCACGCCTTCGCTAATCAAAGATCGTATCAATGCTTCACTGCCGGTAATTACCGCTGTTTTTGTTTTTACTTCTTTCATGTCAATAAACTTTTATAAGAAAATATTTTTATGAATTGTCTTGTTTTTTAATCTTCAATAATGCGAACTGCTCCTAAGTTCGATGAACTTACAAATTTTGCATAAGTACGTAGTGCCAAGGATACTTGTCTGTCGCGTTCGGGTTTAAATGCATCTTTTCCTTTGTTAGTTTCTTCCTGACGACGCATCTCCAGTTCAGAATCCGAAATTCTAAGATTAATGGTTCTGTTGGGAATATCGATATCTATCGTATCGTTGTCTCTTACTAATCCAATGGCTCCGCCGGCTGCCGCTTCGGGTGAAATATGTCCGATGGAGAGCCCGGAGGTTCCGCCTGAAAAACGACCATCCGTTATCAATGCACACTGTTCGCCCAAATGTTTTGCTTTTATGTAGGATGTGGGATAGAGCATCTCTTGCATGCCCGGTCCACCTTTCGGACCTTCATACACAATTACTACAACATCGCCTGCATGTATCTTATCACGTAATATGGCATCACAAGCATCATCTTGTGAATGAAACACGCGTGCTTTTCCGCTAAATTTCCATACGCTCTCGTTCACACCCGCCGTTTTTACGACGCAGCCATCCAAAGCGATATTTCCTTTGAGAACAGCTAAACCACCGTCTTGGGTATATGCATGTTCAAGGGAGCGAATGCATCCGTTTTCTCTGTCTGTATCTAACGTATCGAACACTTTATTCTGTGAACCCATTACTAAATTAAATTCTCTGCCGGGAGCAGATTTGTATATTCGTTCTGCTTCTTTGTTAATATTTCCTTTATCTAGATTATATTTCTCTAATGCTTCACCCAATGTCATTCTATCTGTACGATGAACAGAAGTATCTATCAGTCCACCATCAGCCAATTGTTTCATAATAGAGAGGATGCCTCCGGCACGATTTACATCTTGGATGTGATATTTTTCACTGTTAGGAGCAACTTTGCACACACAAGGAACTTGCTTTGAAAGTGTATTGATGTCGTCCATTGTAAAATCTACATTGGCTTCGTGAGCATTAGCCAAAAGGTGAAGAATAGTATTTGTGGAACCGCCCATGGCAATATCCACCGTCATGGCATTCATAAATGCCGCTTTGGTGGCAATATTGCGTGGAAGCACTGTTTCATCATCCTCAAAATAGTAGGCATACGCATTCTCAACAATCTGTTTTGCAGCGTCTACAAAAAGTTGTTTACGATTGGTATGCGTTGCGAGAATGGTACCGTTGCCCGGCAAAGCCAAGCCAATGGCTTCGTTTAAGCAGTTCATCGAGTTGGCAGTAAACATTCCCGAACATGAACCACATGTGGGACAAGCCAATTTCTCAATTTGAGAAAGTCGCTCATCAGAAACTGAATCGTCAACTGCGCTTACCATTGCATCCACCAAATCTATTTGCTCTCCATCCATTTCGCCTGCTTCCATAGGTCCGCCCGATACAAAAATGGTGGGGATATTAAGCCGCATAGCGGCTAAGAGCATACCGGGAGTAATTTTATCACAATTGCTAATGCAAACCATAGCGTCCACTTTGTGGCCGTTGATCATGTATTCTATTGAATCAGCAATCAAATCGCGCGATGGCAGCGAATATAGCATGCCGTCGTGTCCCATGGCAATTCCATCATCAATGGCTATAGTGTTAAATTCCGCAGCAAAGCTGCCAAGTTTTTCAATCTCTTTTTTCACCATTTGACCAATATTGTGCAAATGAACATGACCCGGCACAAATTGTGTAAATGAGTTGACAACCGCTATGAGTGGTTTGCCCATTTGCTCATCTTTCATTCCATTGGCACGCCAAAGCGCGCGAGCGCCCGCCATACGGCGACCCGAAGTGCTGGTGTGGCTGTTCAAGCGTTTTTTTCTATTGCGTTCTTCTCTTTTTGCTGTTTGCTTATCAGAGGTTTGTTTTTTATTCATATTAACTTTAATTCTTTTTATTCTGGGGCGTACGGAGCTCTTTTTCTGTGCTTTTTATTCTTTTATTGTGTGGAGCTGGAGCTCCACACTTCCCGGAGCTGGAGCTCACACTTCCCGAGTAGGGAGCTTCTGCTCAGTACGTTTACTCCGATATATACTTCACAATCCATTCCCCAACCTCACTGGTTGTACTTGCTTTCTCCCCATTTGCAATATCGCTGGTTACAATTCCCTCATCCATACTTGCGGCAACTGCATCACGAATGCACGCTCCCTCTTCGGGAAGATCAAATGCATATTCAAACATCAGTGCTGCCGAAAGAATTGCCGCCAAAGGATTGGCAATGTTTTTTCCGGCTGCTTCAGGATATGAACCATGTATGGGTTCAAATACCGAAGTGTGTAACCCGATGGATGCTGAAGGCAACATTCCCATTGATCCTGTAATAACGGACGCTTCATCGGTAAGGATATCTCCAAAAAGGTTTTCTGTTACCATCACATCAAAGCTTTTTGGCCATTGAATAATACGCATCGCCGCATTGTCAACAAACATATATTCCGTTTCCACATCCTTATATTGCGGAGCAATTTCCTGAGCCACTTGTCGCCAGAGGCGCGAGGTAGCAAGTACGTTGGCTTTATCCACCACCGTTACTTTTTTGCGTCGCTGCAATGCAAACTTGTAAGCAAGATGCAGAATGCGTTCAATCTCTTCGCGGGTATACACGCATGAATCGTAGGCAGTGTCGCCATCTTCGCTACGTCCTTGTGGACGACCAAAATACAAACCGCCCGTGAGTTCACGAATGCACATAAAGTCAGCCCCATCAATAATCTCGGCCCGAAGTGGCGATTTATGTAACAACGAAGGAAAAGTAGTAACCGGACGAATATTGGCAAATAATCCTAAATCTTTGCGCATTTTCAGCAACCCTTGTTCGGGACGAACTCTGGCTGACGGATCGTTATCGTATTTTGGAGAACCAATTGCTCCAAATAACACGGCATCGGATTGCATACACAAATCATGCGTCTCCTGCGGATACGGATTACCCGTTTCGTCAATTGCACTTGCACCCACACTTGCAAACGAATGTTCCAACGTATGGTTAAACTTTTTGCAAATGGCTTTTGTAACCTCAAGCGCCTGGGTTGTAATTTCGGGCCCAATGCCATCTCCGGGTAATACTGCTATTTTTAGTTTCATATTTTGCTATTAATTGTATTTTCGTTTTTTCGTTTTTTTGTTTGAATATGTTCAAATGTGGATGATTCCTTTTTTTACAACTTCTGTTCCTGTTGTGTAGAACCTACTAATCAGCACTCTGCAAAAGTCCCCTTCAGGGGATTTAGGGGCAGAGAGTAGAGTAATTAACTTTTCATCATCAATTCAAAGTTATATTTGTTATAATTCAATGTATCTGATTGAAGGAATATTTCCACTTTCAATCATATTCAACATTTTCATGGTTGCCTTTATAGCAGCAACAATTTGATCCACATCCAGACCGCGTGTTTTGAATGTTTTTGAATCGAACTTCCATGTCATAATGGTTTGAACAAACGCATCGGTTCTTCCTCCGGGAGGGATTACCACGGCGTAATCCAATAGTTCGGGAGTAGGTTTATTGTTCAACTTATATATTTTGTACATTGCTTTCGAAAAAGCGTGATATTGTCCCTCGCCCACAGCAGTTTGCTGAAAAACTTCGCCTTTGATGGATATTTTAACGGTAGCTGTTGGTCGCAATCCGTCGGCCAATGCAAACGAATAGTTTAGCATTTTAATGTCTGCGTCTTCACTTCCATTTTTCAGCACATCCGATATGATGTAGGGCAATTCGTCCAAAGTAACAATCTCTTTTTTGTCGCCCAATTCGATAATGCGAGTAGTAACTTTTGCCATCGATTCATCGTCCAGCTCAATACCTAATGCTTTCAGATTGTTTAGGATGTTTGCTTTGCCGGAGCTCTTTCCCAACGCATATTCGCGTGAGCGATCAAATCGCTCGGGTGATAAATTGCTGTGGTACAAGTTTTTCTTCTTATCTCCATCGGCATGAATGCCGGCAACTTGTGTGAAAACATTGTCACCAATTACAGGCATGTTTTTCGATATACGAACGCCTGAATAACCCTCCACAACCTTGCTTACATAGTAAACGTTGTTTTCTTTTACATTGGTTTTCATATTCAAGTGGTCGTGAATCAGTGCTATCACACTGGTTAAAGAAGCATTTCCTGCCCTTTCGCCCAATCCATTCATGGTTACATGAACTCCTTTGGCTCCCGCTTTAATTGCTTCATACACATTGGCAACCGCCAAATCGTAATCGTTGTGCGCATGAAAATCGAAATGGAGTTGTGGATAACGTGTAACCATTCTTTTCACAAATTCTGCAGTTCTGTCCGGACTGAGTATTCCCAATGTGTCGGGCAGCATAAATCGTTTCACGGGTTGATGCTGTAGTTTATCCATCAATTCATAGATATAATCCTCGGAATCGCTCATCCCATTTGACCAATCTTCCAAATAAATATTTACCGTAACGCCCATTTCTTGGGCATTTGCAATTACCTCTTCTATCTTTTGGCGATGCTCATCGCATGTTTGCCTGAGCTGATATTTGCAATGTTTAAGAGAACCTTTGCACAACAAATTAATTATCTTGCACCCGGCATTCGTAATCCATTCTAAAGAGATCTTTCCATCCACAAACCCGAGCACTTCAATTTTATCTATATGTCCGCTTTTCTTTGCCCATTGGGCAATTTTTTGAACTGCTTTGTATTCACCCTCAGAAACTCTTGCGGAAGCAACCTCAATTCGGTCTACACAAACTTCTTCAAGTAAAAGTCGAGCAATACTCACTTTTTCCTGAACTGCAAACGATACACCCGAAGTTTGTTCGCCGTCACGCAGCGTTGTATCCATTATTTCTATCATAATATGTAAACTTTATTTTTTGAGAAAGTTTGTTCTAATATGTGTACGCGCGTTTTCGTTCATACTCTTCAATTTTGTCTTTGTTTGAAAGAAGAAAGTCGATATCATCCAACCCATTCAGCAAACAATTCTTTTTATACGAATTGATTTCGAACGATTCGCTTTTGTTTGTCGCGTTGTTTGTAACCAATTGGTTTATCAGATCAACCGTAACGGTTGTTGTGGGATCAGTTTCAATCGATTTAAAGAGTTCTTGCAAAAACTTTTCACTAATTACAATGGGAAGTATTCCATTATTGAGTGCATTGTTTTGAAATATATCAGCAAAAAAACTCGATATAATTACTTTAAATCCGTAACTGCCCAATGCCCATGCAGCATGTTCTCTGCTGGAACCACTCCCAAAGTTTTTGCCGGCAACCAACACTTCTCCTTTGTAGGTTGAGTCGTTCAACACAAAATCCTCTTTCGGTTTTCCATCTTTATAATATCGCCAGTCGGCAAAAAGATTGTCACCAAAACCTTCGCGCGTAGTGGCTTTTAAGAATCGTGCAGGTATTATTTGATCGGTATCCACATTCTCAATCGGAAGTGGTACACACGTGGATGTTAAAAGTTTGAATTTTTCCATTTTTATTTTTATACTAAAATTGAATTGTTTTTTTCGCTGAGGCGGGTGTAGCTCCTGCTGCACCCATTTATGCAACCACCGTACTTAAATCAAAAACGTCACTCGGGTTAGTAATTCTCCCCGTCACCGCCACTGCAGCAGCCACTAATGGACCCGCTAAAATGGTTCGTGATCCCGGACCTTGACGACCTTCAAAATTTCGGTTCGATGTAGAAACCGCATATTTACCTGCCGGAATTTTATCATCATTCATAGCAAGGCACGCCGAACATCCCGGTTGACGCAACTGAAATCCTGCTTCATTCAATATTTTATCCAAGCCTTCGGCTTCAATTTGTTTGCGCACTTTCCAACTTCCGGGAACTAACCAAGCAATTATGTTGTCTGCTTTTCTTCTTCCTTTCACATATTTGGTAAACAGGCGGAAATCTTCGATACGACCGTTTGTACAACTGCCAAGAAACACATAATCCACTAATTTGCCTTCTAACTTTTCGCCCGACGTGAAACCCATATAGTTCAACGATTTTTGGAAAGATATCTTTCCCGCTTCGTCAATCTCGTCCAAAGTTGGAATTGACCCGTCAATTGGCATTCCCATACCGGGATTTGTTCCGTAAGTTATCATCGGTTTAATAGTAGTGGCATCATACGTTACTTCTTTATCAAACTTAGCTCCTTCGTCTGTTTTTAATGTTTTCCAATAAACTAAAGCCTTGTCCCAATCGGCTCCCTTGGGTGCAAATTCACGACCTTCAATGTAATCAAATGTGGTTTGATCGGGAGCAATTAATCCACCGCGCGCTCCCATTTCAATACTCAAATTACACAAAGTCATCCGCGCTTCCATGGACAAACTTCTGATTGCTTCGCCGGCATATTCAACAAAATATCCTGTTGCTCCACTCGTAGAGAGTTGAGAAATCATATACAACGCCAAATCTTTCGCACCAACCATCGGGTTCAAAGCTCCTTCAAAATTCACACGCATGGTTTTTGGTCGGGTTTGCAAAATGCATTGCGATGCCAAAACCATTTCCACTTCACTCGTACCAATGCCGAAGGCAATTGTTCCAAAAGCACCGTGTGTGGAAGTGTGGCTATCACCGCAAACAATGGTCATGCCCGGTTGAGTGTAGCCGTTCTCAGGTCCAATTACGTGAACAATACCATTTTTGGAATGTCCCAAACCGTAATGCGTAAGACCAAATTCTTTGGCATTTCTCGCCAATGTTTCCACCTGGATACGAGAAATAGCATCCTTTATTGGACTTTCTTGTCCTACTGTCGGAATATTATGATCGGCAGTAAGAATGGTTTGTTCCGGACGAAACACCGACAATCCGCGATTGCGTAAACCGGAAAATGCTTGTGGGCTGGTAACTTCGTGACACAAATGTCGGTCTATATAGAGTTGTGTTGGACCGTCTTCAACGGATGCAACTGTGTGATTATCCCAAATTTTATCGAATAATGTTTTCATATTTTGATTAAAATGTATTTTTGTATTTCTGCTTTTTCGTTTTTTTGTTTTTTCGTTTTTTCGTTGTTTGTTTGGATATTTAAATAAGTTCATTTCGAAAACGCTCACTTGCTGATGATTTGTTTTTTAAACCCTTTGTTCCTAATGTGAAAAATCTATTAATCAGCACTCGGCTAAAGTCTCCTCGTAGGGGATTTAGGGGCAGAGGCAGGGAGCAAAAGAATTGATTTTTTTATACACTCTTCTACTCAACAAATTTATTCACCGCATCCACAAATGCTTCAACAGATGCAGAAACTATATCAGTATTGGCCGAAAAACCATAATACAAGCTCCCTTCGTGTTCCACCTGCATGTGCACTTTCCCCACATCATCGCTTCCGCGATTTATGGCTTGTATTAAAAATTCTTCAATTACTATTTCTCGTCTTATAATATCTTTTACAGCTTTTATTGCTGCATCTACAGGACCATTACCACTACCGGTAGCTTCAAAATGCTCACCCGCAATATCCAAACCAATGCTTGCTACGTTGCGTAAACCAATTCCGCTGGTTACTTGGAGGTAATCAATCTTAATTCTGCTTTTCTTAGATTCTTTTCCAACCAACATCAATATGTCTTCATCTTTGATATCTTTTTTCTTATCGGCAAGAATCAGAAATTTCTCGTAAACCTTGTCCAATTCTTCGTCTTCCAGTCTTACTCCTAATAAGCTGAGTCTACTTTTCAATGCTGCTCTTCCGCTTCGAGCGGTAAGGATAATTGAATTGTCATCAATCCCTACATCCTTTGGATCTATTATTTCGTAGGTTTGTACATTTTTCAACACACCATCTTGGTGAATACCCGATGAATGAGCAAAAGCATTTCTTCCCACAATTGCCTTGTTCGGCTGAATGGGCATATTCATAAGGCTGGAAACCAGCCTGCTGGTTGAATATATTTTTGCAGTATTGATATTGGTTTCGTATCCAAGATTTTTATGACTTTTAAGAGCCATTACCACCTCCTCGAGAGCACTATTTCCTGCACGCTCGCCAATACCATTGATGGTTACTTCCACCTGGCGTGCGCCATTGATGACTCCCGATATGGAGTTGGCAGTAGCCATTCCCAAGTCTTGATGGCAATGAGTAGAAAGTATGGCGTTTTTGAGATCGACATTGTCTACCAAATATTTTATTTTTGCACCATATTCATGAGGGAAACAATATCCAGTTGTGTCTGGGATATTTACTACTGTTGCTCCGGCATTCACTACCGCTTGCACCACACGTGCCAAATATTCATTCTCAGTTCTTCCAGCATCTTCTGCATAGAACTCCACGTCGTCCACAAAGTTTCGGGCATATGTAACCGCTTTGATGGCACGTTCAATAATTTCTTCCCTGTTGGAATTAAACTTATATTTTATGTGTGGATCCGAAGTTCCTATTCCGGTGTGGATTCGTTTGCGCTTAGCATATTTGAGTGATTCAGCAGCCACCTCAATATCTTTTTCAACGGCGCGTGTTAGCGCACAAATAACCGGCCAGGTAACTGCTTTCGATATTTCGATTATTGAATTGAAGTCTCCCGGACTGGAGATGGGAAAACCCGCTTCAATCACGTCCACACCAAGCATTTCTAACGCTTTAGCTACTTCAATTTTCTCAATTGTATTCAACTGACATCCAGGAACTTGTTCTCCGTCACGTAAGGTAGTATCAAAAATATAAACTCTTTCCACGTTATTTGCTATTAATGTTATAAATAAAAAAACCTCTCTCATATGGTGAGAAAGGTTATCGTAATTTTTTTTATATGAATCTTTTCAAATTAAATTATTCCTATCTCACCTGCTGAGTTTGTCCCAGAAGTAGAATGACAGAAATAATAATATTGTTGAAATGATTGTTCATATGTAAAACTCAATTTTGAATCACAAAGAAAAAGTAAATATTTGATATAACAAAGCTTTTTAATGTTTTTCTTTCAAAAATATTGCAATTTGATGTTTTTATGCGTTTTATGGCATCAGAATGGTAATGCGTTTATATTGCTAAAACTGGAATCTCCCAGGGCGTGAGGAGTTCCTGCTCCTCGTAAAAAGAAAGAATGAGTGTAGCAGTAATTATCTTGGGGCTCATGGTGCTCCCGCGCCATGCAAGAAATGATGAGTGCAGCAGTAACTATTCTAAGGAATATGGGGATCTTGCGTCTTGTTTATAAGAAGTATAGATGCAGCAGGAGCTACATCCGCTCCAAATAACACACACACACTCAAGAAATCCATACGCTCAATTTTCCACTCTCAATTTTAAATTGAATATCCCTTTTTTCATTAACAAAGTTTGTATCTTTGAACAAACGATATAATAAACAGTCCACATCATGACTCTTAAAAACTATATCAACAACATCAACCGACGCTACAAACAGGGAGACGCCACCGAACATACGTTCCGAGGAGATTTGCAGCAATTGTTAGAGACATTGATGCCCGATATTCGCGCAACCAATGAACCGCAACGCCAAGCGTGTGGTGCGCCCGATTTTATCCTGACCCGAAATGATATTCCCGTGGGTTTTATAGAGGCAAAAGATATTGGTGAAAGTGATTTGGAAGGGAAACGAAAGGCAGGCATTATCAATTTAATTATATTTGCATCGTTTAATGTCACAT
>Ga0172381_10003422_pt1 | contig 16842 bp, 19 predicted proteins | sample Leawel6488metaG_FD_119754 | JGI IMG/M metagenome (GOLD analysis project Ga0172381, IMG submission 119754) | Leachate microbial communities from a municipal landfill in Southern Ontario, Canada - Leachate well 64-88 metaG | ecosystem: Engineered > Solid waste > Landfill > Unclassified | place... | reverse complement strand
TTCCTTGCTAACTCTATCAATTTTAACTCCTTCTATTTCTTTAGTACTTTTTTTGAATTCAGAAAAGCTTCCAAGATGTATTTCATTTTCCCTCATAGAAGCATTTGCCATTTCTACTACATCCCCTTCTTTAACTTCCCCTTTTTCTATTAAAGAAATATGATTTGTATCCCATAAAACAACTTTTATATTCGATGTTTCATCTGCAAGTATAAAATTCAAGACTTTCCCTTCCTCTCCTTTTTGAGTCTTAAATGTCCTAACTGGAAACAAAGATATTATTTTTCCATAAAGGCCGATTTTTCTCATTCCTGGAAGAAGTTCATCAATTTTTAGTTTTTCATTTTCAAAATTTATTCCAAGTTCTGCCGCAACAATTTGTGCTGCTCCTTCTTGACTTATTAATCCAGAAAGCTTGGCTCTCTTCGCCTCTACCTTTCTATTTACCTCTTCAACATTAAGTTTAGAATACTTAGCAATCTTCTCTAATATCTTATCATAATTACTAAACACCATGCCCAAAAAAAATCCTTGGATTTTATAAGGATTGTGATACTGAATTAATAGACAACCTTTCTCAAAATATTTATAAACCTCTTTTTTCAACCATAATCTATGAGTGGAATAAATGGAGCTAAATACAAACTAATGCCTGAATCACCAAGTGTAGATCTTAAATCTATAGAGATTGCTGCAAAAAAGATAGTGGAAGATTTTGGTGGAAAAAACAAAGAATATGTAATTGAAGATATAGCATTCGGTTTAAAGGCTCTTATTGTATTTTTCTTTTATTCGGACGATAAGAATATAGACAGCATTGAACCAAAACTTGCTGGAATAAAGGATGTTGCTTCCGTCCAGCTTGTAGATATGCGTAAAATTGCATAAAACTTATTAACTCTTTTTATATATACTAACTATGGAACTACCAGAAGAACAGATTAATGAATTTAAACAGCAAATTGTTCAACAAATAGAATCGACTTTCTCTGAAGACAAAAAAGGACCAGCGATAGAAAGAATAAATTCTATGAATAATGATGAATTTATTGATTTCCTTAAAAAGAATAAACTCTTATCTGAAGCCGATTCTTCTCAATCCTCGACCGAAGAACCGCAAAGAGCAAATTCAAATGAAAGCCCCTTTAGATTAATTGTAGAAGGAAAAATTCCTTCTTATGCCTTGGATGAAAACAAAAAAGCTATAGCAGTTTTGGAAATAAGACCTGTTTCAAAAGGACATTCAATAATAATTCCGAAAGAAGCAATATCGGATTCAAAAAAAATTCCTAAATCCATCTTTTCCCTTGCAAAAAAGATAGAAAAGAAAATAAAAGAAAAATTAAACCCAAAAGAAGTCCTAATCTCTCATTCATTTACTCTTGGAGAGAATATAATCAATATTGTTCCAGTGTATTCCAATGAATCTCTTGACTCTCCAAGAAAGCAAGCATCAAAAGAAGAACTTGAAGAATTAAAGTCTATTCTTGAAAAAAAACAAAAGATAAAGAAGATAAAGCAAGCTAAAATAAAAAAGCTCGATGAATCAAAGATATGGTTACCAAGAAGAATCCCTTAAAAATAAAAAATATTCCACTTCTGAGTCATAAAGATATAAATTAAAAGCAAATAACTAATTAAAAATACTGGACTGAACGGAATTCCTTGCCTTATCAAAAGAACGTTTTTGGTCTTTTTTAAGAATTTTACTTCTTCCTCGCTCAATCCTTCCCATCTAGCCTTTATCACTTTTCCACTAATAGTTACATCCTTGTAAAGCCAATCTCCTTCTGTAAGATTTTTGGGATTAACTTTTTTTATCATGCAAGACTCATCTATGGCTTTAGCAGCAATATATAGGTAAGGGGAGATGAAAATTAATAATGCTGCGAATAAAAATATTTTCTCAAAAAAAGAAAGCAAAATTAGTATAATTGCTAGAACTAAAGACAGATAAATAATTCTTTTCTTATTTCTAAACTGCTTTGAAAACTCTTTTGTAAATGCTCTCTTGTTTTTTATCCCTAAATATAAGCTAAAGCATATTCCATAAAATGCTCCTATAACAAGGAAAAGCATGATAAAAATAAAAGCTAACTCTAGATTAATTATAAAATTTTGTGAAAGGGGAATTACTGCACCAAGTGCTATCATAAGCTTTGCATCTCCTCCGGCAAAGACTTTTCCATAATAAAGCAAGTTTCCTATTACAAAGAATATTCCAAATCCAATTAATCCTTGATAGAGGAAATTATACTCCCCATTATTTTCGTATAAGCAATAAAGGAATCTAAATATTAATGCAAAAATAACTAAAGAAAAGTTCAACCAATTTGCTATCTCCCTTTTCTTCATATCTTGTACTACTGCAAAGATTACCCATACAAGCCCAATTAATATCAAAAAAAGATTTTCAATCACCATATATAATAATTTGGGAAATTTAATTTATAAATTTAGTCAATTGCCAAAATTTCTTAATTTTCCACCTTGTTTGTAAGGATGCTTTTTCTTTTCTCTTCTTTTGTCTTTTCCTTTATTTCTTCTTTCAGAATCAGCATGACTAGACATTTTAATTACCTTCAAGCGGTTGGGCACAAATCAGCACAGGTACTTATTCCGTACCCTCTTGCAACAAGAGTAGCATTTGTAGATAATTGGTAGCAAGTAGCCTCAAACTTATCATTTGTTCCATCCTTAACTTCCCTAGCTCTAGAACAAAAATCAAATTGACTTTGCATTGAACAAGCAGAATCACATCCAGTTTGTATTGTATCGATATTGCTTGAACTTAACCAAGGAGCTATTTTAGCCCATCCTAAACTGAATCCCAAAACCAAAACAACTAATATAACAAGTCCTAAAATGAGTAAAATTATAGTGCTCGTACTCATTCCTTGCCCCTTTTTATTTTGCATAGTGTATTATGGATTATTTTGTTTAAAAATGTTTTCTTTTACGGATTGTATTCCACAGAAAATATAGTTACTTCCTTAAGCAAACTAAACCCCCCTTCAAAGCTTGGAGAAAATTTAGTCTTATTCTCATAATCATAATAATGTTGCAGACTATAAGTTTCTATCTGAGAGTTAGCTTCCTCAACTAATTCTAATCCTACAAAAGATTTACTTATCTGAAAAGAAGAGTATATGAAACTGAAAATAGCAAAAGCACACACAGCAAGAACTCCTATTACTAAGATAGTCACTGGCAAATCACCTTTATTATTCATCCCCTTCTACCTCCTGCAAAGTTATCCATTCTTCAATCCACATTTTATTATTACTATTTATTGAATAAGCAATTTGATTTTTAGCATCTATCCAATTAGCAGAATTCTCCAAATTTTCTGAGTCAGTTAATTTAATTTCCTTTACTTTTGCCAAAGCGGATGCAACATAAACAAATATAATTAAAACAATTACAAGTATTATTGTTGCAACTACCCAAGTTATAGATTCTCCTACTTGCGCACGTTTATTATTTAACATTTTTTTCTGATTTATCTATTGCAGATAATATTTTTATTAAATATTGATTCCCTTCGGAATCCAACGCATAAAGCCCATTTTGAGTGCATTTTGCAAGACTTGTATATTCTTTATCATTTTCTTTTTTTATAAAACAATCTTCTCTTAGATTAGTATTTCCTCCATTAAAGCTTAGTATGGATGCTTCCGTGTTTTTGATAGTGTAAAATTCAACTTCATAAAAATATTGAATTTCATTTTCAGTATAACCCTTTTCAACTTCAAAATTTAAAAAGCATTTTTTAATAAAATCTTCTCCAATATTAGCATTGAGCTCTCCACTGTCAGCAGCAAAAAATTCAGAATCAATAGTTCCTCTTTCAGATATGCAATCAGCAATTTTCTCAACAAGCAATGCAGATTCTACCTCTCTAATATCATAAGGAGCTCCGTAAAAAACATAAACCATTGCAAAAACTCCCCCCGCAATTAAAGTTAAAAGAACAAACCAATACATGGAAAGAATTTTATCTGTTCCATTTTTATTTATTTTATATTCTTTTCCCATTCTATTCTGCTACCTCTACTTTTTTATTTATAGTAAAAATGTACATCCCAGTGTATTCTCCAGTGATATCGTCAATCTCTGGATAATGCCCAACATCTACATCATTAAAAAAAGCATATTCATATCCTTCATCTCCACTTAGCCTTACACTAACAATATTTCCATCTATGCTTATTATTTTATTGAAGTCAATTTTATTATTATCTGATATTTCTTTTCCTTTGCTCATATCCATTTTAATCAGCATAATTGGTTGAGATGCATCTGCGATCATTGCTATTTGCTTTGCGTAAGTTTCTTCTAGAACAATCGCTCCACTTCCCTGTCTTACTAAAAATAAAATGAGCACAATTAAAAAAATCATATTGAGAATTATAAAAATAATATTTTCAACAAGAATCGTCCCCTTTTTATCTTTTTTCGTAAAAGGTAAACGTGAAAAGTTTACCTTTTCTCTCTTTTTCATAATGAAAATATGAAAATGTTATTAATAAAATTATCTAAGTGTTATTTAAGACGAAACTATTTCATTACAATTTAAAGACGCAAAACTATCTGAATTTGCCTCTTGAATTGTAGGAGTCATAAATTTATTTTTTATTCCATCCCCATCAATCATAATTGCTCCTATTTCTGGGGAAACCATGTCTGCAATCTTTGATATTCCTCCCCCAACTCCTCCTACGGCAGTTTCTCCAATTAAAACTGCAACAAATCCAGCAGTTCCTATTCCAGCGGTTGCAAGCCCAATAACTAAAGCTCCCCCAACTGCAGCCCCGCTTAACACCCATCCAAGCGTATTAACATTAGTTGTAATTCCCATAACAACAAAATACTGTTCACCAATCTTTATTTTCCCAAAACTAACATCTCTATTTTTTGTTTGCTCAGCAAATTCTTTCTTTAATCCTTCGATATCGTTAGTTCCAAGAAAATATTGAGCATATGTTAAATTTTCATCAGGAACTTTTTCTCTAGCTAAATAGCTGTAAAAATAATCTTTACTTATATTGCCATCAGGAAAAGCTAATTGCCCATTTGTATCTTTTATTGATGTTAGACTGTTGTCAAAAACTATTTGTGAGCATATTGAGCAGTAATTATCTTTGGTCATAGTATTTGTAATGTAATCTATTTTTCCTTCTCCAAACATCCACCAGCAGTTAGCCATTTGCGAGGCTAAAACACTATAAACTTCCTCTTCTGTTTTAACCTTCTCAATTTCTGGACTTGTCATTCCTTCACAAGTTCCATCTTCAGTTATACATAAATATGTTCTGGAACATTTCAAGGGAGTAGCCTCTGTAGGAAGAACAGAACTTCCTCTTAAAACAACAGAATTATAACAGACCTCACTATCTGATTCTCTTCCCAAATCTAATTCAAAAAGTAAATAAAGAATTATTATAAAACTAACTAAAAGTATTATTAAAATTACTATTTGTTGCGTTGTTAACTCTCCTCTTGTTTTTTTCATTTACAAAACTCCTGCATTTTTTAACATAAAATATAAACCTGTTAAAACAATTGCAAAGAAAATTACCCACATTAAATATTTTGCTAACTCATCCATGTTCATTTTTAAGCTTCTCCTATAAATATTTGTCCACCTTGTTTTTTAATTTCTATAAATAGAGGTTCAGTTGAACTGGCTATTTTCAAATCAAGGTCAGAAGTTCCAAGATTAGACACAAGAATACAAGATCCCTTATCATCGCACTTTTCTGCTTGAGAATTAATTAACTCTACTAGCAAATTAGCACATATGCATAGACAATTTTCTCCTAAACAAGAATTTGGTTTGTCTTCTCCAATAAAGGTATACAAATGCCAACCAACTGGATTTAAGACATCCTGAGAAATTGCTCCTCCTTCTGCCAAAGAAATCATAAGAGAGTCTGTTTGAATGAGAACCTCCTTAGCTTGTTCTATTTTTTTAACAGAAGTGCTTGAATTATAAACCGAAACTAAAATATAAACTAAAAAAATTATGCAAATAGCTGCAATTATTATTTTTATAGTTTCTTCCGCAAGTAAGAAACCTTTCTTATTTCTACTACTCAAAATCATGTTAATATAAAGCAATTAAAAATTTAACTATATTTCCCGTCCCGGTAATATTAACTCCGATATTATCAAAAGAGCCAATTACACGATTGCTGAAAAAAGAATACAACCCATAAGCTACAGCTGCAACAACGAGTAAACCCAAAATTATCTTTATTATTGTTCCTACGGTAAGTTCCATTAATGCCCTCCAAAAAAACCTTTAATTTGATCAATTAGAGAAATCCCTTTGTTTTTGAGGTAAAATACGGATATTAAGACTACAACTAAAACAAGAAGAGCTATCAAAAGCCAAGGAAGATATTCCGTGATTATCCCTTTTTTGCATCCTTTTTTCATGTATAACATATTAAAATAGACTTAATAAAATTTACTTAAAATAAATTTCCTAAAACAACTGTTGTTAAAATGAACAAAGCTAATGAAGCAAGCAATGCCGTGAAAAAATAAAAGCTTATTCCTTTTTTCAAGTTTTCTCCTATTCTATTTGTTTTCTCTAATTTATCTTCTCCGGAATCTATGGTAACCAAAGTTCCAGTGAGTATGAAAATAACTTCAATAAGATATATCCCTATTGCAATTTGAAGGAAATATGGGGGAATCATTGTTTCTACATTAAAAATATCCAATATGCTTCCTATATTTGTTCCTAATGATGAAACATCCGCTCCTGAAGCCATAGCAGATCCAAGCGTATTTAATATAGATGTTATCATTAAAGCTAATCCAATTACAATTCCTGAAAGCAAGGGAGCTAAGAAAGTCATATTGCTTTTCATTTCTGAAACAATTTCTGCAAGAATGTCTTTTAGTCTTTCCGTTATTTTTTGTATATTTTTAACATATTCAGATATACTCATTAAACTAACTGCAGCAATTTTAAGCCCTTTTTTGGAAGATTCAACAAGAACTCTCATACTGGTGGCAATTAAATCTGAAGGATAAAATAAAATAACTCCTCTTCTTGAATCAAATATAGCTTTTTCTACACTCATCCCCATCTGCTGAATATTATAATTAATTCTGCTAAAGAATTCTCCAGCTACAAGTCCTTTCGAAGATTCTGCTACCTTTCCAAAGACAAGCTCGGGAGGAACTCCATTTCCTAGCCTATTCCCAATTTGAAATAAGGAATTGTTAAATTCATTTTCAAGTTTTTTTGTTTTTTCCCTTTCAAGTATTATATTTCTTGTTTTATCTTTATACGCCATTGAAAAAAACAACGCAATTCCCAAAGGAAAAAATAAACTTAACATTAAAGCCCCCGCTCCAAAAGGCCCAGCTATTCCTGCATCGGTTGTTTTAAAATCAAAAATATTTGTTGTAGCTAAGCTATCTGTAAAACCAAGCCCCAACTCGCCAAAAGTATAATCAGTTTGCAACCCTAACAAACCAGGTATAGGAGTATATTGAAAAATTAAAGGTAATAATCCTAATATAAAAAATGGGAGGCATATAAAAAATGCAGAAACATACGGATTATTAGATTTATATTCGGAATATAATGGATTTTTCTCCAAATAAGAAGTCTCTCCATATCCTCCAGGTCTTAATAATAAAATTTTATCTATCATAAAGAAAGCAGCAAAAGGAATAATCAAAGTATAAAGTAAAAATACGTGAGTCCATTGTATCATTCCTTGAACCATTGCAGAAGCTAAAGGAATAAGGGCTATTCCTAAAATTGGTAGCATTATTGCAAGCATGTAAACATTTGTTAATGGAGCTTTCACATCATGAGTAAACTTAAGCATCTTTTCATAAACCCCATCAAGAACAACCTGAATTGCTTTTTCCAAAGTGGAAATTCTTCTTCCTTTATCTGGCTCATATAAACTGCTTTCAATTAAATGAAATGATTCTATAAATTCTGTTGAATAGTCTTTCCATCCATCAAGATAATTATCCAAGCTTTCTTTTATTGTTGAAAACTTTCCAATCGCAACATTATAAAATATTTTCTTAAAATCTAATGCAAGAGGATATTGCAAATGCTCTGAAGCAAAAGCTATTGCTTTCTCCAGATTTGGTGTGTGCCTCATGTAAACAACTACATATAATATAGCTGGAACCATTTGAGAGGAAGCTTTTAATCTCCATTTGTTGGCAATCCTTTCTGGATACCCATTAAAATAATAAAATAAAAAAACTGAAATAATAACCATTAAAAAAAAGAATAGCGTTGGAAAATAAGAAAAACCCCCTTTTATTAAACAATAGGCTATTGAAAGAAGTATTCCCATAAAAAAAACAGAAACAAATACCATAACACTCAAAGTTACAGCCTGCCAAGGTTCTATATCCATATGCGCTATATCAATAGACTTTTGTATTTTCTCTGAATCTTTTTGAGATACTTTTAATTTTATTGCACTTCCAAGAGTTTGGCACCATCTTTCATAATTAGTTAACGTTCTTTCTCTTTCTCCTTTAAATTTTAAATAAGATTTGCTATCATTCATAATCCCGAAATCAGTTTCTTTTATTTGGCCCTCAAGCTTGCTTCCATATTTCTTTAAAATATCATTTACATCTGGTTTATCATATTGTGGCATATTCTTCTATCCTCTTTTATTATTGGATTAAATTAAAAAGAATTAATAAATCTTTGGAGAAGTGAATAAATTTTATATTACTCTTTTTTTAATTTCTTTATTTAGCCAATCTTGCCAAGCAGGAAAAACTCTATCCGAAGTAGGCAAACCAATTTCTTGAATAATGTTATCGGATATTCTATGAAATGCATGGTTGGCTAATGCATTAAATTTACATTCAAGTATATCTGTGTCTTGAATCTTTTTTGCTATATCTACTATTTCTTTTTTCATCTTGGCTCTTAAAAGAATATTGTCATAAACAGCATCCCAATTTCCAGCCCATCCTTTTACATTAGACGCAACATCTTTTATTATCTCACTGTCTCCATTTATCAAATCTTCCGAAGGCTCGATTTCATCTTTTTCAATATTATATTTCATTAAATCAACAAATCCTTTTTCAGCAAGAGGATCTTTTGTCCAGTGTTTTCTTACTTCTGAAAGTTGAACCAATCTTTTCCAAGCATGCAATCCATCAGGAGATTTGATTGGATTACAAACAATTATCGAATCTGTCGCCTTAAAACTTGTAACTGGAACTTCCAAATCATTAACTACTCTATCAAAAACGCCATATGGAGAAGCCCCGTGAATTGTTCCGGCTACAACATTAGCCAAAGCACCCACCCTCATAGCTTCATATAATGCCTTGGCTTCTACACTTCTTACTTCTCCAATTATAAGACAACTATCCCCCAGTCTCAAACTTGTTCTTATTCCATCATCCGCCGAAACTTCTGTAGTTGTTTTTAAAAGAGCAGAACGAACTTTCATTCTTAGTATATCATAATTTAATTTTCTCAAAGATTCAACAGGCAATTCCAAAGAATCTTCTATCACTATTATTCTATGCTTAGGAACAATTTCTAACATAAGACTTCCAAGAAGGGAAGTTTTACCAGAGCTTCTTGTTCCTGCAACTAAGAGCGTTCTTGCTCCATCAACTAAGAAACTTAATAGACCTGCAGCAAAAGGATTAAGCATTTTATTATTTACGAAAAGGGGAAGAGTCCAAGGGCTTTCTCTGTGCCTTCTTATAGAATATGCTAATCCATCACAAGATAGTGGCTGTTGAACAATAGATATTCTCGCTCTAAGATTTCCTATTTCTAATTGAGTATCTAGTATAGGATTTGCTTCGTCTAATGGTCTTCCTGAAACCATTCTAAACTTTGCAGCCCAAGAATCTGCATCTTCCTGACTTGGAAGTATATTTGTGGAACATTCATCGTAATCTTGATGTCGTACAAAAATATTTGTTTGAGGAATTGGGGCATTCAAAGAAATATCTTGAAGATTTTTATCCTGAAGAAGAACTTCAATAATTCCAAAACCAATTGTATGCCTTACTAAAATTGCCGATAATTTATTCAAATCATTATAATCTAATCGAACTCCCTTACTTTGAGCTAAATCTCTTATTAAATCTCTAGAAATATTCATAAAAACTTGCCTTATTCTATCTGTATCCGTAAATTCTTCTGCTTTGGGCTGATGCTCTATCAAAACCCCCCTGGCTAAATTTAGAAGAGCGCTTTGATCTTCTGTTAAAGTATTTTCTGGGGGAATAATATGGTATATCAACTTAGATTCATCTTTTCTCCTCATTATAGTAACCCATGATTCATCATATTCTCCATTTGAAATTTTATACTGAGAAAGAATCTCTGCATCTTCAGGTAAATCTGAAATAAGGCGTGTAAAAGTGAAATTAGAGATTACATCTGGCCTAAAAAATTTATGATAAATTTCTCTATCTCCTTTTTTGTAATCTGATAAATACTGCTGAAAACCTTGAATAAGCTGAGTCTTTGAAAAAATGGCTAAAATGCTTTCAAGCAGAGAAATATAATTTTTTTGATCCGATTTAAAGGCAATTCCTAATCTGTCTAAAAATATTTTACCTTCAAGAATTAATTTTCTAATTTGAAAATAAGCGGCAAAAGGATCTTTTTTTAAAAGATACAAAAAAGAAAAAACTTCATTATATCTGCTTGAAAAAAATTCGGCATTCCCAGTTATAAGCTTCTCTTGGCTGAGTACTCTTTCTTGCTTAATTAAATTAACATAAAGTTGAGCAATTTCCAAAAGGGAACTCGTTTCTTTAAAATCATAGTTATAATTTTTTTGCTGAACAAAAACTATTCTTGAAATGTTTGGATTTTCAATCAAAGAATCTATTGTTCTTTCCATAACTTCGGGGTATTCTGCTATGCTTGGAACATAAGGAGCTCCAATATAATTAATATAAATCACATCTTCCCCTCCTTCTCTTTTAACCTCATAAGAATATAAGGCCTCTTCTTTTTCGAATTTCATTTTATAAATAAATTTGAAAGTACAAACTTTGTGCTTGCTCTTTCAAATTGCATGATAAGAAAAATGGTTTATAGTTTAAAATATTTTGTATACAAAATATTTTAATTAAAATTTTATAATAAAACCTTATTTTCTTAATTTTCTAAAAAGAAGAAAAATTATCCCAAAAAAGACAATTATTGCAAATGCATAATAAATTATTTCTAATTTACTGCCTCTAATTGATTCATCTTCATTACCTTTATTCTCTTCTATAGTATTTACTTGACCTTCTCGAATAATCTCTTCTTCAATTTCCTTAAATTCAATTTTAGCATAACCAATAGAATAAATTTCTATGATTGATACTTTCAAGTCATAATATCCGTCATTGTTCAAATCAATTTTTTCAGAAGAATTTTCTGCAATTGAATAATTAATTTCTCCAACACTAATTGTAATATTATTCTGAGTTTTATTTATCATCTCAATTTTAACTGTATAATTTTCATGGGAAGATAAATTTATTTGAATATTTTGCTTTTCGGTAAAAACTCTCTTATATCCATCTTGAATATCAGTATAAGATGGAAAATGGGTAACAATTCTTCCCCCCGCAGAAGTTTCTTCCGTTATTGAATCTAAAGTAATATATTCTTGCAAAATAATTTCATGCTGGCTCATATGGGGAAGAGTGAAATTAAATATTCCTGTGGAAAAATTATAATTGGCTAAATAAGAACTATTACTATTACTTATTACTCCATTAGTAATTGTTGCAAAATTATAATTATTATCATAAACATAAAAATTAGAGGTTACATTATATATAATTGTTAAAGTCTTATTGTAAATATCCAGTTTAGTGTTATTAATAACTTGTACTGTAACTTTTTTTAAAGATTCATCGTAGTCTGCTTTAAGCACGTCTAAATGAACATCTACATAAGATAATCTTGGCAAAGAAGAATTATAATTACCAAAAGTAAAATTAACTATCATTGATTCATTCGCTGAAAATTGAGGAAGAACAACATTACTTTCATCAACATAAATTTGATACAAATTCTCAATCTTTACAGAACTTATATTATTCTCAAACACATCTAAAGAAACTCCTTCAACTATATTATTATTATCATTTTTTATAAAAATAGAATCTCCTGTCCTATTCAAGATAGTAACATTTTCCAATTCAAGCATCCAGTCAAAAATATTCTCCGTACTATCTACCCATAAAATTCCCTCATTTTGTTTAGACTCTAGCCAAGAAAATACATTATCATATTCATCATCTAAAATGTATTCGGAACCAACAAGAGAAGAATATCCACTGTGAGAATGAGTATAAACTACAACTAATCCTTTCTCATTTATTATTCTTGGCAAATCAGTTATATTTCCTCCTCCATTAATTAAGAGAAATTCCGTGCTGTTTCCCCCCCAAGATCTTCCAGAAAGGTAAAGAGAGGTATTACTTGTTTTGTCTATAATAGAATTTCTATGAAGAAGAGGAGATAAATCCAGATAATCCTCATAAAATAGATTGGAAGTTCTTGCACCATTCATAGGATTTGTTACCCCCCATATATATTTGAAATTATTTTCTTTTAATAGATCAAGAACATAATAGTCCTCCTCTCCCGTATTATCTGTGTTATTAATTGTTAAAAAAGCACCAGTTCTACCTAAGTCTTCCAGATTCGTTGCATGATCAACCCATTGCACAGTGTTATAAGAATTAACCAATCGGCTTAACACAGTTCTTACCACGCTCCTATTATCATCTCCTCCAGAAGGGCTATGAACTGCTATTTCTATCCCATTATTATAAAGCAAATCAAGAAAAGTTCTTACCTCAGAGTTATCCCAATAAGTGTCTACAGCCCAAAGATTATTTGTAATTAAAAGATTATGCCCTAAAATGCCTTTTTTACAGTACTCTGGAGAAGAATCATTAGAAGTCCCACAATAGTACGCTTTAGAGTAATTAAAATAAAAATCATCTTCCGAAATAGAATAAGCAGAATCAAAACTTCTCGGCCATTTTGATTTAATTATTTCCGTTTTTGAAGATGTTTGAAAGTCATATACAATTGTTCCTTCAACAATGTCTCCCTCTTCTCGAATTACTTCTTTATAATAAGTATTTGTACCCGTATAAACTCCAGTACGATTTGTAGTTGTTACAAATGTATGCATCCCCAACTTCGTAATATATGCACCTATAGTCTTATCCCCAATATCTTTTTTAATATACTCAATATTTGAAGCACCAAAATTATCCCCAAAAAGAGATGTTAAATTGTTTATCTTAAAAATTCTTGAAGAATATTTTACTGCTTCACCCGTTTTATTAAAAACATTTGTTTCACCATCAAATACCAAATAATTTCCATTTAATTTAACTAAACGTAGATTGTCAAACCAAAGAGTGCAATTTTGAACATTTGCATTGTTAAACGCTTTAAAAGAATAATAAGATATAAAAGAATTGTCAACTGTCCCTCCGGCCAGATAATCGTTTTTAAAATCCCATTGAATCGTCTGCCATTTATTTAATGGAACATTAAATTTCTGATATTTCGAATTCAAAAGAAAACCTATATCCACATCACAGGGAGTAAAAACATCAAAGACAAAAAAATCATAATCAGAAATATTTGTTAAGATATTTGGATTTGCAGCAGAACTATGATTAAGAGTGAACTGATAAAAAGAATGATCTGCTCCACTAAAATTTAACGGCCCAAGCCTCAAAGAAGCTCCGCCTGAATTATAAAAGGTGGTATCAATAGAAGCAGTTCCATTTAAAGTATGTGTGGGAGATTCAATTCTCCAGTAATCATTGCCAAACCCCCCTGCTTCAACAGACATAAGACCTCCTTCAATATCTTCCGAAAACCTAATATCATCTATGTACATTGTTGCATTTGGAGGAAAGAAATCCGAACTATTGTCATAAGCCAAAAAAATAATCTTATATACTCCCGAAGGAATAAATTTTGTAGATCTATTAAAATCCCATTGAAATAATGACCATTGGTTAGCAGGAAAATAAACACTAGTAGCTGATTGACTTCCGGTAGAATTATATAAAAAAGTTCTAAATTTCATTCCTTGCAGAGGATATATCCAAAAACTGAGATGGGTTTTATTTGTATAATTAACAGCAGTAAAAGTATAAGTCATCCCCGCAGTATAATCTACCAAACCATCATTGTCATCGATAAAAGTTAATTTAACTGACCCAGAACCTTCCTTAATATAATTCGAATCATTATTTAGGACAAGAGAAGCTTGTCCAGAAGTAGTTAATCCACTAGTGCTATCCAGAGAGTTCTTCTGAATAGAATTAATTAATGTGGGTTGATCAAAAGCATCAATTATTGTTTCATTAAATGCATCGAGAATTCCTGTCTTTATTATCTCATTGGAAATATTCTTACCTACAAGATAAATAATTTTTCCATTGAAAAGAACCTTAGAAGAATCATTATAAAAAGTATATGTAGAATTAAAAATAATCTCGGAAGAATTTTGGCTAAATGAAACCCGAGCAATATTATTAGATTCAACTAAAGAGGAAAAAGAAACGATGTAATCTCTTTTTAATGTATAATTTTCATCAAACTTTTCAGGAGTATTTTTAAATTCATCTCTTCCTTCCCAAACTCCCACATAAATATCTCCTGCCTTTTCAAAAAGTTTTGCTCCAGATTTATTATAAAAATCACATAAGCCAATTGTTTTGTTACAATAAGCATCATAATTGGTTGAATTTATAATAATAGTTGTTGAGTTCTCATCTGTCCAAGAGGCAGAAACAAAACTAATAGTTATAAAAAAGATTCCAACTATTAAAAGTATGATTCTCCCCTTTTTTTGCATAAATAAACAAAAAAGTACTAATTAATAAAACTAACCATTTCATAATCAAAACAAATTTAAACTCGCTTTGCATTTATGACTTATGACAGAGGTTGATTACGAAAATCAATATTTTACAGAAACAAGCACTAAGGTTAGGGATTTGGAAGAAAAACAAAGGATAATAAAAGATAGAATACTTTTAATTGGACAGAACCTTATTGAGATGAAGGAAGATGTGCATTCAACTTTCATAGAAATAAAAAAAGAGATAGAGATAATGAAAAGGGATATAGAAAGGCTAAAATCTTTTCTCGAAACAATTTCGGGGGAATTATCGAGATTTGCAAAAAAAGATGATTTAGAAATGCTTTCAAAACAAGCAAAGATGTTTCAACCTCTTGATTTTGTAACGAAAAAGGATTTAGAAAAATTAAAAAACAATTAAAGACTATAATAAAAATGGGAATTTTAGATGAAATAAACAACATGAAGAACCAAGGAATTGGCGAACGAGAAATTCTGGATAGATTGCAAGAAAGAGGAGTCACACCTAGAGCAATTGAAGATGCATTTAATCAGATTAGAATAAAAAAGGCTGTATCTGCTGAACCTACATCTGGAGAAGAAGGAATGGAACCTTCCATAATGGGAACTACATTAAATCCACGTGAAATGGTTGCCCCAACTCAATTATATGTTCCAAAAACTCAAGAAATAAATCACAATCAAGATGATTTTTATTCACCAAATCCAGCTCCTCAATTTAACGAAGAAGTAGAATTTTCAGGAGGAGGAGATTATAATCAAGAAGAATATATTCCTCAAGAAGGATATGAAGCACAAGCAACAGGAGGATATGACACAGATACTCTTATTGAAGTAGCGGAACAAGTATTTTCAGAAAAAATAAAAAAAGAGCAAAAGCAAATTGCTTCTTTAAATGAATTTGCAACTCTTGCTGAAACAAGAATAAGTAATAATCATGAAAGAATAAAAAAGATGGAAGGAATAATCGATCGGCTTCAAGCTGCTATATTGGACAAAGTAGGTTCTTATGGTAGAGATTTAAATTCAATAAAAAATGAAATGGGAATGATGCAAGAATCATTTGAAAAGATGATTCCTAAAGTGCATGAAGAGAATTCTGAAAATGAAGAGTACATAAAAGAATTAGAAAAGATTGCTCACGAGCACAAATCAGAACAAGCAGAACACATTCATCATACTGTAAAGAAAACTTCTAGGAAAAAATAATTGAACGAGGATTAATTATATTGATTAATATAACCTTAGATTATTGCAAGAAAAACGGGGATAATAAATTTAATCTTCACCCAATGCTCTTGAAAGAAGATTGCTCATTCTTGGTCTGTCTTTATCTTTTTTCGTGGTAGTTATAAGAATAACTGCTATAATTATAATAGCAAATATTATTACAGAACCATACTTGCCCCAGAAGAAAGATAATCCAGTTCCACTTATTCCCCACCCGAATGTTGAAAGAGAACTGTAAATTACCACACCGATTATTATGAAAACTATAACTGCCAAAGCAACCATAAACCAATTGCTTTCCTTATTTGTAGGCATAAATAATCCTCCCAGTATAAGAATAACTAGTATTATAGAAAGTGCAACTCCAAACCTTGGAAATATTTCAGCAAAGAAAACGGAAACCATATTAAATTGCAAAGACATAAATGCAACAGCCAATGCAATAAGCACATTAACTCCTTTGTTGGGATTATCTTTAGATGCAAATATATTCAGCTTCATAAGCAACCCAAAAACTAAAGCAAATATTAAAAGAAAAGGTAAAGCATATTCAAATATTCCAGCAGCTTCCCATTGAGCAAATAATTCCCCAAGAGCTCCACTTCCAAAAGAACCATAAGAAGCCAATGCAATCACCGCGTTAATCATGATATAAATTATTTAATATTGTTTAAATATGTTTCGAATTTATTTA
>Ga0172381_10003421_pt1 | contig 16846 bp, 19 predicted proteins | sample Leawel6488metaG_FD_119754 | JGI IMG/M metagenome (GOLD analysis project Ga0172381, IMG submission 119754) | Leachate microbial communities from a municipal landfill in Southern Ontario, Canada - Leachate well 64-88 metaG | ecosystem: Engineered > Solid waste > Landfill > Unclassified | place... | reverse complement strand
CAGCACTCCGCTGGTTGTTGTGATAATTGGAAGGGTCGCGGTTGAACCTATTGCTCCCGCGTTGGTTATGTTCCCATGTGTGTGAGAGACAGGTGTTCTTGCGTCGCTAAGTCTTGAATCATTGCCGACACAAAACGTAGTGGATGTTGTACCGAATGCTCCTGCCGGCAGAATACCCCCTGTGCCTGTAATTACAGGTAAATTGGCGGTAACTCCTATTAAGCCCGCATTGGTAACATTGCCATGAGCGTGAGAGACAGGTGTACGCGCGTCACTTAGTCTTGAATCATTACCCACGCATATAGTCCCTGCTGTTGACCCGAAATGAGTTGACCAATCACCCCAACCAAAAGCCGTTTGACCGTTGGCTATATTACCATGATTATAATCAGATAAATGAGTAGTGGCGAATGTTCCCCCTGCACTCCATGAGGTTATATTTCCCGCCGTAATACCATGTGCCGGTGAAGCAACAAATATAGGGTCGCTTTCTTCTGCTATTCCTCCCACAGCAGACAATCCTTCCATAAAAGCCGCATTGCTTCCAGTAGTATGCATGTTTCCCAATATCCTTAAATCACCGTCAACGATAACGAAGCGCGAAAGAATATCAGTATATGGAGATGGTGTATATGATGAACTAAGTATCTCCCCTTTAGATGTCTTAGCTTTTATCTTATTTCCGCTCTTAGAGATAGATGTAATAGACCCCCCTGCAGAGCGATCCAAAGAAACAGAAAAAGTGCTTTTCTTTAACTTCTTAATTTCTTTTTCAAGCTTGTCTATTTTGTTCATAGAATTATTCCACCAATTATTTTATGATGTCTTTTATAGATATATTCGGGGTACAATTCATAATTATCCTGAATATATTTAACCACGGTATCCATAAGCGTCTCTGCATTCTTTAATGTACGCTGTAGTAAAGTGTTTTGCATTGCTGAACTTACGGGACGCGAATAATCATTTATCGACTGCATAAGCCCCATATTTGCCACGGAAACGGCTATCTCTGGCAAAATAAGGAAACGTACATAAAATGCCAAAGGTTTCTCTAATAGCGTTGCTAACTCTGTATAAGAACCTAAAATCAATGCATCATATAAATCTTGCCCAATATGCGGAATTATAAACTCCTTTTCGGCAATATCTATAGATACGTCTTTTATCTTATCGGAACTTATTTTTTCCTCTCCAATGAAGGCTATTGTTATAACCTCACTTGCTGTTATCAGATGTGCCATTTTTTGATTTATTAAGTTCAGCTAAATATATATTTTGCAATGGATCATTTTCATCAAAATCCATCCCGTCAGCCTTTCTTGCTTCCCAAACTTTCATGTATGACGGTTTAACCGTGATAGGGGGTTTGTTGACAAAGTCCAGCGTTGATGCATCAATATTAAGAATATTTTCGATACATTCACGCAAAGGAGTGATAATTTTATTTTGTGTAGGCCTGATTACTGTGTTTAATGCTATCTCATAAGCGTACAGAATCCTTTCAGGTGAAAAACCTGTAGTATAGTCGAACCCTGAGAGCTCTTTAAACCAGGAATGAGCTACTATGATATCATTATTGGATGAATCATGCAACGTCCCCCAGTCGCCTTCATTGCTTGACGCTATAGGCGTAAATTTAGTCCCCCTACCTTCTTCTACCTTGTTTTTAAGCAAGAAAAAAACTTCACCTGGATTACCTTTAAACTTTTTTTCCAGTGTTTTCTTTATCCGCTCTATCTTAAGTTCATCTTCCTCATCGGCGTCTATCTCCATAACACCAGATAATTGAAATGAATTATCCAAACGGGAAATATTCCATCTGTCGGTCTTATAAGCGATAGCAGATACATTTAATCCTGATATGTAGTTAGGTACCCCGTAATTGGTATACATAGGCTCATAATCCTTGTATACGATTATAGAACGCATATATCCATCCAATTCCTCAAATACTGGATAGATAGGGATAAACTTACTTTCAGACTTATTATAACTGCACCAGTCAGAATTAAGGATGATATGCGTCTTTTCCTTATTAAGACGGCACTTAGTATAATCTTGATGAAAGAAAGATAAAAAAGACTGTTTACGGTTTGTCACCACCTCTATATAAGAGTTACCACCTTGCCAATAGTCAAAGATAGGTTTAGCCACCAAAGAAGATAGGTTTTCCCCGTCTTTATTGACTTTTTCTATGAATTTGATAAGGTCTTTATTCTTATCATCACAGATAAAGCCCTTCCCTGTAGTATAATCCCTCTTATCATTGAGAATTCGCCTATGAATAGGCACACCGCGTCCAAGTAAAGCCAACGAATAAGGGAAAAGATTATCACTTCCGAAACTCCAAAAATCTGGACTCCCGGATGTGCTTCCCATAAAATGAAATGGTTCTATACTTGCACTATTCTTAAAGCCTGTCTGTGTTCCTTTATCATTATTTGTCGGTAACACTTCAAGATTAATCTGCTTTTTCATCTTTCTTTATGGCTTCGTGTTTAATAACTTCGTAAAGATAACCTTTATCTTTATCAGACAAAGTAGAATCTAATACAAATTTTCCACCTTCAGCACGTTTATAGGTCGGAGTAATAGTGTACACCGTATTACCTATATATTTTGGGTCAATTATATATTTCATGTTTATTTAAATTAAAAAGGGCAGGCAGAAACCGCCCGCCCCATTATGGTTAGATTATTTTTCTTACACCGGAATAACTCCGGAATAGGTATAAGCCTTTTCAGTGGTTGTCCATGTCAAAGTGACCGTTTCACCCGATGCATCACCCAAAGCTTTTCCGGTAGTTGCTTCACCACCAATGGTAGGATAAGCACGTTCTTTCAGTTGTTCCTCGCAATACCCAACAACAAATTGAGTGCCTAAAGTGCTCTTTGGAATTGCTATAATCCCGCAATAAACAGCAGCGATTATCTCACTTACTGCTGTAGCTGCCAGCTTACCCATTTTATCCAGATGAAACTCAATGACCTGAGTTACGGTAACAGCATTATTTGCCATTGCCACAGTTTCCTTAAATTCACACTGGTCTTGATCAAACTCGTATTTTTTAAATACAGCCAATGCTACCATCGTTGCTGCGGTATAATCCCTGTCAGTTCCCTTTGTGAAACTTGTCACGTTTGCTTTCTCTGTAAGATACAGAGAGTTTACGCCTGATGTGGTCTTACCACATGTCTTAGTATATCCTGCTAATGCCATATTTTTTAGTATTAATAGAACCCCCGAAGGGGTACTGGTTAGACGTTAGTGGTTGTTACGCTTAATGCAGCGGATGCAGGAGATTCAGCAGCCCCGATTACAGCCTTCACGGTAAACGCATAGGTTGTATTCTTTGTAAGGCCAACTATTGCGGCCTCATCGGTTGTTACCGTAGAATAAAAGACACCATCCTTGTAAACATTATAAATAGAAGTCTGCACGGAGGCAGTCCATTCTATGGTTACGGTAGTGTTGTCTGCGGCTACTTTTACCGTAGGTGTTGCCGGAGTAGTAACAGCAGCGGCAAGAACACAAAGCTTAGGTTCTACATATTCGGCACTCATCATAAAGATAGCCCTTTGACGGTTCTCTATTTCGTCTTCGTTATACCACATTCTAACCTGTCCATCTGGAAGTTGATTTGTATTTACTGCAATCACAAGGTTTTCCCTTACGGAAAGCAAAGCAAAAGATTGTGGAAGGTCAGGAGCATCAGCCAGATAATCGGTAAGGTTAACCGGTATGATAGGTATTCCATTAAACATGTAACGTTGAACACCATCAATCATGGCAGTACGTGAACTTTCCAGATTAGCGGATTTCAAAGTATCCTCATAATTAAACAGAACATCATTTGTCACAAAATATGCCAGAAGATTTTTCCTATCCTGCAATACGGTATCTGCATTCCTGAACATTGAAGTAAACAAAGTTTCAGCAGCATCAGTAACAGCCATCGAAGGACAAGTTATAATATCTGTTTCCTCACCAGTTCCAGCAATTGAATCCGTTACAAGTCTCTGCAACCATCCGTCAAATGTAGGATATAAACCAGATGCACGGGATTTTTTACCCAGCCAAGCGGTAATATAAATACTGTTCTTGATAGCTTCACGGAACAGGTAAGTTTCTGCTTTTTCAAGTGGAGTACCTTGCAAGTCGCCTAAATTTACGTTTGCAGAGTTGGTTACAAGCTCATTGACCATCTCGAAATAATCGGTAGGGTCAAATGAAAGTTCAGCCTTGATTTTTTCAAGTGAAATAGTCTTTTGGTACTTAGTAGCAATATTTCCACCAGTGAACCCGGTAGAATAAGCCTTTAATACGTTTTCAGCACCTTTCCATAACTGCATTTTAACAGGTACGGGGGTGTTCAGCATCACTTTAACGCCAAGCTCGGCAAGTGATTTTCCAGAGAATGCAGGGCGAAAGAAAATGGTTTCCAAGTCCTTACCTGCATAGGTTTTCGGTTCTGAGATAATTTTTCCCATATTGATTAGTCTTTAAAATTTTCCATGTCCTTGTTATAAGCAGCGGCGTTACCAGTTAAGACTTGTTCGCCTTGTGGAGGATCTTCCACATCCTTTGTCTCTGTCTTATTTGCTTTAAGTTGATCCCTTTCTGATGTAACAGTAGTTAACTGGTTTGTCAGTTCGGTAATTTTCGTTTCCTTTTCGCCAATAGTAACATCTTTAGCGGCTACAGTATTGGTTAATTCGGTAATCTTTGTTTCTTTCTCGCTAACCTGTGCCGTCAGAGTTGTTACCTCTGTAGCCTTATTAGTGAGCTCGGAATTCAAAGATTCAAGATGATTTTCGGTGATTTCGGTATCCTTCCCAACCTTTAACAGGTTAATGAACTGATTCCATGATTCTTTGATTTTCATTTCGTTCTTTGTTGGTTTATATTCTGGTAAATTCAATGCTTTAAAATCAATCATATTAGTAATCTTAGAACCTGAGACTTTTTTATCCACAAGATCAAGTTCAATTGCCTCATCGGCGGAAATCCATTCTCCATTACCGTTTTCTCTATCCATAACAGCCATATAATCATCAGTAGTCATTTTCTTTGTTTTAGATTGACTTGCGTAAAGTTCAGCTATTTGAATATCTACTTTTTCAAATGACTTAAATGCTTCCGTCATCTGGTGAATATTGCCTTCTGCCATACCTGAACATCTATGAATGAGATATAATGAATGTTCGGCCATTTGACGTTCCCCAGGTTCAGCGGCTTGATGAATAATAGTTGCTGCCGAAGCTGTAAACCCGTATGCCTTTGTGGAAATCTTTGCGTTTGTGGATTTTAAAGTCTCATAAATAGCAAATGCATGATCTAAAAAACCGCCTGGACTTTGTATGTTGACATGAATATTTGAAGCTTTAAGGGCTTTTATTTCATTTAACTTAGACTTGAAAGTGTCATAAGTTGAAACTTTGTCTTCCGGATTTTCGAACTGCCACCATTCAGGAACACCAATAATACCATCAATATCAATTATTGCGGTGTCGGCTTTGTTCGATATGTTTATAGTGCCTAAATTCATACGGCAAATATATTGACATATGAAACCAGGTCGTTGTTTGGAGTTACAACGTTTTTATATCCTTTCGTTTGTAGACATAATTGAGTGCAGTATCATAAGAGATGCCGTAATAATCAGCAGCCAACTGAATAGACTCCCTTTTTCCCAATCCAGCCTTGTAATAAGCATTGACATCATTTTTTATAAGCATAATAATACAGGTTTTGTTATCAATTATACCCATCTCAATCATATTACTCAAAGTAGACTCTGAAAGGTCAGGATACTTATTTTTCAGTCTCGAAACAAGATTTTCCGCTATCATAAGAGCTTACTTTGAAGTACGGAAACATCCACCTTCTTATGCGCATCTGTTATCTCGCTTTCAACGATATAAACCTTCAAAGAGACTATCTTAGCATCCACAATATCAGATATAAGTTTTACAGATTCTTCTGTCTGTAATTTAACAAGTTGAACCATATCATTGGCCGACATAACAGCACTTGTTATCCGTGACGCCATATTAGCAGGAATTGGAGCGGAAGAATATGACTTTATGACCTTTCCCCCTGTAGCGAACCCCGGAACGCCTATTGCCTTAAATGTTTGGTCACCTCCCAAAGCTTTTTGATGCTCTTTAGTTAATACAACCTCATCGGTCTTTAAAGTTGCAAGAACATTATCTCCATTTGATTGTTGAGGGATATTTGAATCTTTAACCTTTCCCCCTGTAGCGTATTGTTCGGCGTTAATAGCGGCCATTTCTACACCTGTGGCAATAGTTAATAGTCCTGTCAAAATAGCCGCTGTAATAGGCTCTGGATGTGTAGCCCATATCCTAATAACACCCATTGCATACTCCATTGCGGCCTGCTTAAGTTTGAGCTTTTTATCTTTCTCGAAAGCCTGCTTTTTTAATTCCTCCTCTTTTTTATCATACTCCTTTTGAATCTGTTCTTTCTTCTTATTATAAGAGATATCAGAGATAAGTCCGTATTCTTTTTGCTTATCCAGTGAATCTATTTGTGCATCCTCCTGTTCACTAAGCGCATCCAGCTGTTTATCCAGTTGTTTATCTAATAAATCATTTTGATAATTGAAATAAGTCTCAAAAGCAGATGATAATGTAGAAAGTGAAGCCTCTAATATCTCTTGTTTCTGATCTTGACTAATCTTGAATTTAGAAACGCTTTCCTGCGTCCCGGCCTCATCGAGTTTGGCAATATTATCATTGTGTTTCTTCTTAAGATCCAGTTCTTTTTGGTTGAGTTGTTTTTGCAAAGCTTCTTTTTCACTATCGGATAATCCTTGCTCATTCAAGGACATTTTAAGATTATCTATTTCAAGTTGTAAAAGCTGTTCGCTGTAAGTAGCTTCAATCCTTATAAGGTTTAACTTATGTTCACGGGTTTTTATTTCCCTTTCCTTGTTATTCTTAGCCCTTAAAATGTCAACATCGTAACGCTTATTTTCAGCGTCAACCAATGCCTGCTGTTCATCTTCCAGACTATTCTTAAATGCCTGCAAATCTTCATTATTTTGCTCGATATTGCGCTTTGAATAGTCGTTATTTATCTTGTAAACCCACTCATTTCTCTTATTTTCGGCATCAATCTTTGAATTATTATATGCATCATCAATTTTGGTTAATTCGGTCGAATGATTCTTATTTAATACTTCAATCTCTTTATTATATGTTTGCTGTGCCGTTTTCCTATCTGTAGCGTTTTTCAAGTCGCTTTCAAGCTTTTTCTTGTCAGAATTATACTTTTCGGTCTCTGATTGTGTAGATAAACGCCTGTCTTCTTCTATTATCTCCTTTTCTGTCTCAAGCCAAGTATTAGCCGCCGTAATCCTTAGGATGTAAGGATTTTTTACGCCTAAAGTTTCCTCACTGGTTGCCAGTTCCTCGCGTGCTTCCTGAACTGTCTTTAGAGCTTCGGCAAGATGGTTATAACTTTCTACCTGTGAAGAAACATTTGTATTCGACTTTTTTTCATCAGGAGGATTCATTAAATCTTTTAACTTAGCCCATGATTCAGCCATTTTTTTCTGATATTTAGCTTCCTCTTCGTCTGCTTTTGCATTATTTTTTATGCGTTTATTATTTCTATCTTGTAAAATTAAAGATTCAGCATTGCCCATGTCTTTAAGATACTGAATAGTACGTTTGGACATCTTGACTATACCACCTAAAATATATTCATTACTACCAAGGTCTTTTATATACTCCCATAATAAGGAAAATGATTTTCCTACTGTTTGAAAATTGGAAACAGAATCTTGTGCAGCATAAAATTCTGCCTTACTACGATAAGTTACAACTTTTGCAAGATAGGCATTAGCCATCGCTTGCGCCTCCATGGCTTCAAGATATGCCCCTGAATTTTGAACATACCAAGCAATAGCCTCATTTTCATCTTTAAATTTATTAACATTATCACCTAAAGCCTCATTCATCTGCTTTAAAAACTCTGTAGAATCAATAACGCCTGTTTTATATAAATTTATAGCACTTCCTGCCTCTGTTATATTCTTAACAGCATCAGAATACAATCCTTCACCTTTTTTTAATTCATCATGAAATGTTTTTAATGATGATTCGCTACCATTAAGCATATCTATGAGTTTATCACCGTAAAGTACCATTGCGGTAACGCCAACAATCATAATGGTATTTAAAGACAGGATGGATTTACCCATTGTCTTCCAAGCATAAGCATTTCCCATTTTTTTACCTGTTGCATCAACCTGATTGGCTAACTGTTTGAATCCATCGGCCAACATAGGTAAGTTATTGGATAACGACATAAACCCTATCCTTGCATCAATGGCAAAGTTAGGAAGTTCACGCATTACCTGTGTCATCTGGAATGTTGAGTTATAGGCATTGTTCATACCTTTACCCATCGCTCCCGTTGCTGTATGGAGTTTATTAACCTGGTCTCTTAGCCCGGAAGCTTTTATCTTTGCAGCATCAAAACCAGCTCCGGAAGTTACGCCAGCAGCTCCCATGTCCAAAAGAGCGTTTTCAGCCAGCTGCATTTCGGCAACTAAGCGCGCGTATGCGCCTACTTCCGTACTGGTAGTTGTAATCTCTAACTTCTTTTGAGCAATAAGGGCATTAGTAGCGACTTTGTTTTCAAGTATCCTTTGAGTGTTCCTACCCCTTACTGTTGATTCTCCTTCTATAACAGCGTTAAGTTGATTTTGCGACTGTGCGGCCTTTGTGTCAAGACTGGTCTTAGACTGTTGCGCCTGTGCGGCTTTGGCATCTGCGGCGGCTTTCTTATCAGCTATACGAGTAGCTTTTTCCTGTTCTTTAGCCGCCTTCTGTGTAGCTATAGCGGCCTCTTTGTCGGCTTGCTCTTTAGCCCTGATAGCGTTCGCCTCTGTAGTTAGTGAAGTGGTAAGGCTTGCTACACCCGCCTTATATTCGGATTGTTTTTGTATAAGGTAAGGAAGGAACTTTTGCGCTCTTTCATAAGCTTTAGTCTGTGAATCGGTAGCCTGTATTCCTGCCTGCTGTGCGTAATCATATTCCTGAATAGTGCGGGAATATTTCTCAACGAAAGATGTTACTGTTCTTAACTTCTTTTGTAAGTCTTCCAGTTCAGGCGAACCAATGACCTTAATTCTAAGTAAAATATTTTGTTCCATTTTAGATGGTTATAAATGAACATTTGGTCGATTTTTCAGGGATGAAATTTTCTATCTTTTCTATTCGGCAGGCAATCTTTTCATTGTCTACCTTAATGAGGAATGTTCCCCGGAAATCTTTCTTTAAAGAGTTGGGACTGGCAAAACCTTCAATATCCTTTGTCTTAAGGAATAGATTAAGAGTTATCCGCCTGCCGTAATTATAAGCATTCGCGTTGTCAGTATAATAATTCATCACATCAAAACCCAATGATGAAAAATTAACCAACGGGTATGATGTTGTCGAAGGGTAAAAGTTTGGATCAGATAGAGATTGAACGCTCATCCTCTTAACCACTCTGGATGCAAAATTGCCGTCATTGTCAACATATAGTATCTGCATGCTGCCATTAAGACTGCAATTTCCAATTATGGAAGATGCAAACATGGGGTTTTCTATCTCGGTATCTTCTTCCTCGGTAAACTTATGAAGCATAGGAATAGATAACGCGCCAAGTTCGGGGTTTAGCTCGTTGTAATCCTGAACATAAGAATCAGCATCCTGATATTTAAGAACCATATTTTTACCCATCTCTGAACCTAACTCTGTAATCTCAACATCTACCGAATAATCATTCTTTTCTGACCAGTCCACCACCGCCCCGTCATAGAACGTGGTACGTGGATAGACATACACTATTTTTTTATCTTCATCAGTGATGAATCGAAGGTTATACATGTGTTTTACAGCCTTTAGTAGGTCTATCTGCGGGCTATCTGAAAGTGCTATTGCAGGGGTAATGGTAGTACCTATCCCTATCATCAAGGGGGTAAAAGTGGTCTCTAATGTGACATCTTCATAAGGAATGATGATACTTATTGCCTGATGGGCATTATTCTGTGAAAACTCGAAATCTCCACAACCGTTGGACTCGTTTGGTGCAACATTGAGCGGTTGGCGTGAGGTTATATCTACAGAAAATGGTGCATATTCGCCATCATCTGTATACTGTGTGAATCCTAATGTGAATGTACTATCGTTATATATCGAATGATAATCACCAACAGAATCTATTCCCCAAACTATAAAACATAAAGAAGAGATATTCGTTCCTTCAACATTATAAATTATCTCTTTTCCAATATCGGCAATAAGTAGATTAAACTCATAAAGTAAGTTTGATGGTGTATACCACCCAAATGTTGGGCTATACGCATTTGATGAATACGCTTGTACTAAAAAATGTGTATAACCGCTTATACTTCCATTTAATGTAAGGCCAAAAAAGGATTGTCCTGATAATCCAATATCAAAAATCCAGTTATCATATTCAAGATTATTATAATGTCTTTTTACAGGAGTATATACAATCCCATTTGTCTTATAATCGAACTCTTTAGTCACTCCACCATATTTGAACTTATTATAATAGTGAGGCAAACGCGGCGTACCTGTACTCCCTGAATAAACTATCTGTGTTTCAAAATCCATCTGCAAACGGAATAAGACAACAACATCAACTGAATGATGATTAGTGAAGGTCGGAACCCCGGAAACTAAAGAAAAGCCCCCGTTATTATATTGCCCGTCGCCGGTAGTCACGTTGACTATTGAGAAATCAGCTTGTGTAAGCGTGTCACGGAGTGCCGGGAATAACGGTGTTGCCTCTATAGTGGTATCCCGTCCAGCCTTGAATCCCGTATATGCATCAATAGTCTTTGAATCCTGTTCTTTTACCTTGTCAGAGAAATAAACATCAGAAGGCAATGAGGATTGAACGGTATATCCTGCATCGGCGAATATCTTATCAAAAACAGCCTTTACATTAAAAAATGGGTGCATATCAGTAATACACATCGGTCTTAAAGACCCGTCATCATTAAGAAAATCATCTCTCTGGACATGAAACATCTGAACATCGGCATTGGTAGCCCAAGCGGTAATAATATCTTGTACCGCAAGGGATAACCCTGTAAGCTCATTAAGATTATGTACCGCAGCCCAGACGGCCCAGGCTTTACCTGCACCAACGATATTTAACTTAAAAGAACCCCCGGAAGACGTTAAAAAAGCAAAACCCTCATTGATAACAACATCTTCTTCCAGCCGCGCTGTATGCAAAGCATTATTAAACCTTGCAACATGAGGATTATCGGCGTGACCAAATACGCGTCTGGTCAATGGTGTAACAGGTACATCAAGCGAAGTAGTCCTACTTGTTGAAAGAGTATCAACATCCTCAATGTTATCATTGTCGAAAGTAAGTCCTATGTCAGGATAGCTATCGAAATCATGAACCAGTATGTCATCAATGTATAGTCTCATAATGACTGTAGTTTTGTTCGGAAAGGTCTTAATGTGATAGATAACTGTTCAAGATCATTTGAAATCGTATTAAGTGATGATTCGGTCAACTGAACTTCCGTGAATGGCAACATCCAAATCTTAGGAGAACCTATAATCTCACTTAACCAGGTACGCATATTCAAAGCTTCATGGTCTGAAACCATCACGTAATCTGAATATCTTTTGGATTGGATGGCTTTCATTGAATCTATTCTTTCGATATACGAAGCCTCGCTGCTTATCTTGACTTTCTTTTCAGAGAAAAATGTGTAGTGGTCGATTCCTCCTTTTGTGTTCAGCCAAGCAACATTAACCACATCGCAACCCTTATGAATGATGTTGAAAGTGTACAAAGAGGATACCTCATTGTCTTGAAAATCTTTCAACTGTAATGTCAGAACATTCCCTGCACTGAACACCGAATAAGGGATATGTATCGAAGTGAGGTTATTACAAGTTCCAACCGTGCAGGTCTTAGTTACACCGTCAAGTTTGATTTCAGGGGTGAGCGTAACCCCGTTATTGTCTGTCACGTCTTGATAGTACATCATACAGATATGTCCGTTATGGTGCACATTGGAAATCATCGGTCTGTTGGTTAAGAAGTTCATAGGCTCGGTATTGAATAGTTGGTATAACTAAGTGTTGCTGTTGCATTACTCGTATAGGTAGCGATAAAAGAGACTGCATAAGATATGTCTATAGCGGAGCTGTCCTGTCTGCATGTTGAACGATATACATCATTAGCAACAAAAGCAAACTCCTGAACATATCTTGACACGTCGATTGATATTGTCGCCCCGGAACAGTCGGTCGCGTTGAACGTCTTTTCAAACGATTCCCCGTTGACGGTTATTGTCATTACTATCTGTTTTACGTCTGACAAGTTGAAAACATACAACATCGGCGCAAAGGCTTCTATCGAAGGCGCACTGTTAAGACTGAACGATGCCATTTAATTCTGATTTTAGGGTTACTTCAACAAAGTATGTAAACAAAGCACTAATGATTTCTACAATTTCCTGACCTTTCTTATCAATAACATTCTTCACAAAAGACGCGGGTGTAATGCCTTTTCTTTTCTTTGACCTCATGATTAGAAATGCAGCACTCTTTTGAGATGCATTTTCAAATCTGATATTATTTGACGTAACAAACGAATGAATAGCTATAAACATTTGACTCATATGCCCTCCGCCTTGACCGAAATTGTATGACGGGTTAGCCTTCAATCCCGATTCAATATACTTTCCAATTTCGAGTTGTGAGCTGAACACCGCTTCCCAACCATCTTTTACCTCGCTTACCATACTGTCGATACTTTCAGACAGCAGTTTACGTTGATAAGTGTCAAAACGGCTGTTTGACGGCATAGAATTAAGTTCATCAACAAGATACTGCTTAACCCTTACGGCTACACTATTCAAATCAACAGTCATAGACTTTGATGGTAAATGATACTTTCATACTTATCGAACCTCGTTGGTCTATCTGAAATTCATCTGGTTCACATGAAAGCCCGGAGACCTCCATAATGTCCGATGTTGTCCGGGAAAGGGTATCAAGACCATTGAAAACTTTTGAGGCTAATGTTTCCTGTGCCTCCCATATGGTTTCTTTGCCTGTTTCCGTTGTTGCTTCATTCTTCGTGAAAATGTAAGCCTCGCAAAGATATACAGACTTTGACCCGCTTCCGTCCCTCTTCCTATCCTGTAACCTGATAGGTGTAAGCATCCATACCGGATATGTTCCTGTGTACTCATTGATTCGATAGATAAAACCTTGATTGAATGAATAACTGTTCGCCTCAACCAAGGTTTTAATCGCTGTTACTATTCCTGATCTCTTCATACATACATTGATATTCGTATCTTAATGACTCTAAGTACATGAAATGTTCAGCACATTTTGATTTGTCGCACTGACATTCGCGCTCTATGAGCATAGTTAACAGGGCTATCTTTGCCATTAAAACTTCCTGTTCCATTCTTTTATTAGTTTTTCAACAACCTTATTCAAATCAGGCTTAAAAAGAGTGAACTTGACATAAACCCGTTGACTCTTACAATCAGCACACCAGATCGCCGCTTTAATGTGATATATTTTAAATATCCACAACTTTTTTGGCGTATAGCAACATGACAACTTAGGTTTCTTGCTGCAACATCTTTCCGCTCTACTCATTTTCAGCCAATTTAAAACTTAGTAACCTCATAAACTCATACACATTCATCTGCTCGATTTTCTCCTTATTCTCCACACCACCGAGCCAGAGAATTTTACCCATCCACCCAAAATTATTCATCGCGCTTGACTTTCCTTTACCCTGTTTGTAGATATTTTGATACAGCTTCTTTGAGTACTCATGTACAGCAGTAAGCTTATGTAATACCTCAAAGACAACAGGCATCTTAATGTCCCATTTCCCGCGTTCTTTACAGATTTTCTCATCGTACTTTTCCCCGGTTTTGCGACAGAGGATTGAAACGATGTTCCCGGCGTACCTGTAACCCGCTTGATGTAGGTCTGATGCTTCACAAAATTCTAACGCTGTGATTTCAGCACAAGGAACGACAGCCCCGGTAATGTCTGTATCCGACAAAGGCATAGCGTAATAGTCACCCTCATGCACAAACCCTTCAATCTCATGCAGATCTACATACACATCACCTATCATTGATATAACCAACGTTTTGATGAATTCAAATGTCGGCAGTAAATCCATGAAGGCAACATGTGACAACACATCATAAGGTATATCGGACAATATTTCAAGACATTTTGCATAGACCTCAAACATCTTAAGCGGGTCAACGGGTGAGCCTTCCGGGGGTTCCTCGTCCATCAGCATCATCTTAATCCATTCCGGCAACGACTTGATATATTCGTCCAGATCAGCACATTTCTTATAACCAAGGTCATCCCAGTTGGTTACAAGATTATACCGTTTGTCTATCTCAATAATCATTGAGCAGAGGAGTCAAGACCTTAATGTGCTCATTGAGCATTCGGCCTACATTCGCAACCCTTGTCATACTCAAACCAACGGCGCGCCTTTCAGCAGCACATTGAGTGCACAGCTCTTTTGCCTCTTTGAGATGATTGATAATCATTTCTTCTTTCGATTTTTCAGGAACATAAGTGACATTCTCAGATGTGGTATACACCTCATTTGTTCCTTGTTCAGGTTCTGTGATAACCTTTTCCTTTTTTACATAATTTGCCATGATTGATTTTTATTAAGTTTAAAAATATGCTAAAACTTTGCTTCCTTGTACTTTGTTCATGAATGCGTATCCGGCAGCATCTAATAAGTGATTAGATGCATCTATAGGTGTTTCAGACTTCTTATCTGACCATATATAATTCATAACCTCTTTTATTAAATTTGGGCTATCAGTGTCTATAATCAAGTGATAACCCTGTAAAAGTTTAATCCTTTCAATAACCTTGACCTTAATGCACGCCCTGACATTAAAGAATTTTGCTAAGTCATGTATTAATCTATCCTCAGCACTATCAGCAATTATGTTATCATATCTATTACAATGTTTTGTCATTTCATCTTTTAGAACGCTAAATGATTGACCTGATTTGTAAAAACACTCTTTAAGATAGACCGTTTTAGTTTTTTCGTTGACCGCTATCTTAATTAAAGCGTCAGGATCATTTGAAAATCCAAAATCTAAACCAAAGCGGAACGGTAGTGTTTCATTAAATTCCCCCAGTTCCCAATCTGTATATATCGCACCTTCTACTTGACCATACTCCCCTAATCCGTACACCGTCCACCAGTTAGACCAATAGCCATATAAGCCCCTTTTTGCCTCTTCCTCTGCTTTTTTCTTTCCAAGTTCAAACTCTGCAATCTGACCAACTGTGAGGTTTTCGTAATTATCAAGATAAGTGGAATGGATGGATGTTGCATCTTTGCGCGATCTAATATCAAAACCGTCAACATCATCAATCCAGAATTTTACAGACGGATTATAATCAATGAAAACGGATTCGGATGTGCGCTGTATAAGTTGGTGCACAATCGGCCAAGGCATTTTGTTCCCTTCATTCAAAAATAATATGTCACGTGCTGACCCAAGAGCCTTTCCCAAATTATCAAATGATATAAATTCATGCACTGTACGCCCGTATGTGTAGATGTAAGGGTCTTTTGTTCGGATGTTATCCGGGATGACTCCCCTGTCATATAGTATGTTGTCATAGTCTCTAATAGCACCACCTTTGAGATGTGGAACGGATAACCCTACTGTTGTAATAACTCTTTTTTTGGATTTCTGCGCGATGATATCTAATAACTGCAATTCGCCGTATGTTTTTCCGGAACGGCTTCCCCCTCTACTCTCAATGAACCTATAACCATCATTATAAGCTTTCGCGGTGTTCATAAAGGTTGTTGTATACATTTGCTTACGGTTTTGTTATTTGTTTGTCGATAGAAGTATAATATTATTACTTTTATGCCTATTTTACTTACAATTTAAAACATTTTACTCTTTATCAAGCAAACCTTGCATGATTTCTTTTTCTGATTCTGTTTTGACAATAATTTGAGGAGTAACTAACTGCTTATTATCGCTTGTAATATCCAGTTTTTCACCATATTTTTTTGGATTTGTTTTTGATAACCACCATTTTCGGGCATCAATACGTACCCTTGAGCGTTGTATAAATTCTTTGTTTTCTTTTTCAATAAGAACCCCATCACCTAAATCAATCTCTAATGTGTCATTACTCTTATCATCTGCAATATCAAGTATCTCATCATTAACACGTTCAGCCCTCAAAATGCATGCGCGCGCGTATTTATCAGCTCTCGTTTTATCTTCATTAAGCATATCCCAAAACTTTGTATAGGACATTTTCCCGATCATTGCTTTTGAAGCTGACATATTTTGCTCTACAATATCATTCATTATATCATCAAAGAGTTTATCATAATCTATACCCTGATATTTCTTATGAGCTGCCATGATTTTAATGTTTACCGGATTTTTCTATCATTTCACATGTAATCCTGCTAATTTCTAAGAGATCCCGAGTAAGGTTTTCCATGATTATATTTTCCTTTTCGTTTTGTATTTCGGCCTCTTTTCTCAAATGAGGGTATAATTCTAATACCCTTTCCGCAAACTGCCATATTGATATATTTTCCATACCCGATTAATTTAGTTCATCAAATATACAACATGTTCTGTAATTATGTTTTATAACATACGATTATTTTCAAAAAAGGGCAAAAACATGTTGTAGAACATATAAAAATATTAGTATATATGTATTAATAGTTGTACTTTTGAAATATGAGGAT
>Ga0172381_10003420_pt1 | contig 16848 bp, 12 predicted proteins | sample Leawel6488metaG_FD_119754 | JGI IMG/M metagenome (GOLD analysis project Ga0172381, IMG submission 119754) | Leachate microbial communities from a municipal landfill in Southern Ontario, Canada - Leachate well 64-88 metaG | ecosystem: Engineered > Solid waste > Landfill > Unclassified | place... | reverse complement strand
ATTCAATGCCTCTGATATAGAAGATGTTCCAGAAGCTGAAATAATACCTATAGAATTAGTAGAAATATCTATTAAAAAACTAACACGATAATGACCAAGACCAATTCTCTGAACAGCCGAAGATACATTTTCTGCTTTAGTAGTAGTAAGAGTTCCTCCAGAATTAGTAACTAAAAATCTACAAACGACTGTTCCCATTCCTGATGTTGTTGCATATCCTTGGACATCACCGATAATACCAGACGGCGCAGTCAATATTCCGGTAATTGTCGCAGCTCCCGTTATATTTAATGTTGCTCCTTTGAGCTGTCCTACTGCCTGTATATTTCCCGCTGCATAAACATCGCCGTCTGTCCATAAACCATTTTCTGTCAAAAGTCCATAAATTCCACCACCCGATGCAAGTCCTAGTCCCCATCCCGTTCGTGCATTAATTCCATTCGTGCCCCAAAAATTAGAATGGCTGAAAAATATACCCCTTAAATTTTCGACGCTTGTGTCATTTGGCATATAACTCGACCCGATCGTATAAATCGGCGATACTTTTGTTTCGCTCGCACCGATATTGTCAAACCCGCCCACAAGACATCCAGATGAATGCGTTTTTCTGCCGAGATATGAAGGACGTAAAGTACCGATGAGGTTGAGAACACCGGATTCATCTTCGATGAGGCGGGTTGTATAGTCGGCTGTAGAGTTTGCGAAGTGGAAGTCGATAAGGGGTGTTGCGCCCGAAATTTCAATTCGACCAACTCCGGCAAGAACCTCTCCTGCTATTCCGTCAACAGAAGATGTTTTCCCATTAGTTAATAAATATGATCCTATAAATGCGATTCCGCCAATCGTCAATGTTGAATTCAGCGTCATCGCACCGGATGCTGTTATCTTGGCGAACGCTCCAGCATGTCCAATTTGAAATTCACCATCAGTTCTTAATAAACTAGAACCGCAATAAATTCCATTCGTGTGTTGCTCTCCGGCATTTAATCGGAGCCATTCGTCTATCGACCTAATCATTTCACCGTATGGGCCGCTTATTATTCCTCCACTTGAATTCATGGTAATGTTACTGGTTACGGTTAACGTTCCACCAACATATACATGAGATACAAATGTTGCAGCGCCGCCAAGCGAAAAACTTAATGCGTTTATAGGTGCAGTATTTCCAGAATTAGGAACAGCGATATCAAGAGTTCCACCGCTTCGTTTAACTATTCGGCATTGGCCAGCTTGCCATCCTGAGGTGCTCCATGATGTGCCCAGTTCTATTCCTGCCTGGCCAAGTGATGCAGTTGCTATTCTGATTCCGTCTGCATAACCTCCCCCAGCACCAGAGTAAACTAAAAACGGTATTCCCCAAACTCCCACATAACTATCAGGATATACCAAAAACTTATCAACTCCGCCTGGTTTAGTTTGTACGACAAAATTTCCTAATATTGTCGATGAAATAGAATCGACTTTGAATGTTGATGTTTTAATATCCAGCATCCATATTCCACCTGATTTATATCTTCGGAAATAACTGGCGTCACCGGTTTCACCTATTGCGCCAAGTAAAAATGTTCCTTCGGGGTCAGTTTCTGATGCGGATGGTGACATAACTAATTTGTAATTAGCCGCGTCGTCTCCCTGCAATGTTCCGGGATTTGTGGTAATGGACGACAGTTTTTCAACGACTATTTTTTCAGCGACTATTTTGCTTGAATCGGTAAGTATTGCGCGAGGGAGAAATAAACGCCAATAGGTTCCGGCGGTTGTTGCGTCATATCCCGATCGTATTCGAGCAACCGAATCACCTGATGATAGTTGTAAACAATAAATACTATAAGTTGTATCAGTATAATCAGGAGCTGGAACGCCAGAGATATCAACATCGGCACCAAGAATGTATGTCCCGAAATTTTTTCTTGAAGTTTCTATATAATTTTGTACAAAATATTTATTTGTACCCGTAGTAAGATAAGTCCAATTTTTTGTAGAAAAATTATATACATAAAGTTTAAATGTTTGTTCATAAGTAAGTCCGATAAATAATCCTGAACCGCTTGCATAATTAGGACATGACAAACCAAAAGAAAATTTTATTATATCTGTTGGATTTACGGTAAACTCATCAGATAAAAATTTTGCACCAGCCCCGCTTCCTCCTGTTGTAGTTAATCGCAAAGTCCGATATCCATCAACTGTTTCAAACGATGCGCCCGATCCAAGCGTCCATCCTGTCGTACCATCTGAGGAATATATAAATGAGTTCAGAATATTGCGGGCATTGACATTTAAATTTGTCGCGGAAAGTCCGTTCGTTGCAACTTCATTCGCAGTAATCGATCCTTCTATTATCGCTGTTTGCGCGTCGATGGTTCGCGTCTTTATTAATTGACCGTCAATAGTTGTTAATCCAGAAGCACGATATCCAGAAGGCTCACTCGCAGTTTCATTACAGGCTTCAAGCTGAAATGCGTCAAAGTATGCAGTTCCTGCTGCATTCAAACCAACGCCAGGAGTGACTAGGGTTACGCCAGTCGGGACAGTGAAGAACATATAAATGCGATTCCATAATCCGGCAGTACATGAGAAGTAAGAACCATTAATACTTATCGTGCCATTAGTGTGTCTAACGTACAATAACGCCGATAGCGTTGTGTCTGGATTAACATAACAGGATAAACAATAACGTTGACCAGGAATAACTGTATGAGTGTCTTCTGTTGTACTCGTTGAAAATCGTACTGATCCGCTTGTTCCCGTAGCTATAACTTTTAATGATCGATTCCCGTCAAGTGATTTTGTATCACTAACAGAAGCAGTTGTTAAATAATGTTGAAATACTGGAATAAACCCATCTGCGAAATTCTCAAAACTGCATAGATCATAGGCCATTATATTAAGACCGTCACCGACTGCAAGCTCGCGCGTTCCTATCGCTCCGGCGGATACCGATCCGGCGGTTACTGAATTAGCAGCCAGTTCGTCGGCAGTAATTGTACCATAAATTACCGCATCATGAGCATTAATAGTTTGTGTTTTTATGAGCGTACCAGATACTGTTGTCAATCCAGGAGAACGATAACCTGATGGTTCACTTGCGGTTGATTCACATTCTTCGAGCTGAAATGCATCAAAGTATGCCGTTGTCGAAGGGTTATTAATATCGACTCGGGGTAATAATGAAGTAACCCCAGCAGGAACATTAAATTTTAAATATATTCTTGTCCAAATATTAGAAGATATTGGCATATATGCAGTTCCAATATATGTGCCATTTGATAATTTTACATAAATTTGTGAATCGCAATCTGTAAGTGAAAAAACATAGCAACTCAAAATATAACTTTTATCTGACTCTACAATATGTGTATACGTTGTACTATTTTGAGCAAATAAAACATATCCATCTAAAACTTCCGAAGCAGTTATAATTTTTAACGATTTATTTCCATCGAGTGATTTTTCCGTTGTAATTAAAAAAGAGCTAATTCCAACCGAATAAAATACTGGAATATATCCATCTGCAAAATTCTCAAAACTACATAGATCATAGGCCATTATATTAAGACCGTCACCGACTGCAAGCTCGCGCGTTCCTATCGCTCCAGCCGCGACTGCTCCCGCAGTTACTGTATCTGCGATTAAATCAAGTCCGTCAATCTTTCGCGTCCACCCTGTCGTTCCAGGAAGTGAAACATTTATAAGTGTATAAAGCTTACTATCAGTCGTTAAAACAACCGTGTCGCCTTTTGCATATCCTGTGTATGGATTTGCTGGCAACGATGAGACTACGCGCGGAGGACGAATACTTGCAGCAAATTTTGTCATATCAATCGCTCCAGGAGATATATCGTCTCCGTCGATTGCTTTTGTCCATCCGGTTCCAGTAAAACGATAAATTTTCTTGTCGGTCGTTAAAACAACTGTGTCGCCGATAGCATATCCAACAAATGGACTAACAGGTAATGACGTAACCACGCGCGGAGGACGAATGCCAGCAGCGAATTTCGCCATTTCGATTGTTTCATTAGTAATGTTTTTATTTTGCACGGCGAGCAAAGCAAGTGCCCGATTTGTAACTGCCTCGTCTCCGAGATGACCTTCCTCTACCGCCTTGGAAACGATATCGTAATTCCCTGTTCCTTTCGCGATAATTAATTTTTCAGCAGACACAAGCGATACGTTTCCCGCGGTAGGACTTGCAGTCGTTGGAACACTGACAATCGTGTAAATCCGGTAATAATATTTAGTATCAACCGGCAATTTTGCACTTTGATTTATCAACGGCAAAACCTGATCGATTGTATCCGTCGATGCAATCGCTTCAAATGTATATCCACCGATAGACCCTGAACGATAACTCGTTTCATCTATTCGCGCATTTTCGCTATTGCCTAATGCATAAAAACCCGCATCGTCCGTTACTCCGGCATTTCCCTTACGAGTAATTTGTATTCGAAAACCGGCATGATTATACGTTTGATTCCCGACTATTGGAATAATCGACGCGTCACGATTTCCGCAACTTCCAGAAATAGTTGGCTGTGATGGTTTAAACGTGAGGTATTTAGATACGTCCGGGTGTGCAACTGCGCTACTCGTTCCTGTTGTATATTCAGCGGTTACAGCGACGATATAAATATTTAGATTGTCGAGTGTTCCACCGTTTGCTACTTTCTCAGGATATCCATCAACATCACGATTCCACGGATATGAATATGAAAGCATTCCAATTCCTGTTTTTTTCGTTGTAGAACTAATTAGGAATTTAAATGTTTTGTTCGTTCCATAATATGCAGACTGGTTTATAGTCCATGAAAGTTCGAGTGTTTTTTCTTGCGCAACGGCGGTAACAACCGGTGCCGGTGGTTTCCATGTAAGATACTTTGATACATCGGGATGCGCTGTATCTGAATCAGTGCTTCCGCCTTCTGTCGATACCCTTATAACAATATTCCAGGTATCAAGATCGCCACCGTTAGAAACTTTTTCCGGATATCCATCGGTCGCGCGGTCAAAGGTGTATCGCGTTTTTTTACCGACGATTCCCGATAGTTTTAACGCTCCTTTTACATACAAAGAATAGGTAGCAGTTCCGAAAAAAGTTGACTCATCGCATGAGTATTCGACATCGAGTCCCGTCTCATCTGCTACAACGGTAACGGTTGGTTTTGGAGCTATCCACGTGAGATATGAAGAATAATCAACTGTTGTTCCAGTAGAAGACGGGCCCCATCCACTCGATCGTTTTCCATAAGAATTAACGGCCTGTACTCTGAATCTCCATTTTGCTAGATCAGAAGTTTCTGGGTATCCATCGGTTGCTCGATTATAATAATAGTCAAATATATTTGAAGTATAAAATGTTTCTTCCCAAGATACTCCTTCATTTTTTGACCATGAAAAATAAAATCCAGTAATCGCATTTGATAATGTATCACCCGACCAAGTTGCTACGACTCGTATATAATCAGGATGAGATGCGGTTGCGGTAACGGCAGACACGTCGGAAGGTATTGTGCTGTCGTCTCCAGAGACAACGCCTTGAATCGAAACCGCTACGTCTGAAGGAGTAACATATTGTTCAGCAATTTCTTCTATTTTTGAAATTGGTATTGGAGGCGTGATCTTAGAGTCAAAATCAGGTATTGTTCCTGAATCGGCAGAATAAATACCTTCGTTATAAGGAATAAGCTGAAGCTCAAATGTCTGATCGTCTGAAGGCTTTTTACCGATTACGATAGCATCAGTTGTAATTAATCCCCATACTCCAAATGAAATATAATCACCGACAGAAGGAATAATCGATGCTACTTTTGACAATGGAGATGAAAACAATAATTGATTTGAAAATCCTTCAATTGTTTGAACTTGAATAGTTCTAATCGACGGATTATTAATTCCATCTGCCTGGACAATTTTTATTCCATAGCTTGTTCCTGAAACCATATCGAACATTTCAGCGCAGATTATTCCGATAATATTTGTTCCGCCGACATCTTCAATGATTTCTTTTATTTCTCCACCACCGCCAAGACCAACGCTTATTGTTTGGTCCTGAACTTCTACAAGAGCTCCAATTGGAATCGCATATCCTTCAAGAGACACCTTTCTGGTCCACACTTCTGGACGAAGCTTTAAGCAAGCGAGTATCCAACGACCATTTTTCCAAACTTGAACTCTATTAGTCTGAAAAGCAAGTTCTATATCTTGAAATGTTGCATTAGGATCGGTAGCCGATTTCCCATCATACATGACATATCGTTCATTTGTTTGATATCCATCAGCTGCGTCAACAAATGTAATTCTTAATCCATCAGGAAGTTCGGTAAATTCTTTTGTATTAGAATATCCATCTTCAACAGTATTTTGCTGGTTTAATATAGTTACCGGATAGGCCCGTTCATTATCAATAAGCGGAGCAATTTTCCCGTCTTTAATAATTTTCTGCGCACGTCCAGTAAATAAAATAGTATTTATTAAATCCTCAAGTAATTTACTCGATGTGACGATTCCATTACAGGTAAATCCTTTACTCGCGCAAAAATTGTAGAATAGACCGAACTCATCAAGATCAATCTCAGAATCTAAATAGGGATTTTTACCGATATGCGGTTGTTGTAAAGCAAGCAACGCGCAAGACGCAGGATTATTTGAAACAGTTTTATTTGTTTTTGCTTCGCTAATTGTTGTCCACGCGCTACCACTAAAAGTTCGTGCAACAGAAGAACAGATAAGGTTTAATGCGTCAATGGTTCCAGAAACATCAGAACCTGCTTTGATGGTAAAACCAATCCTACATGTTTTTTGTCTAGTTTTTATATCAACAGGAGCCTGTGCAACAAAATTTCCTAACGTGGTTGATGCTTCTTTGTCATAGCACCATGTCCTGATTGCTGTCCAATAAAGGCTATCGCTTGTTCGAGAATCAGTAGCATTAGCATTTACGCGATACATTCGTATTTCAACCCAGCCTTCAGGAATCGCCGAAATCTGTGCATAACTAAAATTATAAGTTGATACAAAACGCATTTGCTTATTTTTTTGTTTTGTAAAAGTAGTAGTTCCATTTAAAGTACTATATGCTGTACAATTTTGAAATGCAGGGAAATTAACCCAATCGCCACCCGGAGACCTCCACTGAGCTTTAATAATAATTGTACGATCCTCTTTCTCTCCTGTTGAACTATATCCAATAAGTCCATTAATAAATATTTCTACTTGTATTTTTTGCGGATTATTTGCGCTGAATCTTATTGGGGTATTAAAAACATCATCAACATTTGTTAATTCTATCGCGCTAGGAAATCTCTCCTCAACTATTTTTTGTGAATACATCGCAACTTCTGCCGATTGCTGAATTTCTAATGCGGTTGAATATTGTGCCTGAGAATAATATCCATCAATTGGAATTAATCCCTGTGTTACCTTTGAAGTATTAGAAGCAAGCTGAAGTTGTCCGAGGCGAATGTCTGAAACAATTAAATCTGAATAGCCAATCATATACAGAGCGCAAATATATTGATTTTCTCCATCGGTTCCATCATTAGGATCGATAAATGTATAGGGATCACCGCAGTAATATGGAGTTAAAAGATGTGTACCAAGAACAAGCGGAACAACTTTTCCAAGACCAGTTTGATTTTTAGCTCCCTTGAGCTGAGGTATTTTTTCAAGAGATTCAGTACTTTCTGTATCTGCTAAATCAGTTGCCCCTTTTGTTCCTATCCAACTTTTTACACCATTTATAATTCTTTCAGTAAGACCGGTCCCTGAAAAATAACCGACGAATTCATCTACTATAAAATAAACGACAAATGTCGCAGCAACTGCTGCTGTGAATGTTATAGGATCACCGGGGAATTCTCGTATTAAACAAACGTCATCTTCTTTAAGAATATAATTTTCTTTCCTGTTAAATCCATTCACAAATATTAATGAGTTATCGATATCAAATTTAACTGCATCTTTGATAGCTATAGATTCCAATATTGAAATCTGTTCAAACTCAGAAGAAAAAGGGTTTCTGAAGATCGTAATTACTGCCATGTATAATACCCCTCGATTTTTGATTTCCAAGCAGAAACATCAGATACATGTACACCAATTTTTGTTACATGTATAAATTTTCCGCTTTCTAAATAAACTCCAATATGCCTTGGTATTCCCGATACAAGAATCTCAATTATTGACCCTGGAAATGGGTGTTCTGTTCGTATTGCATTAAGAGATGATTTTTTATCATCAATTAATCTATTTTCAGTTTCTGCGGAAAGTTCATCATAAAAAGAATCTTCTAATATTTTCCCGAATCTTTTACAAACCTCGATTGCAAGACCATAACAGTCATAGGATTCAGGGCCGCGTCCACGCCTTTTATATGGTTTACCGATAAGATCGCGTATATAAATCATTACGCAACCCCCGGACATTTTTGTGGTGTTAATGTATCTGCGGGAACTTTTAAACTCATTCTATTATCATATTCCATTTTCCATGTCGCAACCGCGCCGTTCCACGTAACATTTGAGAGTTCAAAATTCCATTCTTCAATTGGTTCAAAAAGCAACGCACCATCCTGATAATAAAATGCCGCGATAATTTGAGCTGTTGCCCGTTCCTGTATATTCCTTATTATTCCTATGAGTGATTGATCGATACATGAAATCGATATTTCACCATCTCCGATTTTTTTATCTGAATATGCGGGTGGTGTATATTTGAAGCTGGATGCAGTATATGTTTGGGCATTATAGATTAAATCTTCACCATTATTTACAAGATATAAATATTTTGTTGTAGAATCTTCAACATAGGTTATCTTCAAAAGAGCCGGGAATAATGCATCTGTTGATAATCTAAACATTTGCTGCAAAGCTTTCGGTGATGGATTCATTATGCAGTCTCCCAGGTCATTAGAACCTTTACGTTTGATCCGCCAGCTCCTGCGGCAGAAACAGATAGAATTCTATATTCACTTGTTCCGGTTCCGGCAATAGTCGGAAATGAAAATGTTACGGCTCCTCTATGAAGCGGTACTTTATACCATGCAATGAATATATCAAATTCGGTTTTTTTCATTTGCATAACAACGGGAAATGTATCAGGAACGCTTGTTGATTTAAGGCGAGTTTTTTTCTTACCACTATCCATCGTGTCCTGTATAATTCCAACTCCATAATTAATTGTCGTGTCACTTCTAATAATTTGATTTACTTCTCCGGGCCATGAAATCATGTTGATACCTTCCTTCCCGCAAGGCGTCTATCTCTCGCAGATAAACCAGCGTCAAATTCACCACTAGCAAGTCCAGAGTTAACGACCTTCTTTAGTGTGGCAATTATTTGAGTTGATCCATCATCATTGGTTCTTTGAGACCTTGAAACAGATACAACATCGGGAGCATAATTTTCTACTGAGAAGAAAACATTTGTTGGAGAACCTCCAAGACTTCCGGGGTTTTTTGTCGCGATAAGATAATCATCCGGGTGTGTCGTTATAATCTTTCCGCCAGGAGCGATAATTGCATCGCTTACTGACTCTGATGAATTTGCATAAAGCGCATTAAGATGAGTTCTTTGTTTTGCATAATAAAGCTCGTCTTCTTTTATTTGTTCACGAAGCGATTCAAGTTGATCGACTAATTTTTTATTAGCCTCTATTTGTTCATTAATCGAATCAGTTTGTTTTTCCGTTGCATCGTTAAGACCAAGTATTGAATCAAGCCAACTATCAAAAGATTCAACTTTATCCTTTAACGGTCCAAAAAGTTTATCGGTAATAAATTCAATAAACTCAGTCAATCTATAGACTCCGGCACCGGCTATTTTTAGCACTGTAATGAAAAGCTGAAATTGAGGAGAAATCTGCATCAATAAAGCAACAAGCTCGGCAACTTTTGCTCCTGCGTCAAGAAGTGGCTTATATGATGTAAACAATTCCTCTAAAACAGGTTTGAATTCTTGAAATGAATTTGTTACGAAATTCATTACCTCGTCAAACCCTTCGGTATCTTGCGCGACTTTTGCAAATGCTTCGATAAGAGTTTGTATTCCAGCGGCTTCAAAACTGCCTGTCTCTGAATATGCAGAAGTAAAAGTTCCTACATCAGTTCCTGAAACTGAATTCATCCCGGTTTGTTGAGCATAGAGCGAGGTATATTCTGACCAGTTTTTTTCTTTGAGAGCGTTCTCTATTTTTTCCGCAAGCGTGAGTCGTTTCTCAAGAAGAGAATTACCGGTTTCATATGTTTCATTAACATCGTTTGCAAGATCGAGCGTAAACCCAGTGATGCTTCCAAATTCAGCGAGATTTCCGATCGCAGAAATTCCCTTACCACCGGTATCGTTTAAACCGGGAAGTACAATATCTTGAGATCCATATAATCCAAAAATTGAACTTCTATCAGTTGAAAATCCTTTTTTTGTATTCAGAATATCTTCAATTCTTTTTTGGAATGCAATTAAGTCAACGATTGTTTTTTCGTCAGGAGTCCATAAACCAGATTCAAGTAAATCTTGAACTGCCTTTTTTATTTTGTCGTTATATTCAGAATAAACATCGGCGACATTTCCGCCAAATGCTTGAGCATATGCAAGAGCACCATTAAGAGAGTCTTCAAGATTTGACTCATAATCCTGTACTGCCTTTGTTCCGGTTGTTACCTCATCGAGACTAAAAACTTTCTTAAGTATTGATTTCCATTCTTCTGCTTCTTTTGCAAGACGCGCTTTTTCTTCTTCTGCCCTTGCTTTTTCTGCCGCTATTCTTGCAGCCTCTGCGTCATCATATTGTTTCCCTGCGGCGATTGTTTCGTTTAATAAAGCAAGACGCGCTTCTTCTTCTGACATTAACGATTTAATATCATCCTGTTGTTTTTTATAGTCAATAGTTAGAAAGCTATCTTGTAATCCCATTGGCTGATAATAATCAATTTCTGATTGTAATTGATCGATCTGCTTTTTATATTCATTAATTTTATATTGAGATATTATTGCGTAATCATTTGCATTAAGACCTATATTAGTTACTTCTGGATTAATTTGTTTTTTAAGAACTTCATTATATTTTCGATTAAGTTCTATTGCATCGATTTGTCCCTGCAAAGCGCTCGTTACAATATCGGCGGCATTTTTTGCGCTTTCGGTGAGTCCTGTTGTTTCAGAAAAAGAAGCGAGAAAGTTTTTCCAAGTATCAGAAAGCGTGCTAATTTTTCCGTCGAGTGTTGCGGCACCTCTTTCCATTCCTTTATAAAAAGTTCCACCCTCACTAGTCATGTCCTGAAATGCTTTAACAACAACGTCGCGAGTAACTTTGCCCTGAGTAATCATTTTCCCCAGTTCTTCATTATTTACTCCAAGCGCATTTGAAAGAGCATCATAAATCGGAAGACCGGCCATCGCAAACTGTTTTATATCTATCGTCGCGGCCTTTCCAACCGACATAATTTGCGCATAGTTAATAGCGATTCTGTTAAGCTTTTCTTGTGATCCACCCGCGGCATCTCCAAGCGCCTGAAGTGTGCCAATAAGATCCCGAGCTGCGACTCCTGATTGTTTGAGCATAATCGCAGATTCAGTAATTCCGCTTATGCTGAATGGCGTTCTATTTGCAAAGGTATTTAATTCTTCAAATGTTGCTTGTGCTAATTCGGCGGAACCCATTACCGTTGTAAGGTTCGCCTTAATCATTTCAAGTTCGCCCGATGCCTCAAGTGCATTCTTCGTTAATTCGACTAATCCACGTCCGGCGCTTTTTATAGCATCAGCCATGAGCGAACCGGCAGTCATTGATCCTATAAGGCTTCCGGTTAAATCTTTTTCGAATGATCGAGATGTATTTTTTGTTTGTTTTTCAAGAGATGAAGCTGAATTCTTCGCTTCATCAGATTTTTTTTTGAATAGATCGAGGTTTCCGTTTGCTTTAACGACTCCGTTGGAATCAATTTCAAGCGTAAGTCGTGATATGTCGCTCATTCGGAAACCTCCTCATTATCAAGTTTCTGTATCTCATCGCGGGCCCAAATTTTCATATGAAAAATCAATTCAATTTCATAAAGCTTAAATCTAAATTGATTTATCTTTTCATAATCGCGAACGGTTGCCGGCGTAATAATGGTATCGCTCGCGTTGTACAACTTGATAAATTCATGATAGACCCATGAAAAACATTCTGGCGGTTTAATTTCCATAACCGGTTCGAATGCATTGTATTCAGGAGTTCCTTCTTTCGGAAAACCATAATCTTTGACAAATGAATCAAAGATATCGCGTTCTCGAATTACGCTCCTTTCTTTTCCGGTTCCGACGCTGTGGGGGTGGTTCCGATAGAAGAATCGTCGGATTGCTTGTTCAAGTCCTGCTTCTGCTTCGGAAGATAGTTTGGGCGCGTATTTGAATACTCCCTTGCCCATGATTCAAGTTCGGTAATTTGCTCATAGAGAAAATTATAACCGGCCGGAGTTTTTTCGATCTCACGTCCATCAATCGTTACCGGAAGTTTTTCTTCGATATCTCCTTTTACGCGAATGCCGACCGTTCTTACAACAATTTCATCTCGATTACGCTGTACGGCATTCACGCGAGCGCGTTGTGCTTCTGTCATTGCCTGTAGGTCTCTAAGTTGCTGTGCACCGAATTTTCTTGCGGTATCAGAATCGCGTCCGAGCAAACAAAGTTCGATTCCAGTTTCCTGTCCGAAGATAACCGGTTCTGCCCAAACTCCCTTTTCACAATTTTCACGAGTCGCGAATTTTCCTAAATCCATTACACCTCTCCTATTCGATTATTGTTTATTCTTCCCGAATGCACTCGCGATAGTTTCTACAAGCCAGATAATACCAAGAGCCGCGGTACCAATAGCCGTGATGACATTGATTACTTCAGCTTGATCCATAACCTTACCGGTAATAGCGCTTACGACGGTGATACATGCGATAATAACCTCGGTTACCTGTGTCCATTTCTGAGTGAAAAACATTTTCAAGTTTTCCAAGAATTCCAAGATTAGCGTCCTTTGCCATTAAAGCTGGTCGAGCTTAAATGTGTTTTATTACAAGAATGCGCTTTGATTCTATCCATCCATCACGAGCGCAATTTGATCCACCTTCGATTGGATCGAACTCGATTTCTTTTTTCCAGTTGCATCCGACGATGTTTGTCCCGGAAACAAAATGCGAACCATAATAACCTCTACGCTTCAATTCAAGTATTTCTTCCTCATCTTTTTTTGGGACATAATCAGCGGATTCGTATCGATACTCTGTCGCACGATAGTGAATTCCAAGAATTTCTGCACCAATATTAAATACCTCATCTCCATGAGTATCTTTTCCAGTTGCGAGAATGATGCACCCATCAGAGGGAATACCATTTTTATCGAATACCTCACGCTGAATAAATCCTTTTGACATTCCAAGATAGTAAACGGTAAGCACGTTCTCATTTGTGAACTTTACATTCCATCCACTAACTTTCTCAACTTTTTCAAGAATGCTATGTATGTGGCATCCCCAGTGATTTAGAAAAGGACCAAGCTGCGGGTTTGTTTGATACTTCATCAAACCATCGTCCATTTCGCGTAAAGAGTCGTTGCGCCTTCAATCACGACAGGATCGCCAACCGCGTACGAAGTTCCAGTTCCCGCAGCGGCAGTATTCCATCCATCGAAAGTAAATCCAGTTTTTGCAAGACTTCCCGAGTTAGTTGATGCATAAAGCAACGCGCCTTCCTCATTTTTTGTTACCGGATCCGGGGCCGTTCCAGTCGTTTGAGAATTTCCATTGTAGGTGAGCGTATAGACCGTTTTTGCGCTCGCGAGCGTCCTGGTAATGGTTACGACGTCATTTCCGAACGCTTTGAAATCATATGCGGGAGAAATTTCATCGACGCTATTCGCCGATGCGCCCGTATGTGTCGTAAGTTTTACGTTCGTAAATCCAAACAGATAGGAATTACCCGCGTCATCTTCGACGGTAATTCCGAGCGTGATTGGAGTTCCGTTTACTGCCTTGTTGAATATAACCTCATCCTTCAAATACGGCGTTATCGTTCCGGTTATGTCGAAGAGCTTTTCTGCCGTCTCGATTGCCTCGGCCTGGAAAAGCGCATAGAGAGCAGCGAGATTATTTTTGAGCGAAATCTTCGCTTCCTTCATATAGGTCAATTCAACTCCGTCGATCGTGATTGATCCTGATCGTGAAGTAAAGGCCTTTGTAGTCAGGGCAGAAGGTAAAGAAGAAAGACCAGAGACAGGATTCGATGTTTCCATCAACGGATCGTTTACCCCTATCAAAGAAAATGTACCCTTAGTAATTGCGTTTATCGCGAATGTAAGTTCGATCGAGTCAACCATGACTTTTTTGAAAAGCTGGTAAACGGGATAATCAGATTCTGAAAAAACTTTCAATATCCACAGTTTTTTTGCAAGAGTGGAAGAATTGAGAGTCGCGATTTTTGCATCCGATCCATCTTGTACCCAGTTTGCCATCATGACCGCCGAAAGCATTCTGTCATAGGAAAGCGCGGATAATTCAATCGGTATTGATCCGCCATTCGAAGAATTCCCCTGCATTGGCTCCGCTCTCGATCTTCCGGGAATGATTTCATCGCTCATAATCATCGCGGTGGTTCCCTCAAGCGATTCTCCTGTTGTATGTCGCAAATAAAAAGCCGTCGGTGTTGCGGGTATCGTATCATCTCCGGCATACTGTCCGGCATAAAGCGTTAGATTTGAACCTTTCTTGACTCTCATGATTTCCTCCAATAAAAATTAATTCGCCAAGTCTGCCCGGTAAGCAATACGGACCGGCAGACGATAGTGATCCTTACTTACGTCTTCAAAACTAAGTTGGTAATTGTTGCTTCGATGTGTTCTTATAATTTCAACCCCTGAAAAAACAGTTCCACGCGTAAACAATGTAGCTATCGCATTATACCGCGCGTTTGCCATTGCTTTCCCTGAGTTTATTGGAACGCATACGGTTACCTGCATCAAACCAACCCATCTATTTTGTCCACCAGAACCAAGATCTGCTTGCGTAGGCTCTCCCGGAAGAAAATCAATTTCATACCAGCCTTCATCTAACCAATTTGATGGGTCAAACGCTTTATTTATCTCGGCAACGTTTGTCAATGCTTTTCCGCTTATTGTTTTTGACTTAATAAGCGAAAGAGTTTTGAATGCGGCCACAAGCGTATCTTCAATAAAAGAATCCGTCATTTCTTTGCCTTCGCGACTTCTGCGTCTACGATTCCGCCGAATTCCTGCATTGTAATCCCAACCATTCCGCGCGGAGCCTGTTTCGAAAACCCATTAATTGTTTTACCGCTTGGGCTATTCGGTCCATATCCGCCGTACTCAAGTTTTTCTATTGCTGGCCCATTGTTCTGAAAAACCGTTTTTTCATCGCCTTTTGCAGAACGTATTTTTGAAAGACCTTCAGAAATAACTTTACCGCCTTCCCGTTTATTCTCATCAAAACTATAGTCATAAGAATTCAATGTGACGATCCAATTTTGTCGATGCGCTCCTTTATCAACGGGAGTTCTTTGAACAATTCTCGTAAACATTGCAAACTTTATGGCGCGCGGAACATCAACAATATTTTCTTTCTGTCTTTCTGCCCAAATTGATGGATCGGTAATAGTCCACCCTGCCATTTTACTTCCGTCCCTGTGCTTTATACAAAATCGTCGTTCTTCCATCTGGCTGTACTGGGTTCCCTCCGACAATCTTATAGGTATCGGAATATGAAGTTCCAGGATTTGATACTATGGTATCAGTTCCGATTTCTGGGTCAGTTCCGTCGATCGTCAGAAAAAGTATTTTTACGTCTCCCGACTGAATCACTGTTCCATCAACAAGCCCGTCCTTAAAACCCGTCAGAACTCCATACCCAGGATGCGATATAGTCGGCGCAACCATCGAATCAGTCTCTTTATCATATACCGGTTCCGATGAAGGATCCGGCTTTACGAGATTGCAAGGAGCGCCTTCTTCTTTTAATGTTTTCAGCGTATCCCTACGATCACTTGCATAGCTCATCCGCGTACCGCTTTACCGACAACCATTCCTCCGGCCGGCTGGAAATAAAGTCCGCGAAGCATTGTATTTATCGCTCCGAAAATTGTAGGCGCCGAAGGTTTAAGCGAAGGAGACTCCGGCTGATACTCGGTTTCAAGTACGTCGGTTTTTTTCCTGATGATTTTGCCACGCGGGTCAGAATCCTGAAAAAGATTGTTGTCAAGAGAAAGAAAGGCAGCCTCTGCAACCGATTTTGGAATAACCGAAGGAACTCCCGTTATTTCAAATCCGTCTGAATCGGTTAGAACAATTTCAACTCCATCGCTATCAAGGCCATAAATTCTCGGCCATTTAAGCGCCTGTGTTGACGTTTTCCGTTTTCCAATCCAGGCGAAAGTTGAATCAACAAATTCTGTTGCCTGAATCAATGCCGATGATTTCGCATCAGCATCGAGTGCGGCCCAAGCGCTTCGACCTCTGTTCAACTGGTATGCATCAGCGTCGCCGACAGATATGTACGAGTTCGCGTTCGCTATTCCCGTGCCATCCTCAACGACTATCGTGATTGCCATTCTATGCCTCTGCGCCGTCTATAAGAGATTGAAGTTTTGATGCGCTCATTCTCGCGAGACTCGAAGGAGATCCAAGTTTTAATTCGGTAGCCTTCTGTATGAGCGCTTCTTTTTCATCGATTCCGGCGGGAATATCTTCTGTAGTTTCCATAACCGGTTTAATTTCCATAACCGGTTCTATGAATTTCTTTTCCAGCGCGGATAATCTCGCTTCGATCGCCTTCAGTCTTTCTTCTGTCGATGCACCGTCGGGTAGTTTTAT
>Ga0172381_10003417_pt1 | contig 16852 bp, 17 predicted proteins | sample Leawel6488metaG_FD_119754 | JGI IMG/M metagenome (GOLD analysis project Ga0172381, IMG submission 119754) | Leachate microbial communities from a municipal landfill in Southern Ontario, Canada - Leachate well 64-88 metaG | ecosystem: Engineered > Solid waste > Landfill > Unclassified | place... | reverse complement strand
ATTTTCGCTGGGCCCTAAAGAGATCTGGTTTGATATTTGAAAGAAATTTCCCATTGCCTGGGTCCCCTCGCCGTAAAGCCCGCGCGTAGTAAAGCTTAATTTTGCAATCGCGGCCAAAACCCGTTCGATAGCCTGCGACATAACCAAAGCCGGAAGATGCAGCATTACCGAGCCGCGCATACCCGTACCTGCATTGGTAGGGCAGGCAGTCAAATAGCCCCAATCGGGCATAAAAGCAAAATCCAGCTTTTCCGCGATGGCCTCGTCTATTTTATTAATAATATTCCAGGCCTCATAAAGATTAAACCCCGACTGCATTACCTGCGTGCGGATATGGTCTTCCTCATTAACCATTATAGAGACTATCTCATCATCATCTACGACTACCGCCTTGCTGTTTGTCTTCTGGGCGTGGTCCAAAGACATAAGATGCCTCTCCACGAGGAACTGCTTATCTATGCTATCCAGCTTGGCTAATTCAAGAAATGTAGTATCTTTAAGGTAATCAACCTTTGAAAAGCCTTCTTTGATTTTATCCAGGGTTTCTTCCCCCTGTTTTTTACTTGCCCAATGCGGGAAAGAGGCGTTGGAAAGATTACGCGCCAGGCGTATACGGCTTGAGATAACAATATCGGAATTCGGGCCGCTCCCTTTAAGCCATTCACTGGTATGATTCAATAAATTCCCTAGCTCCATCTTATTCCTTTTTCTTTAACTCTTTATTTTCCAGTTCTTTTATCTGATCGCGTATTTTAGCCGCCTCTTCAAAGGCCTCTGACTCAACCGCCTTGGATAAACGCATGCGCAATTCCTGGATACCCGTCCTTTTTCTGGAAACCTTTGCCGCCTTTGCCGGAAACTTACCCGTATGCTGGGTAGAGCCGTGGATGCGCTTTAAAAGCGGGCCCAAATACTTTCTGAAAGTATTATAGCATTCCCCGCACCCTAACCTGCCGATCTTCTTGAAATCCGCATAAGTAAGCCCGCAAATCGGGCATTTAACCGACATCCCGATAGATGAGGCTTCGCTCTTAGTCTTATCAAAATCCGCCATACCGGCCAAAAGGTCCGAAAGCCCAAACTGCTGCTCCATTGCCTGGCTTTTTTTACGGGCACAATCCTCGCAGATATGCAGCTCGCTCATCTGGCCGTCTATTATTTCAGTTAAATGCACGGTAGCCGGATTTTTATTACAGATATTACAGAGCATATTAATATCTAACCCCTTCCTTCTTAGTAATCTCCCTGAACTTACTCATCAGCCGTAGAGTGGTCTTGCTAGGTTTACCGCTTCCGATTATGCGTCCGTCAACCTTAACCACCGGGATAATCTCAGCGGCTGTTCCGGTTAAGAAACACTCATCCGAGATATATACTTCATGCCGGGTAATTACATGTTCGTGAACGCCGATCTTCAGCTTCTTAGCAACCTCTATTACGGCATCGCGCGTAATCCCCCTTAAAGTGCCCATGCATTGAGGCGGGGTATAAAGATGGTTATCCTTAACGATAAAAATATTATCCCCGGTGCATTCGGCTACATAACCTAAGGAGTCAAGCATAATAGCCTCATCACAGCCTGAATTTGCCGCCTCGATTTTTGCCAGTATATTATTTAAGTAATTTAAAGACTTAATCTGCGGATTTAACGCCTCGGGAAGATTTCTAATCGTAGGCACGGTAACAATCTTTAAGCCTTCACGGTATAGTTCTTTTGGGTAAAGCGCGATTTTATCCGTAATAATTATAATCGTAGCCTTTCCATTGCATTTACGCGGATCAAGCCCTAAATCGCCTTCTCCCCGCGTAACTATCAAGCGGATATAGGCATCATTAAGCTTATTCTCTTTCAGGGTAGCGATAACCGCCTTAATAATCTGTTCTTTATTCAAAGGTATAGCCAGCATTATGCTTTTTGCAGATTCAAAAAGCCGGTCAATATGTTCCTTTAATTTAAAAACAAGGCGGCTGTAGGAACGGATTCCTTCAAATACCCCGTCCCCATATAACAGCCCGTGGTCGAAAACAGAAATCTTCGCATCTTCTTTTTTGTAAAATTTACCGTCAATGTAGATTTTCATATCTACTCCTTCCTTGAAATTACTTAAGCCAATAGACCGTCCTTAAGATGGTAGACTTTATCCGCTGACTTTGCCAAATCCATATTATGGGTTACTAAAACTACAGTCATTTTATTCTGAACGTTAATCTTCCTGATTAAAGAGATTATCCCCTCGCCGGATTGAGAGTCAAGATTCCCGGTAGGCTCATCGCAAAGAAGCAGTTTGGGGTTATTGATTAAACTGCGCACAACCGCTACTCTCTGCTTTTCTCCTCCCGAAAGCTGGGAAGGATAATGGTTAACCCTGTCCCCCAAGCCTGTCTGTACCAATAATTCCATAGCAACATTCCTGACTTTATCGTATTTTTCTTTTTTGATAAGCCCGGGCAATAATGCATTCTCCAGGGCAGTCAGCTCTGACAAGAGATGATAAAACTGAAAGACAAAACCTATATCTCTGTTCCTTTTGCCTGAGAGCTCTTCATCGCTTAAACTATAGATGTCCTCTTTGTCAAAAATAACCTTACCCGAAGAAGGAATATCTAACCCGCCCAGGATATTTAAAAGAGTAGACTTTCCCGCTCCGGATGGGCCGGCAATAATAACAAACTCTCCTTCTCCCACCTTAAGGTCAATACCCTTTAAGACCGGCAGCGGTTTTTTATTGTTCCCGTAAAACTTGTGTATATTCTTAGCCTCTATCATCGTTAAACCTTCTATTCATACCTTAAGGCCTCAACCGGTTTGAGGCTTGCGGCCTTAGCTGCCGGATAAATGGTTGAGATTAAAACAATGGCTATGGCCACCAACGCAATTAAAAAGATATCCGGCCAGAACTCAATGGCTACAGGTAAACGCTCAATGTAATAAATATCCTGCGGCAGCTTAATAAACTGGTATTTTTTAAGAAGCAGGCATAGTGCCAGCCCGCTTGAAGAACCTAATAATGTTCCCACAAGCCCGATAATCATCCCCTGAAGGGTAAAGATGAGCCGCACCCCTTTAGAGGTCAAGCCTAAAGCCTTAAGCACGCCGATATCCTTGGTCTTCTCAACCACCATCACGATTAATGTGCTTATAATATTAAAAGAGGCTACTAATATAATCAGCGCCAGGATTATAAACATAACCAACTTCTCCAGCTGCAAAGCGGCAAAAAAATTCTGGTTTGCCTCAGCCCAGGTCTTAAGGCTGTAATTAAATCCCAATACTGAACCTAACTCCTCTTTAACCTTCCCCGCCAAATCCGGGTTATCCAGCTTAATAGCTATAGAACTTATTTTATCGGGTAAATCAAAAATTAACTGGGCGCTCTTTAAATCCGTAAAAACAAGGTTAAGGTCATAATCATACATCCCCGAGCTGAAAATACCGGTTACCCTTAAAGAATATTGCTTGCCCAGCGGAGAATATAAAGTGAGCTTGGAATTCAAAGTCAAGCCTAAATAGGCTGCCAGCTCCTTCCCGACGATTATCCCACCCTGGCTTAAATCATCTATCCCTCCCAATATCAGATATTGGTTAATCTTGGTTACCTTAGATTCCAGCTCAGGATCTATCCCCTTTAAACCGACAGCAAAAAACTTGCTCCCCTCTTTTAGTAATACCTGGCCCTGCAGGGAAGGGCTGATCGCTTTTACGTGCTTATTGGCATTAACCTTGGCAGAAAGCCCCTGGTACTGAGAATTATCTATCGCCTCAAAACCCATCAAGGTGAGATGAGACTGGTTTCCGACAATCTTATCATGCAGGTCTTTATCAAACCCGCTCATAACCGCCAAGACAACAATTAAGGCCATAACCCCTATGGCAATCCCTAAAACAGAAATAAGGCTGATTAAAGAGATAAACTTCTCTTTTCTTTTAGCCAAAAGATAGCGCCAGCTTAACATCAACTCTGTTTTCATTTTATTTTTGCTCCGGACGCAAAAGCGGAAAAAGGATAACCTCCCTGATAGAGGGTTGGTCAGTAAGCAGCATCACTAACCTGTCTATGCCGATACCCAGCCCGCCGGCAGGAGGCATCCCATGCTCCAGGGCAAGGCAATAATCCTCATCAACGCCTTTTTTCTCCTCAGGCGCCAATTCCGTAATCTCTTCTTCAAAACGCATCCTCTGTTCAAGTGGATCATTAAGCTCTGAATAAGCATTCCCGACCTCAAGCCCGGCGATATAGAGCTCAAAACGCTCAGAGATAAAATGATTGTCAGCCTTAGACTTAGCTAAAGGGCAGAGAGAGGTAAAATAATCAGTAACAAAAGTGGGATTAAGGCTCATCCCCTCCTCCAGGACCTCCTCGATAATCTTGGCAATCTGGGTACGCGAAAGCCTGTTCACCTCTTTGGCAAAACCTTTAGATTTTAATTTTTCCAACATAACCATTTCATCGTCAGAAGGAAGAATGTCGAATTTATCCTTTACCAACTGGGCAAAAGAAACCCTCTTCCAGGGAAGGGTAAAATCAATCTCCTTGCCCTGATAATTTATAATAGACTTACCGTGTAAACCCTCAACCAAGGAAAGAATTAAATTCTCGCTTAAATCCATCATCCCGGCGCAATCGGAATACGCCTGATAAACCTCAAGCATGGTAAATTCCGGATTGTGACGGGTGGATACCCCCTCATTACGGAAAGAACGGTTAATCTCATAAACCCGATCCATGCCCGCGACTAAAAGCTGCTTCAAATAAAGTTCAGGGGCTATCCTCAAGAATAAATCCATGCCGTATTCATTATGATAAGTTTTGAAAGGCCTACCCGCTGCCCCTCCGGCAATACAATGCATCATCGGGGTTTCCACTTCCAGGAAACCCTGCTGGTCGAGAAAGGCCCTTAACGCCTTAATGATATTTGAACGCGCGGCAAATACCTTTCTTACCTCTTCATTAGATATAAAATCGAGGTAGCGCTGCCTGTAACGCAAGTCTACATCCTTTAGGCCATGCCATTTCTCAGGCAGAGGCCTTAAGGCCTTGCTTAATAGGGATATCTCCTCAACCTTAAGGCTTGGCTCCTTGGTATGTGTTTTAAAAAGCTCTCCCTGCACATGTATGATATCGGCAACATCTAAATTCTGAAAAATGAAGAAATTATCTTCCCCCACAATATCCGCCTTAACGTAGAGCTGGATCTTACCGGTTGAATCCCTTAGGTCCAGAAATGCCGCTTTTCCGTGAGAACGCTTGGCGGTAATTCTGCCGCAGAAACCGGCCTTCTGGCCTTCTTTAAAATCCTCAATAGCCTTGCCAATAGGCATATGCCCGGCTACCCTGGCAGGATAAAGCGAAAGGCCCTTGCTCTTAAGCGCCTCTGCCTTTTGCCTTCGCTGTTCTATTAATTCGTTCAGTTCCATAGTTTTTCCCGCTAAGCTAATTCTTAGCAGGCGGGACCCCTAAGCTAAGCTATTCATAATCTATAGATTTGGGATAATTATATAGTAGAATTAGGGTTATGTCAAAAGAAAAGGTAGGGAGTTAAGCCTTATATTCGCAGAGGCGTTTAATACGCTTAAGCATATTAGGGTGAGTACTTAAGAGCTCCATCATCCTATCGCCGAAACCTAGCGCTATCTTCCTGCCCTGCAATAATTCAAGCTCCTTCTGATCTATTGTACCGTTTTTGTCAAGGTCAAGATGGGATAATTCACTGATATCTTTGCGGGCCTTAGAAGGATCATTAAGAAAAAAGGCTTTTAGCCCTTCGGATTCTTTTAATACTTCCGGGCTCATCCTTGCCGAACCGTAAACTAATTTGTATAAGCTGGAGGCCAGGCTTGAGGGCTTATTGCCTAAAGCCACCGATCCGCGGTCTGCAAAATATTCACGTATACGCGAGGCATAAAGAACCAGAAGATTAGTAATAAAATAGAACCCAAAAGCAGCCAAGCCGATTAAAACCGTATTGCCGCGGCTATCCCTCCTTCTTCCAAAAAACAAAAACTGCCAGGCGATCCTATACATTATCATGGGGATAACCGAAAGGATGGTTATAGTTAATACATCGCGGTTCTTGATATGGGAAAGTTCATGCCCCAAGACCGCCTTTAATTCATCATCCCCCAGAAGGCTTAAGATTCCCTGGGTAACGCAAACCCTCCCATCCCTGATCCCTCTTCCGAAAGCAAAAGCATTGGGTATGCCTATCTGGGCTATGCCAATTTTAGGCATCGGAATATTAGCCCTATTGCTCAGGCTCTCTACCATCTGAAAGAGGCGGGGGTTATCCTGCCTTTTTATATATTTAACCCGCATACTCCACTCGACAATCTTGGGCCCCAGCATATACTGGATAAACATTATTACCAAGGATAAAATGAGATAAAAAGAAAAGCCCGTTACGTGCAGAAACTGGGTGCCGATAACAACCATAATCGCATAGATAAAGCCAAGTAATACCGTCACTAATAACCACATCCTCAACTGCAAAGACCACATATAAGCTTTCCTCCTCTATATTTATTTTTTAATATCCGCCTTAATTATAAACCTAATCGTAGGCATGTCAAGGTTATCGGTACTTACATAAATGAACTGTTTCACCTCACCAGAATACCCCTTAGTATTAAAGACTATATCCAGATTAGCGCTCTCCCAAGGCCCCAAAACTTTACTTCCTATTTTAGCCACTGCGCAACCGCAGGAAGTGCTTACCTCTTTTATACTTAAAGGCCTATCCCACTCGTTTAAGATGACAAAGGAGTGCTTAATTAACTCCCCCTCCCTAACCTGGCCTAAATCTTTGAAATTTTTATCATCTTCAATGGCAACGCCCTGAATTATCCTATCCGCCGCTTTTTTTTGTTTCTGGGGATAGCACCCGTAGTGGAATAAAGACAATAATAGAATAACTACCAGGCAGATATTAAACATTAACCTCTCCAAATCAGAAATACACCTAAGCTAAAGAAAACAAATACCATAGCTATCTTAACAAGGGAAAGATGCCTTTTAAGAAATGCCGAGAATTGTTGGGAAGTAAACCCAAGCAAGGCCATAATAAATATTATTGCCAGCGGCAAGATAAACATAATGTTATAAATTACTAAATACCAGAAAGCCTGAAGCTTTAACGGGGTTGTCTTTAAAACAAAGGCAATCGTAGGCAGGTATAGCTGGCCGGTGCATACAGCCTCCAGCAGAGAAACCAGAAACCCGGTAATTAAAGCGCTTAAAATTAAACGCAATAAAGATACCCTAACCGCTGCTGTTCTTTCCTCAGGGCCTCTGCGGTAATGCAGGCCTACAAGCGAATGGATACGCTTCTTAATTGACTCGGGTAACTGCAATATTAGCCCTTCGGCCTTTCCTGTCTTCCTGTATTTAAGGAAATCATAAAAGGCCAATGCCCCTAAAATGATGCTCAGTATACCTACCCCTAAGTTAAAGGCCTTAGCGAAAACCCAGAATGCCTGCAATCGGTACAAGAAATTAAATACGCCTAAGCCGATTAAGGTATATGTAAGAAAGACTGCGGTGATAAAAGAAATCCCGATAGCAATAAGCTCTCTCTTCCTGTACCCCTGAAGCGCCAGATACGAGATAAAAAATACTATTACCGTAAAAGCGCACGGATTTATCCCGTCAACCAGCCCGGATCCGATTATAACTAGCGGCTTAATGCCCTTGAAATGCCCTATCAGATCTGCTTTGGCGAAAGTTAACTCATGCCTGTAATCAGCCAGGCTTCCTTCTATAAAAATATCCAGAGTAGATTTCAAATCTGATTTACCGTTTAAGAAATTACCCTGCATAAAGAATACCGGCAGGGAAAGCTCGATCTGCGAGCCATGCTTCTCTCTTAAACCGATTAAAAGCTCATAGTTTTTAATATCGGCCAGATCATAGTACTCAACGATTATCTTCCCCTTGTATTCCTCCTCTATGCGGGGCAGGAGATCGCGCTTTACCTCAAGGCACCTGCTGCATGCAGGAGACTGGAATACAAAAAGTTTTGGGATAGATTCCTTATCCTTCCCCAGGACGAAAGAAAACGGAATGGATATTAGACAGATTGCCAAAAATAAATATTTTCTCTTACTCATAGCAATATAATTTACCACTTTAACCTGAATGATGCAACAGATAGTAAAACGCCGAGTTTATTCCTCAACCCCAGAGAACGGTAAATACACATAAGGTAATGCAGGAAAACAGGGAAAACCCCTTTTACCTTAAAGCCAAAAAGAATACCGCAGGATCTATTATTGGCCATAGGGATAATATACCCGAGATCCACCGGCCTATATTTAACCAAGGATTTACCTTGCATGCTTTTAATGATATTAAGCCCTACGCAATCCCCCTGCACAATAGAAAACTGAACTGCCATCCTTAAGTAACTGTCTTTATAAGAGAAGAACGCGGCATCTCCCGCGGCAAAACAAGAATCATTAAAACGTAAATATTCATCCACCCTTATTCTGCCCTGAGGGCTCTTTTCAACATTCAGATTCCGGATGAAAGCAGAGGTCTCAACCCCTGCCGTCCAAATAAGCACAGCATCATCAAAAACTTGGCCCCCGGATAAATCTATCCTCCGGCCGTAAACCCGATCAACCGAAAGATCAGTAAGCACCTCTATATCCATATTCTTAAGGTTCGTTAAAACATAATCCTTCATCCATTGCGACAGGGGCCCCAAGATTGAAGTAGCCCGCTCGACAATAACAATTTTACCTTTTATGCCCTGCTTATTCAAAGCTACCCTTAAATTTGTAGCTACCTCTATTCCGGTATATCCTGCTCCGGCTATAACATAAGCACTAACCCTTCCCTGCGACATCACCCCGATAAAAGAATTAACATCATCAGTATTATCAAGCTTAATTGCCGCCTTTCTTATCTCTTCATTTCCGTAAAAATTAGTCTCTGTTCCGCTTCCCACCAAAAGAAAATCATAATTAAACGTCAGCCCGGAAAAAACTACTCTTTTCCCCTCCAAATCAATGCCGGTTACCCTCTCCTTGACAAAATTAATCCTGCGGCTTAAATTTGCTAAATTAAAGGTTAAATATTCAGGATTCACCCTCCCGCTGATACAATCAGGGAGCAAGGGGAGAAAATTAAAATCCTGTTTATCGTTAATAAGGGTAATCTCGGCCTTACCCCGGTAAGTTAAAAGCCTTTTAATACAGGCTAAGCCGGAAAACCCACCTCCAATAACAATTATGCTCTTCATATTATTAAACTTAGAATTAATATCATGCTTACCTGCGCCTGCAGATTAATAACCAGCCTTGATGACCTAAGAAGTATAAGCTTATCGGAATAATAATCTTTCAGGATAACCCCTCCCTTTATAGCCTGAGGGATCAATAATACAGACAAAACCGAAAACAACCCAAGATACCTAAGATATGCCCCCAGAAGAATAGCAGAAAACCCTAAAGATATTACGAAAAAGTACGCAATATAGCCTTTTCCTGCCCCCAATAATACCGGCCAGGTTTTCTTACCCACCTTTCTATCGTCAGGGTAATCGGCTATTTCATTTGCTAATAATATTGCCAGGGTAAAAAAGCCAAACGGCAATCCTAATAAAAAACTCATTAAATCAGGAAAAATCCCTGTTTGTATAAAATACCCTCCCATCACCGTAACCGGGCCGAAAAATAAAAAAATAAAGAATTCCCCCAGGCCTTTATAGGAAAAACTTAAAGGCTTAGCCGTATACTGCCAGCTTAAAACAATAACAATGCAAAAAACAAAAAGTGCTAAAAGGTTATTTAAAATAACCGTCAGGATTAAAACAGAAATAAAAGAGACTGCGGCCAAGGACAAAGAAGCCCTAAGGTAGAAACTCTCAGTAAAAACCCCCTCCTGTATAAGCTTGGAGCCTCCGAAAAAACCAAAAAATCTTCTATCCTGCCAATCCGCCAGGCCCTTGGAATCAAAATAGTCATTAGCCAAGTTAGCGCTTAAATGCGCCGCAGCAACAGCAACTAACCCCAGGAAGAAACCGGCAAAATCAAAATTTTCCCTCTCGATTAAAGACCCAAAAATAAAAGGAAAACAGCTGGCGGCAATAAACGGCAGCCTTAAGGCGCGTATTATATTTGCAGGGGTATATTTTGTTTGCTTTGGCATTTTCTATATGCTAACATACTTCCATGTTTTTGAAAATAAAAAAGCGCATTGACCGGGAATTAAAAGAATACAGCCTGGGGATAGAAAAAACCTACCACCTCAACAGCCTTTCTCCTTTGCTTTTTAAGAGCATCAAAGAGTATATCTTAAGGGAAGGCAAAAGAGTCCGCCCGATATTATTCTGCATAGGGTATCTGGGTTTTAGTAAAAAACCCTCCGCGGGACTTTTTAGAAGCGCCATATCACTGGAGCTTCTGCATGATTTTATGCTTATCCATGATGATATTATTGATAAATCCGATATCCGGCGCGGCAAACCGGCCATGCATGTCATGCTGAATAAAAAAATTCCTAAGAACAAAGGCATAAAATTCAACGGCCAGGATATGGCTATAGTTACGGGTGATGTTATCTATGCCATGGCACTGGATGCCTTCCTCTCTATCAAAGAAGAACCAAAACGCAAAGAACTTGCCTTAAAGAAGCTTATCCTTGCTGCCTTGTATACCGGAAGCGGGGAGTTTATCGAACTTCTCCTGGGCGCAAAACAAATAGATAAAGTTAATAAAAATGAGGTCTATAAGATTTATGATTATAAAACCGCAAACTATACATTTGCCTCTCCCCTTGCAATGGGGGCAACCTTGGCAGGGGCAGATAAGAAACAAATCCTCAAGCTCCTTCAGTACGGGATGTGCCTGGGAAGGGCATTCCAGATTAAAGACGATATAATAGGTACCTTCGCTAAATCATCCGAGATAGGCAAATCCAACCTGACAGACCTTGCAGAGGCTAAGAAAACCATATTATTGTGGCATGCCTATAATAATTGCAGCGGAGGAGAAAAGAAAATAATGAAGAAAATACTTTCAATGGGCTGTGCGGGAAGAGCTGAGCTTAAACAGATACGCAGCATAATCTTAAAATCCAAGAGCCTGCGATACGCTAAAGACGAAATAAAATCTTTGATTGATAGATCAAGAAGGATTCTTGTATCCACAAAAATCAAACACCATTACCGCAAGGCCCTTGAGGATTTCTCAGAAAAAATTCTTAAGGTTTAACTTTTTCCTCGCCCCCGATACAAATAAACTTACACCTTCCGCTTTTATGGTCCAAAAGCAGTATATTCTCAGGATCCAGCCTAAAGGCCTTATTTATATAAAATTCATACCTTTTATTATCGCCGCGGATTTTATAAAGCTGGGCCAGCCTTACATAAGCATCGGCAAATAAAGGGTCGGCCTCAATAGCCCTCTTTAAATAATCCTGCGCTTTATTTTTATCTCCCCCGGCAAGGACAGGTGCAAGAAAATAATAACTGCCTAAACCAAAGAGAACCGCGGCAGAATTTGGCTGCAACTTAAAGGCCTTTTCGAGATTAGGCTTGACTGCCAGCCCGTTAACTGCCTTTGATAAAGGCCCTCCGTAATGGGCAATCATGCCTTTAGCCCCGGCATACATTGAGTAGGCGCGGGTAAAATTACTCAAATCAGACCTTTCTCTCCCCCGCTGAATAATTTCAAGAGACAAGCGCACCGATCCGTTAAAATCCATAAGGATATATTTTATATAAGCTAAGCTTATATACGCCGGAGAAAATTCCGGGTTATCCATAATAACCTTATTTAATATAACCTTTGCCTCTTCTATCTTATGCTGGCGCCTTAATGCCTCGGCTATGCCCCATTGCGCCTCAATAATCCCAGGGTTGCGATTCAGTATCTCAGAAAAGGCTGTTTTGGCCTCACTATCCCGATGCAGGTTGAAGTAGACTAACCCCAAAACATAAAGGTTTTCCATCGAAGAGGGGTCAGACCGGGATTCCTCTAAGGCAGACTCAAGACTTTGGTTATCCGCTTTCTCATGGAGCCTGATCCAATCCAAGGCAAAAAGAGAACCCTGCAAAGAAAAGAATATAAATAGCGTTAAAACTAAAGTCTTTAACATGGTTTTCTATCTCCGAAATACTCCCAGATGATTATTGCTATGGAAACCATACTGAAACCAAAGAGAAAATCTTCTAGCGGAATACTGCCGAGTTTAATCCCCAGAAAAAACTCAGGATTATAATTTACAATCTTGGTCGCGGTTAAATAACCGTTAACCAGCAGCTTAAAGATGGCGATAATGAATATAAAAAGCCAAAATATTTTTCTCTTAAGCACCCGGGTTTTAAGGAGCGCATCGAGTATAAAAACAGCCAAAACCGAAAACAAGGCTAATATGGTATATTCTTTCATTTTAATTTACGGGCAATATATTTCATTGCCTCCCAGGTAAATATACAACAAAAGGTTATAACCACAAAAAATAACCATTCCTCCAGAGGTAGATTAATTATTTTAACCGGCCAAACCCTGTCCGCATCAAAATACCAATGCCCGCGCCAAGTAGCAAATACATCCCAAGCACCGAAGATAGCCAGTATAATGAAGATGCTTAAAAAAAGGTATTTGATCTTACGGTAGAATTTTAACGGCGGAAAAAAGCTTAAGAGTAAAGGCAAGGCCAATGATAATATTAATACCCGGGCATAATCGGACATAGGTGTTATTTTAGGCCAACAGAGACAACTTTACAAGAAATTTTTAAAAAGATGTTTGGTTTTGCTGTTTTTGGCAGTAGAATATGTTTATGAAAGAAGATGGCTTAAATAAAGGTTTTCTTGAGGCGAAGAAAATCACCAGAGGCTTTGCTAAAACATTCTACCTCGCCTCCGTATTCCTGCCTAAAGATAAACGGCTTGCCTCCTATGCTGTCTATGCGCTTTGCAGGCTAAGTGATGAAAGCGTTGATAGTATGCAGGCACATTCAAAAAAAGAAGCTTTAAACAAAATAAACAAAAGCATCGAAACCGCTTATTCTAAAACCCCCATAGAAGATAATCTGCTCTTATCTTTTCGACATACGGTAATCAAATACGCTATACCCAAAGAGTATTTTGATGAACTTATTGAAGGGATGCGTATGGATCTAACGCAAGCCAGTTATAATAATTTTAATGAACTATACTCTTATTGCTACCGGGTAGCCGGAATAGTAGGGCTGATAATGCTGAGAATATTAGGGACAAGGGAAAAGTCTGCAGAGGAATTTGCCCTAAGCCTGGGGATAGCAATGCAAATTACTAATATATTAAGAGACATTAAAGAAGATTTTTCAAGGGGACGGATATACCTGCCCCTTGAGGACCTTAATAAATTCTCGCTCTCAAAAGAAAATATCGCATCTAATAAAGTTAATGATGATTTCATCAAACTGATGAAATTTGAAATTGAACGCTGCAGGGAATATTACCAAAAAAGCCAAAAAGGCATCCAAATGATAACCGGACCAAGAGAGCGCTTTGTAGTAATAGCGATGAAAGAGATGTACAGCCAGATACTAAGGCAGATAGAAAAACAATCCTATGATATTTTCTCATCCCGAGCGCATTTAAATAAATTTCAGAAGATTCTAGCCGTTATTAAAGTTATTATGAGGGGTGAATATTTATGAAGATCAATCTGGCAAAATCTGCGGGTTTTTGTTTTGGGGTAAAAAGGGCTTTAGATATCGCGATAGAGACCGCCCAAAATAAAGAAAAGGTAGTGATGCTGGGAGATATAGTTCACAATGAAAGAGTAGTGCAAAAAATAACCCAATCCGGCATAAAGAAAGTAAACAGCTTAAAACCTTCAAAGAACCAAATCCTGCTTATCCGTGCACACGGAGAACCTAAGAAAGTTTTTAATTCCGCGCGCAGATTAGGTTATAAGATTGTTGATGCCACCTGCCCTATGGTAAAAGAAATCCACAAGATAGTAAACAGTATGGGAGATAAAGGCTACACGATCATAGTGATCGGAGATAAAAAACATGATGAGGTGCGGGGGATAACCGGGCAGGTGAAGAAGAAATCCCTGGTTATAGAAAAACTAAGTTGCCTGCCTTTAGCTAAAATCAAGCGCGTGAAAAAGGCTGCGGTTGTTGTGCAATCAACGCAAAACCTGAATAATGCTCTTAAAATCGTGGAATCACTTAAAAAATATATCCCGAATTTAAGATTTTTCAATACCATATGCAAGCCCACTCAGATAAAACAGGCGGAAATAAAGAATATGCCTAAAAACAACAACTGCATGATAATAATCGGTTCTAAAAAAAGCGCTAATACTAAAAGGCTCTATGAAATATCGAAGAGGTTAAATAAAAACAGCTGGCGGGTGAATTCAAAAAAAGAAATAAAGCCTGCCTGGGTTAAAAATGCCAAAAGTATTGGGATAACCGCAGGGGCATCTACCCCCAAAGAAACAATCGATGAAATAATCAGGTATTTATCAAATCCGCCGCTATCCTAGAGCTGGCAATGACAACCGGAAGCCCTCCACCCGGCTGCGTGCTGGCGCCGGCAAAATAGACATTCTTTAGCCTGCGGCTAAAATTAGGCGGCCTAAAAAATGCACTCTGCATAAGATTATGCGCCAGGCCAAAAGTAGCCCCGTATTTAATGTTATAACGCTTTATAAAATCTTCGGGGTAAAATTTATGCTCTACCTCAATTAAATCTTCAAGATTAATATTTAAAGACTTGTTTATTTTATCAAAAACTACCCTTCTTACCATATCCTCCTTATCCCTTAGGCTGCCCTTTGACATGGCGAGGTTTGCCACAGGAATCAGGATATAAAAAATATCCTTACCCGCAGGGGCAAGCCCTTCATCGGTAACCGTGGGGACATGGACATAAAACGATGGATCTTCTGATATAACTCCGTTGTTAAATATCTCGCGTAAGTTTTTATCCAAATCTGAAGCAAAAAATAAATTATGGTGCATAACTCCCCTTACCTTCTTTTTCAACCCAAGATAAAGAAGGTAAACCGAACAGGAATATTTATAGTCTTTGATCTTCTCCCCTAAAAGTTCTTCCCGGGCATAAGAATAATCTGCGTTAATAACCACCTTGTCAAAGGCTAAGGTTTCTCCGTTAACATTTAGGCTAACCTTACCGTTTCCGGAAATCTTTTTGACCTCAGAGTTATAATAAAACTTTGCGCCGAATTTCTTAGCCATTTTCTCCAGGGCTAAAGGAATCTGGTACATGCCGCCCATAGGGTGAGCGATCTTCTGGACATGGTCAGTATAGGTGATAATGCTATAAAATGCCGGGGCCTGATAAGGAGAAACCCCCATGAACATCGCCTCAAAAGTAAAGGCAAAGCATAATTTATCGCTCTTAAAATATTTACGGGCTATTTGCCAGTAAGACTCAAAGGCGCGTATTTTAGTAACCAACGGCCAGTAAGCAGGATTGAACAGCGACAAAGGAGTAAAACATTTATAGAGAAGTGGCTTGACCAGGCTGTACAACCGTGCGGTCTCTTGGATAAACTTTTCATAAGAAGCTACACTCCCCTTTTCTATCCTTTCTAACTCTTCTTCGGTCTTACGGGGATCCCTGAAAATAGTAAGCGAATCGCCGTCCGGGTAGAATATTTTATAATTTACATCCAGAATCTTAAGGTCCAAGTAATCCTTTAAGTTCTCTTTGCAGTAAGAGAAAACCTCCTCGAAGAAATCCGGCATAAGCACAAATGAAGGCCCCATGTCAAATTTAAATCCCCTATCTTCAAGAAGGTGATTGCGGCCTCCGCACTGCGGAAGCTTCTCAAAGACCTCCACGTCATAACCATCATGCGCAAGCCTGGCAGCAGAAGCCAAGCCCCCTACCCCAGCCCCGACTACCGCTATTTTCTTACTTTCCACGTATTATCCTCTCAGCCTCATTCCAATCATCCTTAGCGCTTCCGGCAGGCCTGCCTTTTTTCTCCCAGATCTTCTGCGCCAAATCCTTAATCCTTCTATCTACTTCTGCCTTATTCTCTTCCACTAACCTATTATAGGACCAGGCTATAGCAAATCCCAGAAGACTGGCATAAATAAAACCCCAGGCAGCCGCAAAAATACATCCGAAGACCGTAGGCCGGTACCCTAGATAAACCATAGACATAAACCTTCCCCAGGCATTACCCCAGAAATAAAATATATCAAAGATACCCAAAAGAAACATTAACCCTCCCCAAACAATACCTAATGCAAAACCAAAGGCCTTAATATCAAGCTTTTGCATTTCCCCCTCCTTTTGAAAGTTAGACGAGTTTATTAATAGATCGATTATAATTATAACATAGAATTAAAACGATTGAAGAAATTTTGTTTATTTACTTTCATAAAGTGATATAATGTCTAATCGTAAATATAAAATAAAGTAATCAGGGAGATAAATTAATGGCAAAAGATATAATATTCGGCGTATTGGGAGGATTAGGACTCTTCATTTATGGCATACATAAGATGAGCGAAGGCCTGCACAAAGCCAGCGGGCAGAAGCTTCGCAAAATCCTTCACTCCCTAACCGGTGGCCCAAAAAGAGGTGTTTTAGTAGGGGCAGGGATAACCAGCCTTATACAGTCTTCCTCAGCAACCACAGTAATGGTCGTTGGTTTTGTCAATGCCGGACTTATGACATTAACCCAGGCATTAGGGGTTATATTCGGAGCCAATATCGGCACGACCATAACCGGCCAATTAATCGCCTTTAAACTAACTGATTATGCTCTACCGATTATAGGCATAGGCATGATTATGACGCTTGTTACAAAACGTAAAATGCACAAATACATCGGCGAATGCCTTCTTGGCTTTGGCATACTGTTTCT
>Ga0172381_10003416_pt1 | contig 16852 bp, 18 predicted proteins | sample Leawel6488metaG_FD_119754 | JGI IMG/M metagenome (GOLD analysis project Ga0172381, IMG submission 119754) | Leachate microbial communities from a municipal landfill in Southern Ontario, Canada - Leachate well 64-88 metaG | ecosystem: Engineered > Solid waste > Landfill > Unclassified | place... | reverse complement strand
TTAGCATCCTTTCTTCCGTTTTCTCCAGATACAGGAATAATAAATGGGGATTTCAATTTAGCGACCTCTTCAATTGATTCTAAGACAAAATTATTGCCATTAAATACTTTTCTTACAACTCTGTGCTCGGGAGAAATCAATTGATCTTGAATTCTATTTTTCAAACTATACATCTCTCCTTTGTAGTCCCTCTTGAACATCTTTAAAACATTTTTGTCTTCTAGTTTTCCATTTTTTAAATTATAAGTCCTAATTTCGTCTCCAACCTTTACTTCTTCATAATTTTTCCATCCGTCGGATGTCAAAATTTCTGTATCTTCTGATAAGCACTGGAATCCGACTCTGGTCGGAACGGCCATATTGTACAAAAATTCCTGGATAGCTTGTTCGACTTGAGCATAACTTAAATTATCATATCGGATAAAAGGAGCGAGCAATGTGTCGAAGTTGGAAAAAGAAACCGCTCCGGCCGCTTCTCCCTGAAGAGTGTACATAAAATTAACTACCTGACCCAAAGCGCTTCTAAAATGCTTGGGAGGATATGATTCTATTTTTCCATTAACTCCTCCAAATCCTCTTAATAATAAATCGTACAAATCCCATCCGACACAATAGCAAGCGAGGGTATCAAGATTGTGTAAATGAATATCACCCGACTGATTAGCTTCTCTAACTTCTTTTGGATAGACTTTATTCAGCCAATATTTTTTTACAATGTAAGAAACTCCGTAATGATTTAATCCTTGCAGAGAAAAAGTCATGTTTGAGTTCTCCTGTACCTCCCAATCCAACTTATCCAAGTAGTCATCAACTCTATCCACAGCTTCTTCGGCGGTTGCTTGAGATTCTCTAATGATTCTTCTCTGTTCTCTGTACAAAATAAAGGCCTTGGCGGCGATAGCTTCTCCTTCGAGAATCAAAACCTCTTCAACAATGTCCTGAATCTGCTCGACATTGGGAATTTCATCGGCTTTGAACCTTCTGTTCAATATTTTTATTACCGATTCGGATATTTTTTGAGTTTTTTTTCCATTCCCCTGCTTGGTTGCAGTAATAGCTTTGAAGACAGCATTGAAAATCTTATCAGTCTGAAATTCAACTATGTCTCCGTTTCTTTTTTGGACTTTGGTGATGTGGTTTTTGAGTTTCATATTTAACATTCTATACTCCTAAAATATTACTGTCAATTTTGACAAATTTTTGGAAGATTTTATTATCTGCCCCTCTCAAGAAGCACTATTTATTATCATAACTTTTCCGAACTTGTTGCAATTATTGTCACCCTAATCTCATCTTTCGACAGACTCTTGTCAAACGAGGCCCCAAATATTATTTTCGCTGAATTGGAAGCTTTCTTTTTAATCATCTCTGCAATTTTCTTCACTTCCGAGAGGTAAAAACTCTTATTCCCCGATGCCACATTGAATAAAATTCCTTCAGCGTTGTCTAATGGAAACTTAGCGATAGGTGAATGCAAGGCTTTTTCAACTGCAGCTGCCGCTCTATCTTTACCCTGAGCCTTTCCTGTCCCGAAAAATGCCGAACCGCTCTCTTTTAATATCTCCCTTATGTCCGAAAAATCTAAATTAAGTATTCCGGGATTTAAAATCACATTACTAATACTTTCGACCGCTTCCTTTAGAAGTTCATCACACTTATTAAAAGCTATTTCAACGGATGATTTGGCCGGAATCATATAGTGCAGCTTGTCGTTAGGAATGACAACCAAAGTATCAACTTTTTTTCTCAATTCATCTAAACTGTTTAACGCTATCTTTTTTCTTTTCTTTCCTTCGAAAGAAAAAGGGAGAGTAACGATTCCTATGGTCAATGCTCTCAACTTTTTTGCAACTTCAGCAATAACAGGTATCGCTCCCGAACCAGTCCCTCCTCCCAGGCCAGAAGTAAGAAAAATAATATCGCTCTCTTTTAAAGCTTCTTCAATTCCTTTAATACTTTCTTTGGCGGATAATCTTCCTATCTCCGGCTTCATCCCCGCTCCAAGTCCTTTTGTTAATTTTTCTCCTATCCTTAATTTAAAGTTGGCCGTTTTCTTTTTTAAGTCTTGAACATCGGTATTAATGCTTACCAACTCGACGTGTTTTATTTTCGCCTTCATCAGCCTGTCAATAGTATTACAGCCTGCCCCTCCAACTCCTATAACTTTTATTTTTGTTAAGCTCATATCTTTAAGGAATGAAGCTTTCGAATAATTTCTTAATTTTTTTTCCTATTCCGCTTCCATTGTTTGTACGAAAATCTTCTTTTTCTATTTTAGTTACAACCAGCCCACAAACAGTAGCCAAAGAGCTGTCTTTATCTAATCCTTTAAAATCTTTACAATATCCAATCCGACAAGGAAGCTTAAATTCTTTTTTAGCTAATTCTACAATTCCAGGAAGCTTAACTCCTCCTCCGGTTAAAACTATTCCACCGGGAAGCAACCCTTGCTTTGAAACTTTCTTTATTTCTTTGTCTGCCAATTCAAATATTTCTGAAACTCTAGCCTCAATTATCTTTTCCAGTTCTTTTTCCGAGAAGGTTAAAACATTTTTAGGTTTTTTCTTTTCTTTTTTCTTTTTATTGCCGTCAAAATCTATTTCTACATCGTCCTCTTCCTCTTCTGGAGAAAGATTGAATTCTATCGTTTTTTTGCCTTCTCCCGGAACACAAGAGCCGTACTGTCTTTTAATCTTTTCTGCTACCTCTATTTCAGTCTTAAACCCGATGGCAATATCATTTGTAATATTTGCCGAACCAACCGGGAAAATAGCCATATTTAAAAGCTTTCCCTCTTCAAAAACAACAACGCTTGATGTTCCAGCCCCGATATTTATTAAGGCAACGCCCAATTCTTTTTGCGAAGGCGTTAAAACGGCATTAGCGTCAGCAACCGGGCCAGGAATAATATTCTCCTCCCCTATCTCAAAATCAGCTACTCCGACTGACTCAATAATGGCATCTGTGTCGGAAGTAAAGGTTGATAAAAGAAGCGCGTCGAACTCCAGCCTCATCCCCTGCATTCCCAAAGGATCATTGATTTCTTTTTCTCCATCCAAAATCCATTCTCTCGGAAAAACATCTAAAATAGTTTTATTGCTTGACTGAAGATTAATCATCTTCACTTCATCATATATTCTTTCCTTGTCTTCTTTGCTGACCTTCTGATCGGCTCTACCGACAGAAATTAAAGCATGGCTTGGTATGAGTTGCAATTTAGTTCCGTTAATATTTGTAAAAATATTTTCTATTCTGCAATTATGTTTTCTCTCAACCATTTCTATCAGCTCTGAAATTTTCTTTCCCACTTCGTTTACGTCTTTTATCCTTCCCTTCAAAACTCCGAAAGAACCTATTGTGTCTAAAAACAAAACTTCCATTCCTTTTTCGGAATCTTTTTTGATTCCCAAAATTTTAATAGTATCCGTTCCTATATCCAGTCCCGTTAATACTTTTGTTTTTGACATGTTAAGTTAAAATTTAACCTTAGATAAATATTCTTTTTGCTTTTTAAACATTACTTCGGCGTCGCTCTTCTTTTTCTCGTGGTCGTAACTTAAAAGATGCAATACTCCATGAATAAGGACCTCTATTAATTCTTTTTTAAAATCTTTTCCGTTCTTTTCTACTTCCTCAGGACAAATTACTATCTCCGCAATCTCTTCTCTGACTTTTCCGAAAGAAAGAACGTCTGTTGGTCTGTTTTTCTTTCTGTATTGCTTGTTTAATTTCTTAATTTCTAAAGAGTCTATGATGGCAATAGAAATTTCTTCATTACTTTTTACTCCTTCTGCTTTCAAAATTTTTTGCGCGACTTTCTTTAGAAAATTTTTATCAATTTTCCTGTATTTTTTCGAAAGATTGTTTATTTCCACCATTTCCTTTTTCTTCTATTTTACAAGATTAAGAAACTTATTGCAAGTTTTACCTAAAATCCTAATTTTGCTTGATTATAGGTAACAAATTCAACTTTCTCCTTAACAGATAGGAATTGGCATGCCTGGCGTATGCATTAAAAGAAACCGCATCTCTGCTTTTCTTCAAAAACCTCTTAACCGTGCTCTTTCTTAAGAGAATATGGTGCTCAAAAACAACATAGCCGAGAAAATCAATTCCTTTCTTGGCAGGAAAAACATTACTCTTTTTTGAATTGATTTCCAGTTTTAATTCTTTAAATAAAAAATGGCTTGATTTCTTAGCCACTACTCTCATTCTGTGCTTTCCCCCTAAAAAAAGAAAATCATCCATATATCTTAAATACATCTTTTCTCTTAATAAATTCTTTGCAAAATAGTCTAGTCGGCTTAAATAAATATTTGCAAACAATTGGGAAGTCAAATTTCCAATAGGTATCCCTGTTCCTTCTTTTTTAGAAAATGAACTGGTTAATATTTCCTCAATCAGCCAGATTATTCTTTTGTCTTTAATTTTCTTTTTGATTAAAGACAAAAGAATAACATGGTTAACACTATCAAAATATTTAGAAACATCGCACTTCAAGCAATACAAATCTTTATTATTCTTTAAAAAATAGTTTAATCTTTTAATTGCTCTATGCGTTCCTTTATTTTTTCTGCAAGCATATGAATCAAAAATAAAAGTCTTTTCAAAGATAGTCTCGATTATGTTGCACAAAGCGTGATGAACAACCCTGTCTTTAAAAATTGGGGCTTTGATTAATCTCTTTTTTGAATCCTCAACAATGAATTCCCTATAGGCCCCGTGTTTATATGTCCCATCTTCCAATTCTCTTTTTATTTCTAATAAATTATCTTCAAGATTAAGAGAAAACATTAAAATATCTTTTTTATATCTCTTGTTTTTTCTTGCCTTTAAATACGCAAGATGGATATTGTTAAAAAAACAAACCTGTGGAAACAGATTATTAAAAGCTTTCATTGTTATCGCCTATTAACTCCGGACAGAGCTTTCAAGAATTTTACTGACACTGTCCGGAGATACGGGCTTAATATTTTCCCTTTCTTTATTCAATACTCGGGAAGGAATAAAATCAGTAGCCACTATTGTTTTCTGTTAAAGCATCCTTGAATGCTTTAATCTAAACGGCCTGATTAAAGCTCGGGCTACCGGGCGCAACGAAACCCGATGTTCGTGTTAAAGTCAGACGTCGAATTGTTCAATTTCAGTGTGAACACTCCGGCGTTCGAACCATTGTCCCAATTGCCACCGCGTTTCAGGGCACGCGGTCATTGTGCGATTCTATCCCTACCCAAATATTTATTTTCGACTTTTAAATTAACGATTTCTGCCACCCTCCCAACAACTTCCCTATCTCTACTACTTTTTCAGAAATAATGCCATACCTTTTAACACTGATAAATTTTAAATCTTTTGCAATGCGGAAAAGTATTTTTAATTTATCAATATTAATATCAATTTTCTTAGCCAGTCCCCTTTTTTCTTTTATATCGCCAGAATTGACTTCTATTATCTCTTCTAATATTTCTAAGGTTATATTTTCTATGTGCTGAGCCAATACGAATCTCTGACTTTTTGGAAACGTATTTACCATTGGATACATTAAAAGCATAAAATCATATGTCTTCTGGAATATCACCAAATCATTATACATTTTTCTATTTTTTAATTTTCTACCAAAATTACCTTTAAGTGGCCAACGAAAAATATTCATTAAAATATTTTCCGAAGATTGCCAGACAACCCCAGGCTACCGGGCGCAACGAAACCCGACGGACGTGTAAAAGTCAGACGTCGCATTGTCCAATCTCAGTGTGAACACTCCGGCGTCCGAACCATTGTCCCAATGGCCACCGCGTCTCAGGGCACGCTCGGAAGTATACGTACTTTGATAATAAATACGTCCTGCACCTGTCGAACCATTTAAGGAAGTGTTTTTCGGACCGACATTATTGTAGCCGAGATTGTTGCCGAAATCGGTGACGGCGTTGATTTCCTGCCAACCAAATGATGTTTGACTAGGAACTTGAGGTTGAGAACCTGCTCCTGATATTGTGTAATCAACCCACTCCCAAACATTACCGGAAAAATGATTAATAGTTTTTCCGTTACTCAAAGTTAAAGTGGCTAAGGCATTGGTCACTCCCGCTTCGGGGTCAGCTCCGTTATAGTCTCCGGCAGCCGTATCTCCTACATTCCCGCGATTCAAAACACCTCCCGTATAGTTTGAAGAAACCGATTCGATATCGCGAGCCAGAGCCATCCATTCGGCATTGTTAATCAGATGGGCACCGATAGATTTGCATTCTGCTATTGCATTGATTTGAGATATGTTGACCCAAGGGGTACCAGCTGATCTGCTTTCAGGAACAAAAGCGGCATTATATGTTTGATTGCCGTTATTGTCTCCCTGGATTTTTGCTTCCCACTGCATGACGCAAAAGCCGAGACCTGTATCAATCCAGCCGTTGGCTTCGTCGCAGCTTTGAGACTCGGATATTTTGACTGATTCAGGAGAAAGAGAAATAGAGCCTTTCTTTTCTAGTTTGGTGTATAAATCAAAGGTTGTGCCATTTGATTTGTACATATAGCAGGACTCTTTGTTTAAAGGGTTGTATGATGGGTCTTGAGGTAATTTACCAAGAAAATCAGGAACAAGAACAGAGGCTAAAGTGGTACAGTCTCCTGTTTTTCCAAGACAGCACCAGTTTGTTTCAACAGGATAACTTTTAGTGCCCATATTTGATTGAGACCAGAGAGCTTTTCTTACCGCGTCAATCTCCGCTTTTCTTTTTCCGTCTCTGGCGTCCTGGGTCAAAGAACCCATTCCGACGATGATTAATCCTGAAAGAATACCGATAATAGCGACAACCACCAAAAGCTCAATCATGGTGAAGGCATTTATATTTCTCCTAATTAATCTTAATTTCATATTTTTACAACAAAAAAGAAGCTTAAAGCTTCCTTATTTTTAAATCAAAAACCACTAAAGATGTTATATCAGAGAGAGAGAGAGAAAGTAATTTAATATCTTTTTTTGTCATTGGTTATATTTTACTATCTTGACAATATTTGTCAAATAAAAACACCTCAAAGAGGTGTTCTATAATTAATTTCCCAATTCTTCCTTAACTATCTTCGCTACCATGTTTCCATCAGCCTTTCCTTTGGTCTGCGGAGAAACTTCTTTCATCACAATCCCTATATCTTTCATTTCTTTCGCTCCTGTTTTAGCGATAGAATCTTTAACAATCTTCCGTATTTCCTCTTCCGTCAATTCCTTAGGAAGATATTTCATTAAAACTTCCAGTTCTTTTTTTTCTTTTTCTATTAAATCGGCTCTTCCTCCCTGCTCGAACTGGCTGATGCTGTCTCTTCTTTTTTTAACCTCAGAAGAAAGGACTTCTATTGTTTCTTCATCAGTCAATTTAACTTTTTCTTTCAATTCTTCTTCGCTTAAGCTTGGCTCCTTTTCCAAAACCTTAACTCTCTTTTCCATTTCTTTATTAAAGACAGACGAAGTTACCATTCTCAAAGTTGAGACGGCCGATTCGTTCTTTTCTTTTAGGGCAGAAATTAAATCTTTTTTAATTTCTTCTATTGTCATATTATTTTTTAATACCCATTTTCTTAGCTTTCTCGTACTCTTTCTTCTTCACTTCTCTTGCCAAAGCAGCTCTCTTTTGCATATTTCCACTTTTAGTTCTGTCGGCAAACCTTCTTTTTCTTGCCTCAATCAAAACTCCGCTCTTCTGAACGGCCTTGGTAAAGCGATAGACTAAAGATTGAGAAGTCTCTCTTAATTGCTTCTGTACTTTCATACTATTTCTCTTTTAATATATTCTTAACCTCTTTAATTATATCTTCTTGGCTAACTTCGACCTGTTTTGCTGTCTGCATATTTCTAACTAATATCATGTTGTTCAGAGCTTCTCTCTGCCCTAATATCAAAACAACTTTGGCTCCGAGGCGACTCGCTTTTCCTAACTGAGCCTTCAAAGCGTCTTTACTGAACGCTTCTCCCACCTTGATTCCGGCCTTCCTTAAATCTTCTAAGATAGGAAGACTTTTCTTTTTGGCTAAAGGTCCAATCTGGGCAAAGAATATCTCCGGAACGGGAGGGTAACTAACCTTAGCTTTAACCTCTCTCATTTCCGCAACAATTCTTTCAATCCCGGCAGCCGCTCCGCAGGCAGGCACTTCTCCCCCTCCGAGCATCTTTGATAAGTTATCATATCTTCCGCCTCCTGCCAAGGCGTCTCCGGTATTTTCCCCTTCTCTGGTCGAAGCTATCTCAAACACGGTTCTGGTGTAATAATCAAGCCCGCGAACCAGCCGACTGTCCAAACAATACGGAATTTTCAATTCGTCCAAGTATTCAAACACATCTTTTAAATGTTTCTTGCATTCTTCGCACAAATAATCCACACTCTGCGGTGCGGTAGATAATGTTTCCTGACATTTTTCGTTTTTACAGTCTAAAACTCTCAAGGGATTAATTTTCATCCTTCTTTGACAGTCGGAGCATAGTCCGGACTTCTTCTCTCTTAAATATTTAACTAAAGCTTTCCTGTATAAAGGCCTGCAATTGTCATCTCCGATTGAGTTTATCTTCACCATTAATCCCTTCAATCCCAAATCATGGAGAACACTGTGTATCGCCAATATCGCCTGAACATCAACAATAGGGTCTTTTTCTCCGATAATCTCTATTCCAAATTGATTGAATTGTCTAAATCTTCCAGCCTGAGGTTTTTCATATCTAAAAAAGGGGCCGTAATACCAAAGCCTGACTGGCTGAGGCAAAGAAACAAATCCGTGTTCTATATATGCTCTCATTATTGAAGCCGTTCCTTCAGGGCGTAGAGCTAAAAAATCCTTGCCTTTTGTCCGCAAGGTAAACATTTCTTTTTCCACGATATCTGTGTTTTCCCCGACGCTTCTCGTGAAAAGATTAACATCTTCCAGAATAGGAGTATCTATCTTCTCAAAATCATAGAAGGCAAAAACTTTTTTCAAGACCTCTTGAATTTTTTCATAGTATGCCTGATCTTGGGGTAAAATATCGTGCATTCCCGTTGGAGTTTGAAATTTTGGCTTGCTCATATTAGTTTGATGAATTTACTGAATTCATTGTATTCATTAAAACTTCCAGAGGAGAAATCCTTAACAATACTCTTCCTGTAATGTCGTTTGCGGGAAGGACTCCCCAGACTCTTGAATCTGAAGAAAAATTCCTATTATCTCCCATAACAAAATACTCATTACTTTTTAAGGTTAAAGAACTATAATCAATCATATTTTTCCACGCTTCTCTCGTTTTATCATTAATATATAAATTTTCATCAATCTTTGTCGGCTGACTGCCTGCTCTGCTGACATATACTTCCCCATTTTTCAATTCGATTGTTTCATTAGGCAATGCAATTATTCTTTTAATGTATTTTAATGAAGTGTTCAAAGGGTATTTAAAGACAATGACTTCACCTCTCTGAGGATCTCTCAATTTATACGAAAGTTCGTCAATAATCAAATAATCACCCGAGTGATAACTAGGCTCCATTGAGTCTCCTTTAACCACGAACGGCTGAAACAAAAGCATTCTTATGGGAATGACTATTGCTAGGGCGATAAGCAGTATTTTTAATGAATCTAAGAGAAATGTAACAAATTCTTTTAATTCCATATCGACATTATATACCAACTTGACATTTAACGCAAATGTTATATCATGTCCATACTGTCAGGAGGTGACGGTAATTACTAATACTGAAGATATTAAAAGGTTGAACCTTGTGGTCAACAAAAGGAAACCCATAGAACTAGAAGCTCTTCAAAAAATCAAAAAAGCAATGGCCGGCGTAGATGAAGCGCTGGAGTACCATGATGCTGTAAACAGTGATGAAAAAGTTATCGACGCGTGCAAAGATAATGCCATGGCCGGCATTACAATTGCAATCGAGGATCTTTCCGCTACTCTCAAAAGCGAGGGTTTCTAATATCACTGTTTTTTGTTTGCCTAAATCGTCTAAAATAGTATAATAAAAACATATGAAATTAATTATTGGATTAGGAAACTACGGTCCGGAATACGAAAAAACAAGGCACAACTACGGCTTCATGGTGATTGACGAGCTGGCAAGGAAACACGATTTTCCTGATTTTAAATTGGACAAAGAACATAATGCTTTAGTTTCAATAGAAAATGATGTTATTCTCGTCAAACCCCAAACCTATATGAACAATTCAGGCAAGGCGATAAAAAGCGTCGCCTCGTACTATAAAATAGAGTCTAAAAATATTTTAGTTATCCACGACGACGCTGATGTACAATTAGGAGAAATAAAAGAAGCTGAAAGCCGAGGCTCGGCCGGACACAATGGAGTCCAGTCAATAATTGATGAACTTAAAACAAATGAATTCAAAAGATTAAGAATGGGAATCAATTCCGAAGATCCTTCTTTTAAAGATAAAGAATTAGAAGAAGTAGTTTTAAAAAACTTCAGCAAAGATGAAGAAGCGATAGTCGAAGAGACAATAAAAAAAGCAGTTGAAATGATAAACATATGACTATTTGTATTTTCGGAGATAGCATAACCTGGGGAGCTTTTGATTTTGAAAAAGGTGGGTGGGTTGAAAGGTTAAAAACGTATTTAATTAATGACGATGTTTATGTCTATAATCTCGGAGTATCTAATGATTCGACGGAAAATATAATTAAAAGGTTTGATGCCGAAGCTGAAGCAAGAAACCCAGATATTATTATTTTTTCCGTCGGAACGAACGATGCTCTAAAAGCTGATGGAAAAAACTTGATAAGTATCGACGAATTTATAAAAAATATTGAAACATTGACCGATAAGGCAAGAAAAATAACAAACAAAATTGTTTTTATCGGACTGACGACTGTCGACGAATCTAAAACAAACCCCTACTCCTGGGACGAAAGCTTGTCCAGTGATAACCAAACCGTTGGCGAATACGACGAGGCGATAAGAGTTTTCTGCGAAGAAAATGATATTATCTTTATCGACATGCTGGGTCTTTTAAATAAAAACGAAGACTTGTGTGATGGACTACATCCAAGTGCAACCGGACACCAAAAAATGTTTGAAGTAATAAAAGACGCAATAGAGCCCCTATGGAAGGAATAATTTCTTTTGAAGACAAAAATTATCCAAAGCAATTAAGAGAAATTAAAAACTCTCCCAAAAACATTTACTATAAAGGAAAAACTATTTGGAATCAGCCTTGTTTAGCTGTTATCGGTTCAAGAGATTATTCAATACAAAATAAAACTATTGTTTCAAAAATAATCAACGGCTTGCCACAACAAGTCGTTATTGTTTCAGGACTTGCAAGAGGAATCGACTATCTCGCCCACTCGGCCGCTTTAAAAAGCGATAAAGGAACCATCGCTGTTCTTCCTTGTGGAATTGAAAGGATATATCCTAAAGAAAACGAAAATATGGCAAAGAAAATAATAGAAAAACAGGGAATGGTTATTTCCGAATACCCGAGCAAAACCAAGCCCACTAAATTCTCTTTTATCCAAAGAGACAGAATAACCGCTGGATTATCTTGTGCTGTTTTGGTGATTGAAGCACAGATGAAATCAGGAACGATGCATACCGTAAACTTTGCCAAAGAACAGGGCAAAACGATATATGCCGTTCCCGGCTCCGAAGGTTGCGACTATCTTATTATAAACGGTGCAATTCCTGTTTCGAAATCAGAAGATATTTGCCTTTAATTTTTAAAAATGATATGAAGGATTTATGAAATCATTGGTAATCGTTGAAAGCCCGACAAAGGCAAATACAATTAAAAAATTCTTAGGCGCTGATACGAGCGTTCTTTCGTCATATGGACATATTAGAGACTTGCCGAAAAGCACGCTGGGTATTGATACAGAAAAAGACTTTGAAATAAAATACGTCATACCGACTAAAGCCAGAAAAAACGTAAACATCCTCAAGAAAGAAGTTGAAAAATCCGACATGGTATATGTCGCTACCGACCCCGACCGAGAAGGAGAAGCTATCGCCTGGCATTTGATTAATGTCTTAAATTTAGATAAAAGTAAATACAAAAGAATTTCTTTCCACGAAATTACTAAACCGGCCATAGAAGAAGCGCTTAAAAATCCGACTGAATTAAATGCTGACTTGGTTGATGCGCAACAGGCAAGAAGAGCTTTAGACAGAATCGTCGGATATAAATTATCTCCTTTTCTTTGGAAAAAAATAATGAGGGGTCTTTCTGCCGGAAGAGTGCAATCTGTTGCGGTAAGATTAATCGTCGACAGGGAAAATGAAATAAAGAATTTCAAACCGGAAGAATACTGGAGCGTAACTGCAATTCTTGAAAAAGAAAGCAAGGAACAGTTTGAAGCTATTTTAACAAAAAAAGAAGGAAAGGTTATTTCCAAAATGGGGATAAAAAACGAAAAAGAAGGAAAAAGCATTAAAGAAGATTTAGAAAAAGCTAAATACCAAATATCTTCAATTGAAAAAAAAGAAACAAAAAGGTCCCCCGCCTCCCCTTTTACTACGTCTTCATTGCAACAAGAAGCTTCCAAAAAATTAAGATACCCTGCCAAAATGACCATGGCTATAGCTCAAGCCCTGTATGAAAAAGGTTTAATCACTTATCACCGAACCGATTCTTTAAACCTTTCTGAACAAGCCTTGGTTTCGGCCCAGATTTTTATTACCAATAAATTCGGGAACAAATATTATCAGAAAAGGATATACAAAACCAAAGGGCGAGCTCAGGAAGCTCACGAAGCGATTAGGCCGACCATGGTTGAAAACGAGCCTGGTAATTTAAAAATTGAAGATAAATATAAAAAACTCTACAAGCTGATTTGGGAAAGATTCACGGCTTCTCAAATGAAAGAAGCTATTTTTGATTCAGTTAAAGTAGAAGTTGAGACCGACAACAATTATACTCTGCAAAGCAATGGCTCGACTTTAAAATTCGATGGATTCCTTAAGGTTTATCCCATGAAATTCGAAGAAAAACAACTTCCCGCTCTCGAAGAAAAAGAAAAGGTTAATCTTGTTGAAATAAAGCCCGAACAACATTTCACTCAGCCCCCAGCAAGATATACTGAAGCGAGCCTAATCAAAGAACTAGAAGAAAATGAAATTGGAAGACCTTCAACATATGCTCCGACTATTTCAACTATTCAGGCCAGAAACTATGTCGAAAAAAATAAAGAAAGAAGGTTTGAACCTACGGAGATAGGAACAAACGTTAATGAAATTCTCGTAAAGCATTTTCCAGAAATAGTAGATATAAAATTCACGGCTAATATGGAAAAAGAATTTGATGAAATTGCCGAAGGAAAAGAAAACTGGAAAAATGTTTTAAGGGACTTCTACAAACCTTTCAGTGAAAACCTAGAAAATAAATACAACGAAGTGGAAAAGAAAAAAGCTGTTGAAATCCCGACCGATGAAAAGTGTCCCAAGTGCGGAAAACCAATGGTCATTAAAACTGGAAGATTCGGAAAATTTCTGGCCTGTACCGGCTTCCCCGAATGCAAAAGCACAAAAACGATAGAAGACAAAACGAAAAAAACCGGCATTATCTGTCCCGGATGCGACCAAGGAGAAATAACCCAAAAGAAATCCAAAAAAGGTAGGATATTCTATGGCTGTGAAAAATGGCCTGATTGCACTTTCGCCCTTTGGGATAAGCCGACCGGAGAAAAATGCCCTAAGTGCGGGTCATTAATGGTTGAAAAAGGAAAAAAAATAAAATGTTCAAACAAAAACTGCAAGTAGTTAGCTTGCAGTTTTAGTTTATAAATAGAGACATTAACTTCTTAATTTCTTTAACCACTCATTCATTTCTTCTTCTGACTTGAAATTAACGGTTAATTGAATGTTGTCTTTCTTTTTTTCAATTTTAATATTTTCCAAATTCAGTATTTGCTTAACTTTTCTTTCAAAAAACTCACTCACCAACTGAGGTATTTGCTTAACAAAACTTTTCTTTGGCCCAGCTCCAGCATTTCTTTCTTTAACTCTTCTTTCTGTTTCTCTTACCGAATAACCATTAGCCATCACTTCTTCTAAAAGTTCTTTAATTAATTTAATATCCCTTGAACCAAGCAAGGCTCTCGCATGTCCTTCTGAGATATTTCCTTCCCTTAGTGCCTTTTTGGCCTCAATAGGTAAAGATAAAATCCTTAGACTATTGGCAATCGCCTCTCTGCTTGTTCCCGCTATTTTTGCAATCTCTTTTTCCAATAAGCCGAACTCTATTCTTAGCCTGTCAAAAGCCTCGGCCTTATCAATCGGATTCAAATTCTTTCTTTGAACGTTTTCGATCAAAGCTATCTCCAATTTCTCCCTGTTTGACTGTTCCCGGATAATCACTGGAATCTGTTTCAGCCCTATTCTTTGCGCCGCTCTCCATCTTCTTTCCCCGGCGACTATTTGATATTCGTAAAAAATGCCTCTCTCTGTCTTCTTTTCAATTTTATTTACGATTATCGGTTGAAGTATTCCGTACTTTTTAATTGATTCGCCTAAAGATTCTAAAGCTTCTTCATCAAATTCTTTGCGGGGCTGATAAGGGTTGGGCTTTATCTTCTCTATCTCTATCCAAAAAATAAAGTCCTTGCGGGTCTTGTCTTCAGGTATAGATGTATCTTTTTTTGGTATTAACGATTCAATTCCTTTTCCAATCATATTTTAATTCTTAACCTTTTGCTATTATCTCACGAGCTAATTCTCTAAAAGCATGAACTGCACGAGAATTTGGAGAATGTCTTAAGATTGTTTTACCAGTTACCGGCGATTCGGATAAAGCGACAACACGTGGGATAACGGTATCAAAAACATATCCCGGAAATGTTCTTCTCAAATCTTTGGCTATTTTCTGGCTCACTATATTCCTTTTATTATACATTGTTAAAACTGCCCCCGTTATTTTAATATTCCTTTCCAAATTTTCGTTAATTAATCTAACATTGCGTAATAACTGCCCCAAGCCTTCCAAGGCCAGGTATTCGCACTGAACCGGAATTAAAACTTCATCAGCGGCAATTAAAGCATTTAAAGTTAATAATCCCAAACTGGGAGGACAATCTATTAAAACAAAATCGTATTGGTCTTTTACTGTATCTAAAATTTCTTTTAATTTGAATTCCCTATTTTCCATATTAACAAGTTCTATATTCGCTCCGGCTAAATTATACGAAGTCGGCATAATATCAAAAGCTAAAAATGGAGTTTTTTTAATAATATCTCTCGGAGAAACCTGTCCTAACAATGCCTCATACAAAGAAACTGATAGATCTTTAGGCTTAATTCCCATAGAAAAAGTGGCATTAGCCTGAGGATCAATATCAACCAAAAGAACTCTTTTGCCAAAAGCGGTCAAAAAGACGGGTAAATTAACGGCAATCGCCGTTTTACCCACACCACCCTTTTGATTAGCAATAGCTATTACTCTGCTCATTAAGATAATTTTACCATATGGAATATAAAAGTAAAGAAAAAAGGGGCTCAATCATGAGACACCCTATACATACTCTTCTTTTAAAAAACTACTTACTATCAAGCACCATGCCTTGGACGATACTGTTAGGTGGCACATTTATTTCTATCCACTTTTTTTCAAAGTCCCTTTCCCCTACCCCATTAAAAATAAGGTTAAGGGGCCATTGCGAAAGATCTTTGATGTGGTAAGATTCGTAATAATAAATAACACCCTTACCATCAGTCCTATCGTCATACAAATAGACATCTTCGGTTTTCATTATTGACTTTTGTATTAACTCACGTCCTTGTCGATAGCTGTAGGTATAATACATTGCTCCTTCAATGCCACCGAACCCCAGATAGAAATTTCCTTTTATATTAAAATTATCATTTAAAGCCACCAGACTTATATTCCTAACTTCCACCTTCTCTACTGAGAATGGAATATGTCCGTAGGAAAAAAAAATACAAGACCGACAATAATAAATGTTAATACTGCATAGAAGGACCCATCTGGAGAAGAATTATTATCACAATAGCAAAAGACAGCTATCGCACATAGGAGCGTAATCAATAAAGGCATATATGCCGAAAGGAAGAACGACATAATGAAAATTAAAAAAATGCAAATTTGTTGATTATCTCTTTTTCATTGCGCTGTGTGATTCCAAAGAATAGCCCTGCTACAACCGACATAATAATTGTTAAGAACAAATCAATCATCTTAATACTCCCGCCAAAACATTTATTGGCTTCTAAAATATAACGTAATTATAATTAACTGTCAATAAATTAAAAAATTGGTGTTAAGCCAATAATTTACAAAGCACTGAATATATGATAAATAAATACTATGCCGAAGTGGCGGAACTGGCAGACGCGTAGCACTCAAAATGCTATGGGGGCAACCCCGTGAGAGTTCAAGTCTCTCCTTCGGCACACCAATGTGTCTTTTTGTGTATTGCCGAAGTGGCGGAACTGGCAGACGCGTAGCGTTCAGAACGCTATAGAAGTAATTCTGTGTGGGTTCAAGTCCCACCTTCGGCACATCAGTTTATATCTTTTTCAACCTTCTCTCCAGGCAAAGTTGTTTTGTTATTCCAAATCTTTCTCCCGGGATAAATGATTGTATTGATTCCCGTCTTAACATTATCTCCAATTACAGCTCCCATTTTAATTCTTTTTGTATCAATTAACTCATCTTTAACCACGGTTTTAACCGTTTCTTCATCATGCCTGAAATTAGCTATAGTTGTTCCTCCTCCCAAATTACAATTCTCTCCGATAATTGAATCCCCGATATATGCCAAATGACTCGCAAAAGTTCCCTTGCCAATGATAGAATTCTTAACTTCAACTGCCTGGCCGATTCTGCAATCATCTTCAACAACCGTCCCGGCTCTCAAAAAACA
>Ga0172381_10003415_pt1 | contig 16856 bp, 14 predicted proteins | sample Leawel6488metaG_FD_119754 | JGI IMG/M metagenome (GOLD analysis project Ga0172381, IMG submission 119754) | Leachate microbial communities from a municipal landfill in Southern Ontario, Canada - Leachate well 64-88 metaG | ecosystem: Engineered > Solid waste > Landfill > Unclassified | place... | reverse complement strand
CGATTTAACCCTGGAAAATTCCTTATCCTTTATCGATACCAATGAAGCATAAATAGTTCTCTTTAATATTTTTAAGAGAAAGTAAATTAACCAAAACCTAAGACCCAGATGTTTAGATTGAAAAATAAGCTGGTCCCTAACTTGATAATAATCAACGCCCACATTTTTTCTACCGAGGGTTCCCTGAAATTTATGCCAAATTACAGACCGGGGCACATAATAGCTTTCCCATCCCCTCTGCTTCAAATCCATAGCCAGCTCTACCGTATCCCAGTATAAAAAATAATCCTCATTAAATAATCCTACTTCGTTTAAGGCTTTATTTTTTATTAATATGCAGCATCCGTCGATCCAATCGACTTCTTCTATTGAACCATATTGACCTTTGTCTTCCTGTCTAGCCCCCCTTAGGGGTACAGTTATTCCTCTCAAAAAAGATTTTTTAATTATTCCTCCCGTCGAATAGAAAACCTTTGGTTCGTTATAATAATAGATTTTTGGCCCCAACAGCCCGGCTTTTGGTTTATCTTCTGCCGTCTTAATCAATTCGGAAAGAAAATCTTCTTTAACCACTACATCATTATTAAGAATTAGACTATAATCGCTTAAGTTATTAAAACTATATTTTAAACCGAGGTTATTACCGCCAGCAAAGCCTAAATTTTTATTGTTTCTGATGAAAATATGCTGAGGAAATTCCTTTTTTAGCTTAGTGTCTGAACCATCTGCTGACCCATTATCCACTATAATCACTTCATAGTTTGGATATTCAACTTTCTTCAGGGATTCCAGGCATTCCTTAGTGTCCCGATAGTTATTCCAATTTAAAATAATTATTGAAATTTTTGGATAATTCATTTTTTATTTTAGATAACATTGTATCTAAAGTTTAATTTTTCTAACTTTTCGACAAAAATCTAAGAGTATCGGAGGAGCAAATATTCTTACTAATACTTTCCACGACTTTTTTGAAGGATTACTCCATTCTTCTTTCCAAAGTTTAAATTTTTCCTTAAATTTATCGAAACCTCCGAGAGAGGGACTCTTAAAACCTATTCCCACAACAGTGTGAGGAAAATTTTCGTCACCGGCAAAATCGACGAATGAAAAATCAAAAGGTTTCAGGAGGCTTTTAAAACCTTCTGGAGTAAAACGCCAATAATCAGACGGGTGATCATGGATGGGGAAATTCATAACGGAGCTAATTACAGCAAAACCATTTGGTTTAAGTATTCTATGAACTTCCTCCATTGCCTTTATTGGAAATTCTACATGTTCAAGTGTATCTAGGATGAGAACAATCCCGACTGATTCCGTGGGAAGATCTATACTATGGAGATTTAGAATTACGTCTACTCCTATTCCCTTCCGCATATCGGCGCCAACATATTTTTTGCCCTGGAAAATTGGCCGAAGGTCTGCAAAACCCTCCTGTTCTAAAACTTGAAGAGAGCCAAACTCATAAATGGGCTCGGAAATAGGCAGCGTTTCAGCACATATTTTTACAAACCGTTTGATTGACTCACGCATAGACTTAAATTTATTTTTATCTCGCCCTTATTATCTAGACATCGCCAAAAGAATCTGGCAGAATCCTAACTTCATTCTAGCTCTCTTTACTTACAAGCTAAACAATAAAAAGCGCCTAAGCTTCTGGGGTTGTAATTTGGATTTAATATTTTTTTCATAAATCTAGCCATTTTTTATGCTCTAAGGTCCATTTAACAGTCTTTTGGAGAGATTGTTTTAGATCAACTGATGTCTTCCAGCCCATTTTTGCCAATTTTTCACCAGAGAGGGCATATCTCTTATCGTGCCCTGGCCTAGCGGTATGATAGTCAACCCATTGAATTTCTTCGTCTTTTAGCTCTCTTCCTTTAATTACCTCACAAATCCAATTTGCTATTTCCAAAACCGTTTTCTCTTCTCCTACAATATGATAAAATTCTCCTCTCTCTGCTTTAGTTAGGAGAAAAAGTAAACCATCAGCCACGTTTCTAGCATGAATCCAGCACCTTGAAGATAAGTCCTCTCTTCCCTTACCATGTAAAACAACTTTCTCATTATTTAAAATTGTTTTAATTGTCTTCGGAAGAAATTTTTCTGGGTGTTGTCTTTCTCCGATAATATTCATTGAACGAACAATTGAAATCGACAGTTTAAAAGCATGAGCAAAAGAGTAGGCGATCATTTCTTCTCCGGCTTTTGAGGCTGAATAAGGATTCGAGGGTTTAAATCGATCATCTTCTTTAAAGTAAACTCCTTCTGGGGCTGGACCAAAGACTTCATCAGTTGAAAATATTATAGTTTTGCATTTTGACTGATAATATTTTATATATTCCAATAAGTTGGCCGTCCCCACTACGTTTGATATCACAAAGGGAATGCTATCTTGCAAACTTCTGTCGACATGGCTCTCGGCAGCGAAATGAATTACATAATCTAATCTCCCAATAATTTTATGGGTCGTTTCTGAAATTGGGGCTTTCAAATCATGCCAGACAAACTTAACTCTTTCAGGGCTAAAAACCTCAATATCGGTCACCCTATTTAAATTTCCCGCGTAAGTCAAAGCATCTAAAACTATAATTTCCCAATCCGTATTTTTGAGTAGGTGTTCGACGCAATGATGACCAACAAACCCTGCTCCGCCTGTTATTAAAATTCTCTTATTTTGTTGTTTCATAAAAATTATTTTTATTAATATTTAACTTTTTGATAGCGAAAAGTTGAAATGCCATTTTTGGATAATAATATGTTATTTTTTGAGTTAAATCTGTTATCCTTTCCCATAAAAAAGCTGGTTTATATTTGACTAAGCTTTTATATCCTCTTAAATATTTTAAGCCCCCAAGTCCATAAACTTTAAACTTCAGATTTTTAAACTCATTTACCGTCCAGCCACATTTATGCTTTTGTAATGGGTTTTTATCGCAATCGTTTTGCCAAACATATCCATTCGGAGTAGAAACTATAACTTTTTTGCTTGCCCATTTTTCCATTTTTTTAATCAATCTGCGTCCTTCCTCTTTGGTTAAATGTTCTAAAACTTCTAAAGCGATAACTGCATCAAAAGAATTTGGTCCGAAATTAATCTTTCTGATATCTCCTTGAATATATTTATTGTGACTTTTTTTCTTTTTACTCTTCTGAATATAGGGCTTATGCAAATCAACCCCGACTGAATAAGGAACATTACAATATTGAATTGGTGAAGTGTAACCACATCCCAAATCCAAAACGCTATTACAGTCAGAAATTGTTTTTTTTAAATAATAAATTCGATCTGGAAAAATTTTTATATAAATTAACCGAATATACTCCTCCACCTTTTTAAAAAATTTAATCCTGGTTTTCGTGACAATTTCTATCCTCTTTTTACTAAACAAATATTCTAGCATTTTAACAGTATCTGGAAATTCTTTTGATTCTAATTGTTTTTTTGTTTGTTTAAATGATTTTTTATAAGTGTTATTTTTAATTAATCCTAAAATTTCAATAAGTTTTTGTTCGTGGTCGATATATTCAACTCCATTAAAATCTTTATAAACATCTCCCAAAAGTTCCCTATGTAGATCTAATGATAGTATCGGTTTTTCCGGACACTGTAAAGAGGCTGTAAAAAGGGCTGTACTTGCTGATAAAGGTAAGCCAATAATTACCTCGCCAATCTCAATATATTTATCTGCTGGCTCTTGAGGGTCCACAACTTTAACATTATTAAAAATTGATTCAAATCTTTCTTTTATTTTATTAATATTTTTAGTATCAGGATGCGGCTTTATATAAATTGTCCATTCCGGGAAAATGTGACTGATTAATTCAACAATTTCAACCCACTTTTTCTCCCTTTCTTCCTTAGAGATTAAAGAAAAATCGCTTCTTTTAAAACCTATTCCCATCTCTCCTAGTAAAGTCAAACAAAAAATATTTTTATTTTTTTCGGCTTTATTAAATTTATTTAAATATATTTTTCCGAAAAAATCTTTAGTATTACGGGTCAAAGGATGAGCTAGAATATATAATTTTTCAGCTGGCACTCCATCTTCAAGATAGATATTATAATCTCTTTTTGAAAAGACAATCTGATAATCAGCATCCCTCATTCCTGAGTTACCTTTTCTCAAAATATAGCTTGATTTTCCAAAAAATGGTTTCTCTCCAACAATAATAGGCAGAAACCAATAATAAAGAAAATGGCCTAAATATTTTCTACATTTAACTAATAATAGCCTGATAGAGAGAGGTAAAAAAGCAGGGAATCGAAGATAGGCATTTATTAAATCAACATAAGGCCCAGTGTTTTTTGATCCCATCTCAAGAGTAGGTTGAATAGTTATTTTGAGGGCTTTTATTTTTTTGGCAAACCTGAAAAGGTATAAACCAAAAAGTGAATGGGTATCGCTTAGTGGCGTTATAATGTCTGGACGATACTTCTCAATGACATCTTTTGCTAACTTATAAAGGTACCTATTTTTAGCTAACAAATTCCTATGAGGCCCTGTATATTGATAAATCGGAATAATTTTTTCCAATTTCGGAAACAATTTTTTATCCAATAGAGCCTCTTCTGTTTCAAAATCAAGTTTTTCCGATAACAATATTGTAGGATAAACCTGACAAATATCATAAAGATAACTCATTAAAGTCGTTCGGAATGCTCTCGGGCTGTGAGTATAAAATAATACTTTTTTAATTTTAGGCTGATTTTTTTCCGTCATTTTCTGTAAAAAATCTATAATTATTATATTTTTTATCGTTGGAATTTTTTATTTTCTTACCCTCTAACAAATTTTTCATTTCTAATATTCCTTTTCCCATCGTTTTTTTAATTTTAAATTCTAAAACTCTTGTAATTTTATCGAAAGAAACGTTATAGTCCCTAGGGTCATCTTTCCCTTTTTCTATTTTTATCTCCGTTTCGGGAATATATTTTTTAATCAATTTGCCAATTTCTATAATTTTATAATTCTGCTTATTTCCTCCAACATTAAATATCTCTCCGCCGATTTTATCAATCGGCGATTCGAGCCACTTTACGCAGGCTTCGGCAGCATCGCTTACGTCCAAATTCGGTCGCCATTGATTGCCGCCAAAAATGATAATTTTTTTCTCAATCAAAGCTTTGGCTGTTAAGGTATTAACTACCAAATCAAATCTCATTCTCGGAGAAACGCCGTAAAGAGTCCCGAACCTGAAAATGGTAGGGGTAAAATTTTCATCCATTAAACTTAAAATTCCTTCTTCCGATTTTAATTTTGTTTCAGCATACAAAGAAACCGGATTTAAAGGAGAACCTTCCTCCAGTCTGTCGTCCGGTGTTTTACTCGCCCCGTAAACACTACAAGTGGAAGTAAAAAGAAATTTATTTATTTGATTATATTTACAAGATTCAGCTACGGCCTTGGTAGACAAATAATTTATCTCAATTGTTTTTTTAGGATCCCACTGGCTGGCCGGATCTCCGACAATAGCGGCTAGATGAATCACTGCGTCTACCTTTTTTAAAGCCTCCGTAATATCTGAGATATTTCTGACATCCCCCTTAACAAGTTTAAAATTTTTGTTTTTGTATAAATCCCTGATTCCTTCGTCTCCATAAGTTAAATTATCCAAAATTATCACCTCATATCCTTTATTTAATAATTTTCGAGAAAGTACTGAACCCAAATAACCCGCTCCGCCCGTAAGGAGAACTGTTTTTATCCCCTTCTGTTCAAATTTTAATTTTCCTCCTGAAGTATGTAAATTATTATTTTCGTCCGCATGGATAAAAACAAAATCTTTTAATTCTCCCCTTTCATTAACCACGGGAATTCTGAAAGAGCCACCAGCGGGGATTCTTTTCTTTATAGCCCCACTATTTTTAAGCTCAGAAAGCTCTCTGTCTACAAATCTTTCTTTTATAACAATGGGATTTTTATTTACGATTTCTTCTATGGATTTCTCAATATTTATTCCTTTTAAAATCGCCCTCCTAATATCACCGTCTGTCGCTACGCCAAAAAGTTTATTTTGGTTATCAATGATAAAGGCTATTCCCAATCCGTTTTTATCAATTATTCTCATCGCTTCCTTAATCGATGCATTTTTCCCCGCTAAAACATTTTTTATTTTTTCATTTCTCATTGTTTTTAAAAAAATTTTTGATCTGATTAACTATATAATAAATTTCATTCTTATTTAGAGACGGATATAATGGCAATGTCAAAGCGTAAGATGATACAAATTCCGTATTTTTTAAATTTTCCCTATAGCCTAATTTTTTATAAAATTTGGACTTATGTACTGGCGGAAAACTTATTCTTGTCCCAATCCCCCTTTCAGCCAAATATTTTTTTAACAAATTCCTAGTCATTTCTCCATCCTTAATTCTGATATAATACTCCTGATAAACATGATAGATGCTGGATGAAAAACGAGGAATTATTATATTATTCGTGCTAGAAAGAATATCTGTCATATATTTTGCATGTTTTCTTCTAAGATCAATAAGCTTATTTACTTTTTTAATCTGAGAAATACCAAGAGCGGCGATAATATCCGGCATTCTAAAATTGTATCCGAGGGTGATATAGTCCATATGTTCGCCTGAAGTAAAATAATTGGCGGTTTCTGCTCTTCCGTGCGACCTCAATAGTTTTAATTTTTCGTATATCTCTTTTGAATTTGTAGTAATAAATCCCCCCTCTCCAGTAGTAAAAACTTTCGTCTGGCACAAGCTGAACATCGCGGAATTTCCAAAAGTTCCCACAAATTTTCCACATTCTTTGGCTCCGAAAGATTCAGCTGCGTCTTCAATTAGCAATAATTTATTTTTCTCAGCTATTCTCTTTATTTCTCTAATTCTGCACGGACATCCTCCATAATGAACCGGAATAATCGCCTTTGTTTTCGATGTTATTTTTCTTTTGACGTCTTCTGGATCCAAACCATATCTTTCTAATTCTATATCAGCAAAAATCGGCTTAGCGCCCGTCATTAAAACGGCGTTAGCCGTGGCGATAAAGGTAAATGAGGGAACTATTACTTCGTCCCCCTTGCCGATATTGTAAGCTAATAAAAGAGTGTACAAGGCGGAGGTTCCTGAACTAAATGTTAAAACGTATTTAACGCCTAAATATTTACCGATTATTTTTTCAAATTTTTCAATATTCGGACCGCAAGCCCAATTCATACCACGACGCACTGAATCCGAAACAGCCTTAATATCATTTTTGTCCCAATAAATTTTAAATAAAGGAATGTTATTTTTCATATTATCTAGATTTTTTGTTTTTTAATTTTCTAATAATTTTTATGGGGATACCAAAGGCTAAAACATTGGATGGTATGTCTTTGTTTACAAAGCTGAATGCTCCAACAATGGAATTCTCGCCGATAACCACCCCCGGCATTATTACTGAGTGAGTACCTATTTTACAATTCTTTTCTAAAACTACCTTCCCTTCTTTTTCGTCAATGGTGGAAACTGAGTATATCGAACAATGGGAACCGATTTGGACAAGATCTTCGATTACGACGCCGTTTTTTGCATTAATATAAGTAAAAGCACCTATGTCCGTCTTATAACCCAATCTAAGACCTTTTTTATTCTGGACCAACCAATTATATTTTGTCATTTTCCCCTCTTCAATTTTAGGATATTTCCAGTTTTTGAATCTTTTTTCCATATATATTAATAAGTTATTTTCTTTTGTAATAGTTTTTTATTTATTCGTATTTTATTTAAAACATCAGTGATTCTCGATCCGGCCTTTCCGTCGCCGTAAGGATTTTTGCATTTTCTGACTTTTTCCCCAAATCGCTTGTTATAGATCGCTTTTTGAATACCTTTTCTAATTTGCCCTTTATTATAGCCCACATCGATAATGTTGTTGGCTCTTTCTCTCCCTTCCTGTCTTTCTCCTATATTAACCACGGGCAATTTAAACGAGGGAGATTCTATTATGCCTGAACTTGAATTGCCGATCAGAACGTTTGCTATCCGCATTAAACTTAAATAATCTTTGTGAGGAATATTTTTGTAAATCTTTATAAAACGGTATTTTTTATATTCTTCGATAACTTTAATCATTTTCCTTGCACCGGGATCCGAACTGGGATAAATCACAATGGTTTGAAATTTGAGCTCCTTAATTGCTTCCATTGTTTCTTTCATTTGTTGAGCCGACTTCTCGATTTCACTCGTAACCGGATGCTGCAAAACCAACAACTTCGGTTTTGACAAATCTAAATTATATTTTTTTGCCAATTCCTTTTCTGTAAATAAATCTCTTTTGAAGATGACATCCAAGCCTGGGGCTCCTGTCACAAATATCCGCCAATTGTCTTCTCCCATTTTTCTAATTCTTTCAGCGCTCTTTTTTGTCGAAGTAAGATGAATATGAGAAAGCTTAGTGATAGCATGACGGGCAGTTTCATCAATAGTTGAAGTAACTTCCCCGCCATGACTATGGGCGATAGGTATCCCCAAATAAGTGCCGACAATTGCTCCTCCCAGCATTTCTGCCCTATCTCCCTGAACAAAAATTATATCGGGTTTAATACTCTGGATTTTTTCCATTAAACCTAGAATAAACTTCCCAATAAACTTAACCATGGCCCTTCTGTCGTCTTGTTCATAAATAGTTTTCACTAGATAAGTTTTAAATCTGTCGGCTACAATTTCTTTTATGGTTTCCCCGAATTCAGGCATTAGATGCATACCCGTAGCCACTATTTCAACTTTTAGATAAGGACTTTTTTTAATGGAAAGCAAGGTTTCTCTAATCAAACCGTAGTCTGCTCTTGTACCGGAGATATATAATATTTTTCTTTTTTTCCTCTTCATATTTTTAAACTAATTTATCCCAAGAGATTAATTCGTCTTTTTTGATATCCCATTTCGCCGTTTTGCCTAAAATTTTACCCAAATACCTAGACTTAATCCCAATCCCCGGCCTCTTAATGACAAGCATATTCCCCTCTATCTTTCTACCCTTTTTAATATTAACGCCAGCAGCAATGCTTTTTCTGACAACTTTTGCCACTTCTATCTCGCTTGGCTGGGGCCTTTTAATACCGTCTCCTAAAGCCTTCTGGATATCAAGTTCTTTTATGATTTTCTCCAGACTTTCTTTTTGAGACAATCTTCTCTCAATATTTCTTATTCCTTTAACCATTTCTTTCAATTCCCGAGTCTCAAGCGACGCTTTATGATCTGGGCCAGGTAAAGCCCTGTCGGTTGTAAAATGTTTTTCAATAACGCAGGCACCTAAAGCCACTGCCCCGAGAGATGCTTTTATCCCTTCTGTATGATCGGAATACCCTACGGGTAAATTAAACTTTTTTCCCATTGTTAACATTGCTTTCAGGTTAACTTCGTTTAATGGCGTTGGATAATTCGTAGTACAGTGCAATAAAATTAATTTTTTATTAATCGGCAAAATCGTTTTAACCGCCTCTTCTACTTCTTTTAAATTAGACATCCCTGTTGATAAAATAACGAGCTTTTGCTTTGAAGCTGCATATTTCAATAAAGGAAGATTAACTAAATCCCCACTGGCAATTTTTATGATTGGGCACAATTTAGCGACTAAATCGACATCTTCTTCGCAGGAATGAGGGGTTGATAAAAAAATTATTCCTTTTTTATCGCAATATTTTTTTAGCCTTTTAAAATCAAAATAAGATAATTCCAATCTTTTAAGCATTAAGTACTGGGATTCTCTCTTGCCGATGTTTTTTGTCTGATATCCCGCCTGCTTAGCGTCTGGGGTAACAATCTTTTCTGATTTAAATGTTTGGAATTTTAACGCGTCTACTCCCGCCTCTTTTGCCTTGTCAATTAATTTTTTGGCCAAAGATAGCTTCCCGTTATGATTAACTCCCGCCTCAGCAATGATAAAACAAGGCTTATTTTTTCCTATTAAATTTTCACTAACTTTTGCTATCATTTGACTTTTTATTAATTTGTTTTAGGATAACGAACACTGTACCTTAACTTAATTATCGAAAATATCTTATAAGGAGGAGCGAATGTCTTGGCAAATAGCTCTCGGAATTCTGGTTATTATAAATACGTGTAGTATCATTTTAACCAAGGTCGCAGCAGACAAGCTGTCAAAAAGATCTGTGGGAATATTCTATCAATACCTGATCTGTGCCATATTGGCTATACTGTATGCCGTTTTTTCGGGTAGACTTGATATCTCATCTGTTCCCGTGTTCATCGGCATAAGCGCAGTCGGTTTTATTAACGCCTTTGGTAATTATTTCCAGTGGCAAGCGAGTAATCTAAGCCTTTCCAGAACATCTTTGTTTCTGCCCCTTATGGAAGTAGTAACCATCCTACTAGCTGTAATATTCTTACAGGAAGCCGTTTTATGGAACGCAAAGCTAGTCTTAGGCGCAACACTCTGCTTTCTGGCGATATTTTTGTTCCGTTGGCAACCATCTGATAAAATTCTAAAAAATAAATGGTTTCTCTTTATTATAGGAATGGTCTTAATCTTAGGTATAGCCGGATTTCTGCTAAAAGTCTTCTCTTTCACCGTTTCCAGCGAAACCTTTCTTGTCGCATGGTATGTCGGGGCACTTATCGGCTCCCTGCCGATTCTCGGGCTAGAAAAACAGAATCCTCTAAAGGCTGACGCTAAAACATTATTGACGGTTCTACCCGTAAGTATAGCTATTTTAGGGTCGCTGTTTGCCCTGTACTGGACTTATCAACTTGGAGGACCGGTAAGTCTGGTGCTTCCCATCCGAGGATTGGCGATTACCATAATCCCCATATTGGTTGGGTGGTTTGTTTTCAAAGAAAGAAAGGGTTTTACCAAAACAGAATGGTTGGCTTTCTCCCTGGGAATTGCCGGCGCAGTTATGGTCCTGTTGAGGTAAAAACAATACGGAGGGGAAACAATATCGAGGGGCGGTAGCAACTATCGCTCCTTTTTCTTTTTCTTTATTTATTTTTTAAATTACTTGATTCTGATTTCGACCCTGATCTTAATCCTGTTTCTAATCTTCATAATCATCTATTTTCAAAAAATACTGTTACATTATAGCTGTCTGAAATCATTTTACCAGACTCAATCCTTTCGATCGGTTTTAATTTTATCAACTTAAGCATGTCTTCTGGATTAGCGATTATTTCTTTTCCATATTTTTGAACTCTGGGTTTATAAAATGCTTGATTTATTAAAAGATATCCACCTTTTTTCAACGTATTTTTAATTAAATAATTTACTATACTCCGAAAATCCAACAAGATATACCACATGAGTTGAGATATTATTATCAAGTCGAATCTATTTTTTATATTTTTATATTCTTTTTTAATATTCATGACTCTAAAATCAATGCCGAGATGCCTATATTTCTGCTTTGCTTTTTTGATAGCTGTTGGCGAGATATCTACGGCTAAAATTTGAGTTTTTGGTCTGGCCTTTTTAAATCTTGCGGTAAACGCGCCTTTCCCGCAGCCAATATCCAGAATTTTACCCCCTTTGGAGCAAATCTTATATTTGTCTATTAAATAAAGAACTAAATCGTATTGAAGAGTGGCGGCATTTTTATGATGCCACGGGTCGTCAATATTTTGATACATCTCCTCAAACTCGCCTATGAATTTGCCGTCTTTGATAATATAATCCTGGTAATTTTTTGATTTTATTTTCATATCTCTTTACTAACTTTTTCTGAAATCTCGTACACCGCCTGGATTATTTTATTTATCTGTTCTTGTGACATATCCACCATAATCGGCAGGGCTATCGCTCTTCTCAAAAGCGCTTCGGATTTGGGCCATAAATGACAATTTGAAAAAATATGATTCCAGGTACCAGCAAAATGCCAATTAATAGCATCGGGCAAATTTTTTGTACCCAACCCCTTTCCCTTCAACAGCTTAGCAAATTGACTAGCCTTTTCCCTATCTTCAAGAAAAAAAATTAGAGTATCTCCTGCATCACCCCCCTCATCGGGAAGTTCTCTAAACTCAATATTTTTAATATCTTTTATTCCTTCTTTTATTTGTTTTTTATTCTCTCTTTGTTTTTGCAAAATATATTCTATTTTTTTTAACTGAGCTAACCCTACTGCTCCCTGGAGTTCTGTCATTTTATAATTAAACCCCCAGTAACGTCGCGTATCTTCTCCTCGAGGAACATTGGGATTTTGTTCGTGGCCATGATCAGCATATTCTCTAGCCTTAAAATATATATCTTCATTATCAGTAACTAAAATTCCGCCTTCTCCGGTAGTAATAATCTTACCGATGTCTAGACTGTAAGCACCGACATTGCCTATAGTTCCTAAATATTTTCCCCTATAATATCCCCCTAGTGCTTGACAGCTGTCTTCTAATACTGAAAGATTATTTTTCTTTGCTACCTCTATAATTTCTGCCATTTTTGATGCTACTCCTGCCATATGAACGGGGATAATAACCTTCGTTTTTTTAGTAATTTTTTTCTCCAAATCTTCGGGATCCATATTTAAAGTTTTATCAACTTCGGTAACCACGGGTATTGCCCCTAATTCCAAAATCGCCTCGACTGTGGCAATGAAGGTGAAACTTTGTGTAATTACTTCGTCCCCCGGTTTTACGCCCAAGGAGAATAGAGCAATTTTTAAAGCGGCCGTACCATTACAAACGCAGTGACAATATTTTGCTCCTACCTTTTTAGCAATTTCTTTCTCCAGCTCATCAACCCTAAAAATATGCTGTCTTCTATCATCTAATCCGTATCTATAAAGCACACCCCCCGTGTCGAAAACCTCTTCAACTGCTTTTTTTTCTTCTTTACCAATAAGTTCGTGTCCTGGCATATATTTATTTAATTAATTTTAATAATAATTTTTTGCCATCTTCGACTAAAAATGGTGTTGGATTCTGCTCAAATGCTTTTTCATAATTTTCAACTTCTTTAAAAATAATCTCAACATTTTCTCTGCCCACCCCAAAATCTTTTAAAGATAAAGGTGCTCCTATCTTTTCCCACAATTGGAATAATTTTTTAGAAAACAGCTGGTTTTTTTTCCTCTTGTCCAAAGATTTACTCACTCCCAAAATTACATCGCACAATTCGCCGTAATCATATCCTCCCTTAACATTATGCTCAACAATATAAGGTAGAAATACACCGCCTGCCAAACCGTGAGGCACTTTAAAATGGACGCCCAAAGCATAAGACAAGGCCCCAGTTGGTCCGCCGCCAGAACCCAATAAAGCCAATCCTCCAAGATAAGCACCCAGCTGCAAATTCATTCTAATTTCAATATTCTCCGGTTCCTGCAAAGCTTTTGACAGATTGTTAAACATAAATTTAAATCCCTCTTTGGCAAACATCCTGCAAAAAATAGTGCTGTTTTTAGCAACATAGCCCTCCAAACAATGAACCAGAGTGTCTATTCCCGAAGAAACTACCACTTTTTTAGGACAACTTAAGGTTAATTTGGGATCTAAAATAGCTAAAGCTGGGAAATTATACTTTGTGTTGATCCCTAATTTCTTTTTTCCGTTGAGGTCTATAAAAACAGCGTTAAATGTCGCTTCGCTACCGGTTCCAGCTGTGCTTGGGATAGCAATCGTCGCCAAACAAGGATTGATATTTGTCGGAAATCCTCTGTAATTTATGGCTTTGCCGGGATTAACAAGTAAAGTAGACAGACCCTTGGCAAAATCAATAACGCTTCCCCCTCCTATGCCCACAAAACAATCCACCAAGGGACTTGAATTCTTATTCAAAAAAAGCGATTTAATTTTGTCCAAAGAATCGTAATCTGGTTCTCCTTTTAGGTTATAAACCCAAACTTTAACTTTTTCAAATTCTTCTTTTTTAATATTTTCTAAAATATCCTTCGTGTATTTCAGATTAGAAATAGCCGGATCTAAAATTAATCCAATTTTTTTAAAGGACAACTCTTTTAAATAATTCCCAAGATTGAGAGCTTCGCCCACACCAAATTTGGTTTTTGTTCTCAAATTAAATTCAAAGTTTGGAAAAGATGTTTTTTTCATGTCATTGATTTTATTCATATTTTTAATCTTTGCTTTAAAATTGCTTCAACACAGATAAAATCGCAGATATCGTCAATTTCGTAATTCTGCCACCTTTCAATTAAATATGGCATTGTTCTTTTTTGATAAAACGTTTTCCATTTTTTTAAGACTGCGACTTTTGATATATATATTCCTCCATAAATCGAGTAAGCTCTTTGCAGTTGCTGTCTTTGAAAAAGTTCTTTATGTTTAATAAACTGTTTAACGTAGCCCGCTTTATTTTCCTTCATTGAGCCATAAGGATGTTGAGTATCTGAATGAACCTCTCCAACACTTACTAAAGAATCAGCCCTCTTGTAATTCTTTAAAAATAACTTAATGGCATTATCTATATCATCTTCTTTCCTGAGAGGAGATGTCGGCTCCAGCAAAATGACCATATCGAACTTTGATCCTTTTTTCTTAAACCAATCAAGCGTATGAAATATAACATCGTAAATGGAAGATTTGTCCCGAGCCAACTCTTTTGGCCTCAAAAAAGGGACTTCTGCTCCGTATTTTTCAGCGATTTTAGCGATTTCCTTACTATCCGTATTGACTACCAATTTATCTATGAGTTTACTCTTCCTTGCCTGTCCAATAGACCAGGCAATTAACGGCTTTCCGGCCAAAAGCCTGATATTCTTCTTGGGCAGGCCTTTGGAGCCGCCCCGAGCCGGAATTATTGCAATAATTTTATATTTTTTCATAAATTGGCCTTGTTATCCTTTTTAATATAAAGAAAGAAACAAAATATATTAGAGCTCCGGCCGCAACAGAAATAAAAATATTAAGGTTATAAACCACAGGCTGGCTTATTAGAAAATACATCAAAATACTGGATAACCCGGCTAGTACGAGAACCAAAAGAAGTTTTAAATAAGAGATCCTTATTGGGGTGAATTTTGACGTAAGCCATACGCTTATTAAAAGAATCAGGAGATAAGCAATAACCGTAGCGAATGCCGCTCCATATAATTTATATTTAGGAATTAAAATTAAATTTAATAAGATATTAATAACGGCACCCGAAACAGTAACCCAAAACGTGTTTTTTTGCTGGTTAGCGGCAATCATAATGTCAAAAAATGGCCGATAAAGAAAAAGAAGACCCGTTGATAAAATTAAGATCTGGAAAGCCAAGATAGAGGGAGTAAAATCAAGGGGGTAGAAAGAATAGATAATCCTGGGAGCCAAAACTATTCCTCCTACCATAAGGGGCAAGGAGAATAGAATCATTGATTCCATCTGATAGTCCCAGACCTTCTGAAGTTTTTCTATGGATGTTTTAAAAAAGTTACTTAAAGCCGGATAAAAACTTCCCGAAATCAGACCCATAGGGATATAGGTGACAAAAATAATCCTGTAAGCGGCGTTATACCAACCCGTTTCGGTAATCATTCCCCAGAAACCCATCATTATAGAGTCAATGTAGTTATAAACTGCGCCGAACAAGCCCGTAAGGGCTAACGGCCAAGACATTATCAAAAACTTCCGCCAGACCGAACTTTGCCAAGAAATTCTTAAATTAAATATTTTTTTATTAAAGAAAATCAGTACGAAAATTAAGGAAATCAAACCGGCAGCCAAATAACCGTAACTTAAATTTTCAACCGATGGGAAACGAAATAAGACAAAAATGCCAAAACCGCTTATTAATAAATACTGCAGGACCTCCAACCAGGTCTGATATTCCATTTTTTGGCGGGCTTGGAAGACGGCGTAAAAGACAGAACTAAAACCGTTTAATATGCTGAAAAGAGTCAAAATTAGGATAACATTCCTGATTTGAGGGTCGGTGGTGATGAAGAAAGAGCTGACTAAAATTATGGTAAAGGCCGCTATGCTTAACAAAATCTTCAGGGAAATAATGGAATAAAACTCTCCCCTGTCTTTTTCTTCCTCATTTTTGGAATATTCGCGGGTGACAAGGGTAGGCAGGCCGAAATCGTGGAAAATGACAAAGAAAGATATAAAAGCGAGCGCAAAGCTGAATTTCCCGTATTCTGTAGCCCCTAAAATTCGGGCGACATATACCAGCAAAAACAAGTTTAATAGTTTACTGACGGTAGTCCCTATCGCCAGCCAAAAAGTATTTTTAAAGATCGTCTGTTTTATCGTTACGTTATCAAAAAAAAGGGCCTTAATTCCGCTGAAACTAAAATCGAAATTCATAATTTTATAACCGATCTAAATTATTTTCATACCATTCTATCGTCCTTTTAAGACCTTCCTCAAAATCAGTCTTTGATTTGAATCCGAATTCTTTCTCGGCTCTGGAAACATCCAAAAGACGTTTTGGCTGACCGTCGGGTTTTGAATTATCCCAACGGAGTTCTCCTTTAAAATCCATCAGTTTGCAGAGTAATTCCGCTAAACTTTTAATGGAAATATCCTTACCAGAACCAAGATTTACCGGATCAGGCTTGTCGTACTTTTCAGTTGCCAAAATTATTCCTTCTGCCCCATCTTCAACGTAAAGAAATTCTCTAGTTACCTTTCCCGTACCCCAAACATCAAGATAGTCTTTATTTTCTCTTTTCACATCATGAATCTTTTTAATCAACGCGGCGATAACGTGGGACTTCGCTGGGTCAAAGTTGTCTTCAGGGCCGTACATATTCACCGGTAGCAAATATATAGCGTCAAATCCGTACTGCTGTCTATAAGCCTGAGCCTGGACTAATGACATTTTTTTGGCTAATCCATAAGGAGCGTTAGTCTCTTCGGGATAGCCGTTCCATAAATATTCTTCTTTAAAGGGCGCAGGGGAAAACTTAGGATAAGCGCAAATTGTGCCCATAGCTACAAATTTTTCTACTTTTGCCTG
>Ga0172381_10003414_pt1 | contig 16858 bp, 16 predicted proteins | sample Leawel6488metaG_FD_119754 | JGI IMG/M metagenome (GOLD analysis project Ga0172381, IMG submission 119754) | Leachate microbial communities from a municipal landfill in Southern Ontario, Canada - Leachate well 64-88 metaG | ecosystem: Engineered > Solid waste > Landfill > Unclassified | place... | reverse complement strand
GTAAACCACATCTCCTGGTTTGGCAGAAGCAACTGAAGTTGCGAAGTCTCCACACTCGACAGTCACACCTTCAAGGGCTCGTGCGGCCTCCATGAGGCCTGCTTTATCGCAGTAGTTTGGGTTCGGGTACTTTCCATAGGGAGTGTTGAAACCCCCGCTCTGATTGACCCTGTAGAGACCGTTGAAGCCGGTCTTGTTCAGGTAAATGAACCGAGCTACCCTGACTTCGATTTCTGGTATCTCACTGGGTACCCTAGCTCTAATCTCGTTGTAGAACTCACGTGTATTAGGGTAGTCAATCAGAATATCTACAATATTCTTGACCTTACCGGTGGACAGAGCCAGATAGGTGTCCATCAACTCCTTATTCATATCGTTGATGACTGCCCTCTTGAAGGCCTTTCGATTTGCTAATGCAAAGAATACAGCTCCGCCCCCTACGAATGGCTCATAGTAAGTATCCATGGCCTTGGGGAGTCTCCGACGAATCTGAGCTAGAATCTGTCTTTTCCCACCGGCCCACTTAACTACGGGTGAAGCTGTTGTCATATGATCCCCATCACTTACACCGGGATCAATTGGTTGCTTTAAGAACCCAGCGAATCTTGTCCTTGGTTCTCAGAAGCAGTCTAGTACCCGTCCAGAGATACGAATCGATCTCGAACTGGATAGGTACCTCTGAGTGAAAGTCGATGAATACTTCAAGCTTGTCTTCTTCTCTAGTTATAGTGATATCGACAAGCCCAAATGAACTTGGGTCCCAGGGTCCTGCCTCCAACAACTTGAATGAATACCCTGAGAAAACTGTAACTTCTTCTATCTGCATAAGCACGGTAGGTACAAGAGTTTAAGAAGGTGGGCCAAGTTACCTGTTACAATAAGTCCAAGCAGTAACCTCATGTACACCTAGTTCAATACCGATCTTCCGATAAGTTAGCCCTTTACATCTGAGTTCCCTAGCCTTTAGGGTAACCTCAGATGAAGGGCTCTGAGGGAATCTCTTCCTAGTACCAAATTCTTTTACAAGTTCTGGGTACTTCCCTTCTCGTAGAACTCTATTTACTGTTGGTTTGGAGATTCCTAGCTTTATCCCAATCACATTGGAGGTTACCAGCTTGGAGTTCAACCTGAATATCTCACGAGCCTGATTCAGGTCCACAGACTTCCTTCTAAGTCTGGTTGACTTCAGTCCGAGGTGTGCCCAGTTTTTACCCTCAATAATATGGGATACAGTACTCCTATCAACTTTGAAAAACTGTGCAATTGACTTCTGTTTCTCACCCTCGTCAAATCTTCTGAATATCTCACGAACGTCAGCTTCGGTCAGAGTTGTAGGCCCTTTAGGTAGACCCCTAGCCGCCCGGGAGCTTAGAAACTCCTTTCTGCCTCTTGACTTTCTCTCTCTGACTAGTGGGTGTTGGTTACCCCCACCGCCCCCGCCTCCTGATAAGTTGTACCCAGTTGGTACAATAGTGTTTAGCTCTCTAATCCAATGTACCTCTTTCTTGTCCAGATCAATTTGGGAGTAACCTAAGTCCAATATTGTCAAGTCGAATGAGCCAACTCCGTACTTGGTTACAGCCCTTTTCAATATTTTACACCCTGAACTTGCTAAGCAGTGCTGTCTCCACCGCTCTCTTAGGCCAATAGTGGTTTGTCCGACATAATTCTTACCTGTTACTCGATTGTGTACCTGGTAAATTAGTCCAATGGGTTCTTTCGTCACTTAGATCCACCCACATCAATAGTCTATTGGTGGAAACCCTTTTAGGTGCCAAAGGATCGATTTGAGGTAGCTCGGCGGCGATACAACCTTCGAGATTTGGCTATCAAGTACTTGGGTGGTGCATGTGTTATTTGTGGTTACAGCACATGCAATTCAGCCCTCGAGATGCATCATCTTGACCCAAGAAGGAAAGAGTTCACTATTTCCCAAAGGATAACCAGACTTGAGGTTATTATACCTGAGTTGGAAAAATGTGTACTCTTGTGCTCTAATCACCACCGGGAAGTTCATGAAGGGCTACACCCTCGGTACCTGACCCTTGATGATCCGTCTGAAGTGGACTTTAGCCACCCTGATGATGGATTCAGCTACGAGGAGGACATCACCTTTGAGGCTGTTCTGGATGATGCCGTGAAGTCTCTCAATACAGAGATCCCTGGGCACGGCCCCCGGCGAAGGTTCAGGCACTGATCTATTTATCACCTTGACGGGGTATGAACAAGCTAGCCACCGCCGAAGAGGTTCAGGCAGAGATCAAGACCATCTGGGCCATGACCGAAGAGCCAGAACCCTCGAGGGAGAAGCTAGCGGCGGCGCTGAGTGAGTTGGCAGGTCGTGTTGTTCAGGGATCTCTTGAGAGGGAGACCATTGAAGAGGGTCGTGGGTCTCTTGCTCGAATCTGGCAAAAGATCGTGGACATCGATCTCTCATTGGAGGGTCTCCCTGACATGTTCCGAGGGTCAATGGAATCGAGCCCTAAGTTAACTGAACTAAGAGAGATACTTAGGAAGGCTGAACCATCAGTGGTTGATCTAAAACAGGTGGTAAATAGGGCTCAGCATGTACTCCGTAAGTGGCAGCAGGAGATATAATACCATCTCAAGGGCCTAATTACAGAATTTTCAGGTAGTTGGTTGAGATCTGATCTAGTTACACGTAATCTTAGACAGGTTACGTGTAATGATTAGAATGAAAGGATATCGGGGAATCGAGTACTTCCGAGGAGATCGGAACTCCTTCATTCGTACCAAGTACCCACACAAATGGGAGGTTTGGTGGAAAGGAGACTACTTTGAGGTAGTTCGTACTAGGAAGCTTGCACGGGAGTGCCTCCGGGAGATGCATCGTGGCGAAAAAGAGATGAAAGCCGAGGATGAGGCTCTCTATGAATCTGCCATGAAGGCTATGAAGAAGCTGATCGGATCCTACTTACTGGTTGGCCGGTTATGTGAGAGGGTTGAGAACACGGGAAGCCCCGCTTACTTGGTACAAGAAAACATGCAGAGATTAAAGGTTGCTCAAGATGAAGCAGCTGAGATACTAGGAGCTGTCACCAAGTTTCTTAGACATGCCGGTGACTTCTTGGTGTAGGGTAGCCTACCATGGATCTGACACGGGCTATAATAAAGGCATACCTAACTGCTCAACAACGTGGGTGGGATACCATCTACCTTTTGGTGGACGCTCACGACACTCTGTGCGGATCTAATTACAAGGACACGGAGGAAGCCTTTTTTCCTAATGCCCTGGAAGCCCTTCGGAAAATCAGTGACTTCCCTGAGGTGTTCCTAGTTCTTTGGACTTCTTGCTATCCCAATGATGGTCAGCGATATCTCGAACGACTTGCGGCCGAAGGGGTTAACTTCAAGGCCCTTAACGAGACACCGGTGGGGAATACCAAGACTGGTGATTTCACGCTCAAACCATACTTTTCCGTTGTGATTGACGATAAGGCTGGTTTCGATCCAGCTACCTGGGATGAGGTATACCGTAGCTTCTATCGAGCCCATATCTTGTGCCCACTGAGACCAAAATGAACTTCGATTGGCAAGACTACTTCAATGCAGGTGGTGAGCATTCTTGGATGCCCAAGCGCACCATTTTCGTGACTTTGCACGGGTCACATGCTTATGGAACCAACACTCCTGAGAGTGACTTGGATATCCGTGCAATTACTATTGCCCCTAAGCCTTACTACACTGGGATCCTGAGGGGTTTCGAGCATGAAGTGCTCAAGAATCCAGACCTAGTGATCTTCGAGATCAAGAAGGCTATGTACTTGGCCTCCGAGTGCAACCCTAATACGTTGGAGATCCTCTTCACCAACCCTGAGCAGCATTTGTTTGTGAGTCCTATAGGCCAAACGTTGCTTGACCACAAGATGATGTTCCTCAGCAGAAGGGTTAGGGAGACATTTCAAGGATATGCTGTTGAGCAAATGCGTAGAATCATTAGGCATAGAGGTTGGGTTCTTAACCCCCCTACCCATGAACCAACTCGTGAGGAGTTTGGGTTAGCCCCTAAACCAGTTCATCCAGCTAAGAACCAGATTGATGCCGCTATGGCTATGGTTAATAAGAGAATTGATCAATGGAATTGGCACAAGCTCGAATACCTACCCCCGAGTATGAGACAAGCTATCCGTGAAGAGTTCTACCGCCGTCTGGTGGAGGTAACTTCGTGGTCTGATCTTGAGGTTGATGATAAGGTTTGGAGGGCGGCTGCTAACAGTTTAGGCCTAACCACTAACTTCATTCAGGTTCTTGAGTTAGAGAAGAAGTACGCATCAAAACTTTCCGATTGGAGTAAGTTCCAGAAGTGGAAGAGGGAGCGTAATCCAGAGCGAGCAGCTATGGAGGCTAAGTCAGGTTACGATCTTAAACACGGGATGCATCTAGTCAGGCTCTCAAGATCGTGTAGAGATACACTCGTTACCGGAACTCTAACTGTTAAGCGTTCAGATGCTGCAGAGCTCCTTGAGATTCGGAATGGCTCTTGGAAGTTTGAAGATCTCGTTGAATGGTTCAGGATTCAAAATGAGGAGCTCAATCTACTAGAGAAGATCTCGCCGCTGCCACCTGAACCTGATATTCAAGCTATTGACAACCTGTGTCAAGAGTTGGTTGAGCAGTCGTGGGGGAGCCCTTCACGACTAGGTGACTGACCACCTCTTTGCATAGTTCTATGAATCTAGCTTGATTCAAGTCAAGCTTCATTCTATTGAGATCCTTGTGAACCCATTGAACATTTCCCTCGATATACCCTTTTGAGTTGTCCTTTCGGTCAAGTGAAGCTTCACCCCCACCATGTGGCAGAGTATTCAATCCAATAGGAACTCCGCTAAGTGCGCACTTACCAGATTGCGATTGATAGAGACCCCATAGATATTCCATACTAACCATAAATTCCAGATCTCGAAGCTTGGCTCCTCTTTTTGTTCTAGTATAATAACTCTTGGATAACTCACCCACACCTTCCCAACCTCCGCGTGGTGAACATCCGCAATTGTTGGTTTTATTTACACCGAGTAATGAGGGTCTGATTCTGATCACTTTCCCGCAATCACACTTACAGATAGCCTTTCTTCTATGGCCCTCTGATTCATAACCTATGACTACGAGTTTGTCGGATCGGTACCCAACTTCATATAGCCTATGGCTAGTACTTAAGCACTTTGGACAGAGGAGTCCTTCGCCTCTCCATAAGTAGATGTCAATAGTTTCATATAATTCCCCACAAGAGCACCTACACCCAACCTTCTGTCGTAACCTCCCGGACATAAGAACTTCTTCAAGTAAACTCTCGACTATAGACTCACCAAAAGTTGCCCCGACTTTGACAGAAGAGAGTTGCTTCCTTCTCTGTCTAGTCTTTTCAGACATTGGCTGTCCCTTTCTCCACTTTCCGCACTCCGATCTCTTGCATGTGGATGATGTTTTTTGTTTGGTTTCATCGCTTACCATAGAGAGTCCTGGGAACTTTTTCGAGAATTCCTTGGGAGAGAGTCCGTGAATCAGCCTTAGGTGGGTTGTCAGGGCTTTGAATTGAGACTTACAGAGTGGGCAGGTTATCATAACCAGTATAGGTGTATAAGTGGTTTGTTCACTCAAGTATCCACTAATGGTCTTACGGATCTTGTACACCAATCCCTAGATAATTCTTTGGTAGCTCATCAGTAGGGTGGATCCTCTCATTCAATCTGTCGCCAGGCGGTACGCGGCGACTATCACCAAGGGTACCCTTGAGAAGTGGAAGAAAGATCTTCGCTTGATGACGAAGATCTACCGTTCACTCAATATTGACATCCCTTGGGATGCAGAACCCGAAGAGAAATCTAAAGCTACTGAGAGCATAGCTGAAGCGGCTAAGTTGTTCAGGACTTTTCGGGACAACTTCTCCGATTGGGTCTACAAGGTAGTGCTCCCAAAGGCGGAAAAAGGTAAGGAAACCCCACTCGAGAAGGATATCAGAAAAAGTACCTGGGACTTTCGTTATACGTTAGACAATTCATTCCTATTCCCAACTATTGGAGTTGATAGAGTCTTCAACTTCAGTAAGATCCGAGATGAACAAGACAAGAATGTCAAACGATACCAGGTAGCAGCTTTGAAAGCTTTCAAGGATCTTGACCTGTACTTGGAGCTTAGGGGTGGATCGCTCAATAGATTTGAGCCCGTTGATCATCTTGAGATAGGTGGAGTTCAGGTCATCATAGAAAATTGGGGCCGTCAGGTAGAAAGTGGTCAGACCGAGGAAGAGTTCCACAATGCGATGAACCAACTTCGCAGTAGGCTCACTCGGATCAAAGCAGCTGGATTCCCAAATGCTGTCAGGGGTCTCACCATCGTAGTCAACTTCGACCAGAAGGAGTGGGACACCAGCGGTAGATACTCACCTTCTGAAGATAAGCTCACTTTATACCCCCTAGCTCTTGCGGGTAGTGATACAGGGCAGGGTACTCTTACCCACGAATGTGGGCATCGATTCTACTTCAAGGAACTTCCGGGACAAGCCCGAGGTGAGTGGGACGAAGTCCTAACCTCCCGAGGAGTCAAGATCACTCTTGATGACATCGATAGATTTTTCAAAGCAGTCAATCCGAAAATTGATCCAGACAACATACTTACAATGATAGACGATGAGGATCGTCTGAAAGCCGCTTTACCTGTTGCAAAGGACAAGTTTGATGAGGTTAAATTCAAGGAATTAGCCTTAGTGTACCCAACTCCACTCCGTTCTGGACGTTCTGGACCTATATACGATCCAGATGATTACTTGCAGAGGCTAAAGGAATTCAAAGAAGGCGAGTTAGTTCAACTTGAAGAGATAAGCGACTATGGGGATACTGAGCCAGTAGAGGCTTTTGCTGAGGCCTTCCGTATTTGGGTACTCAAGGGGCCCAATGCATTAGGGGTGTGGTCTCGAGAGTTCTTCCGTAAGATAGCTCGAGAGGGCGGGGCCAAGATAGCCTCTGAAGAAATCTCGAGTTCTTGGACTCCAGAGGGCTACTTCATCCCAGGTCCTAATCAACACTACAAGGTAACCTGCAAGGTTTGTGGTACGGTTACCCAGCAGTGTCGATGTACTAGTCCAAACCGTCTAAGTGTATTGACTATTTGCAACAAGTGTAAGGAGATAGACCCAATCGTTGCCTCAGTATCTCGCCGATATGCTATGTCTATTGGTAATGTCCCAGAGATAATTCGTGAATGGGGCACACTCATAGAGCGCTACGAGACTTTGGAATATGAGCTCCCACATGTGTTGAAGGCTCGAGAGTACTTGAATCAACACGAGGGTGATCCATACGAGGGTAAGAAACAAGAGTTGTCTCGTTACTTCAGTAGTAAGAGATATGACTACGAGTTGTTCCCAAAGTCTTCACTCAGGTCCTTACAGAGGATAGAGGTTCAAGCTTTATTCTTAGGGCTTCTACAACAGTATGACCTTCCGGTTGAGGTAAGAAAGAAAGTTGAGGCTTGTTCTAGATTTTATGAGAAGACTAGGTTTGCCTCTCCTAAGAACTTTGAGGCTGGGGTTGTAGCTTTCCAAAAGTTGATGTCCCTGTACAAGGAGCACTTGGCGCTAGCTAAGGATGCCTTTAGTAAAGCTACAGTGCGTGGAGTAGATGCTCCTACCGTATTAAGGGCAGGTCCCTTTAGAGTTGTGAACACTGGTGGTTTCGATGAATCCACTATGAATAATTGTGCTAGGGTCATTGAAAAGGCTGTTCACCTTCTAGCAAAGAAGGGGTTGGGAAAAGTCTGCTATGGAGATGCTCTTATCTCCAATACACTGACCAAATCCAAGGTATTAGCCTTCTATCTTGTTTCCAGTGATGAGTTCTTCGTACGAGCCAATCTGAAAGGCAAGGAGGGGGCTGCTCTCCAAACGATCATTCATGAGTTGGCACACCGACTTTACTTCAAGTTTCTACAGAGTCAGCACCGAGATATAGCTAGGATCTACCAAGCTATCAAGTCTAAGGTAGACCAGTCAACTAGTGACTTCGAGTCTGAGATTAGAAACAACCCAGATCTTTCCCCTAAGCCTGGTGACACAGTGGTTGAAAAGGGTAAGACCTATGTTGTCGAACGGGTGAGTTATGGGTCTCGAGGTGGGTATCAGGTGATCATGCATAGAGAAGATGATCCATCGAATAAGGCTAGTGTCTCACTCAAAGGGTGGGCCTCACTCAAGGGTATCAAATCTGAATCGAAGCCTGGGTCTGGATTCATAACTCCATATGCGGGTAAGAATGATGAGGAGAACTTTGCAGAGATGATAGCCTTCTATTGTATGGATGAGTTACCGCAGGACCAAGTTGAGATGTTAGAAAAGGTGCTATGATCTCTTCTCTTGAAGGCAGGATTCTTGATTGTTCAAGCGCAAGGAAAAAGCCCCTGTTAGTAGGGGTTTCAACAAAAGATTTCGTGAGTACAGCTACTTAGCTAATCAAGTAGCCTTATGGGTGAAGGGAACTGGAGTTCCTTTTCAGCTCACTGAGTTGGTTCAATGGGGAAAGATAGGTCTTTGGGACGCTTGCAATCGGTACACTGGTCCAGAGTGTGAATTTGACTTCTACGCCAAAGTTCGAATCCGAGGGCAGATCATTGACGAGATTCGTAAGGAATCTGGTTATATTCGTAGGGCCGGTCCTGATAGGCAACCAGAGTATCGACTGATTTCTGACAACGATACCGTTGATCAAGGCTTGATTGACAACCAAGTATCATCTCGCCAGATTCTTATGAAAGTCATAGCAAAAATGGCTTCCCTGACTGAGCGAGAGGAGTTCATCATCCGAAAACACTCCTTTGAGGGTATGACCCTCAAAGACTTGGCTGCCGAACTGAAAGTTTCAGAGCCTAGGGTAAGTCAGGTAAAAACTGAGGCTGTTGGAAAGCTTCTTGAAATGACTGGGATCGATATTACCGACTTGTAGCCGGCCTGGTAAAAAGTTGTTGATTTGAAGGCCCATCGGTGTATTAAGGGTAATCCAACGGAAGGACTTCCCACCTATGCTGTCATACCAGGTTGCTGACGGGCTATTTCTTGTTCACCAAGAGTTGAATAAGTCTAAAGATAATGCAAAGCCTGTCGAGGTACCAACAAACCACATATTAGTCATTGACGTTTCGGGCAGCATGTATGGCGAACTTCCTAAGATTAGAGAGCAACTAAAGAAGAAGCTCCCAAAACTCATTGGGGTTAAGGACACGGTATCGATCATCTGGTTCTCGGGACGTGGGCAGTTTGGTACCCTGCTCGAGGCTGAGCCTGTAGCGACCCTCACTGACCTGCAGGACGTCAACAAGGCCATTGACAGGTGGTTGCAGCCAATCGGGCTAACCGGGTTCAAGGAGCCTCTCCAAGAGGTCTCAGCTCTTATTAAGCGGGTGAGTGGTAAGAAGCCGGGTTCCGTCTTCTCTCTGTTCTTCATGTCGGACGGGTGTGACAACCAGTGGAACCGAGCTGAAATCCTCAAGACTGTTGAAGAGGCTGCTGGTGGGCTTGCGGCGGCAACCTTCGTTGAATATGGTTACTACGCTGACCGCCCCCTTCTTACGGCCATGGCTGAGAAGGCCGGTGGGCAGTTGATCTTTGCCGAACACTTCAACAAGTATGAGCCTGTTCTCGAGGCCTCCTTGGGGAAGAAGCTCTCTGGGGCGCCCAAGGTTGAGGTCAAGGTTTCCGGGGGTTCCATTGGGAACTTCGTCTACACACTGATCAATGGTGAGTTGACAACTTATGCCGTTGAGGAGGGTAAGGCTAACCTTCCCACTGATGTGGAAGAGTTCTGGCGGGTGAGTCCCAACAAGGAAGGTGATCACCCTCGTCACACCCTTGCCGGTGCTTGCGGCATAATTGGTGGTAAGCATGATGGGATCCTAGACAAGTTGGACAAGGTTGCTTTAGCGGCTTCCTACGCGGCCGTGTCACTTTACTCAGTTCGCATGAAGTCGGACGTGGTTTTCCCGTTCCTGAAAGCCCTAGCTGATGTGGACTTCATCGAGAGGTTCGCCTCCTGCTTCGGAAAGCAGAAGTACAGTGACTATATGGACTCTGCCAAAGCGGCGGCTTTCGATGACAAGCTCCGCTACACGAAGGGCTGGGATCCGAAGAAGGTACCCGATGACGATGCCTACACGGTTCTCGACCTACTCGGGTTGCTTGCCAGTGATGATTCCGCTCACATCCTATTGGAGCACCCCGAGTTTAAGTACTCAAAGATCGGCCGTAGTCGAATCGATGCAGACGAGATCTTGACCGAGGATGAGCAGAAGAAGGTTGATGAGATTCGGGGCAAGATGTTGACCGAGAAGAAAGCCTCAGTGCTGGCTCAGTTGAATACGGAGCTCACGGCTATCCTCAGCTCCAAGCCTGATCCCCTCAAGTTCGTGGCTGATCCGGCCCCTGAAGGCTATCCAATCTCCTCGTTGGTCTACAACGAGGACTTCCCGAACATTTCGATTAATGTTCGGAAGACAGGGGTTGTTGACATTTCGGCCCGTCTCAAGGATGAACTCAAAGGAAAGGTCCCCGCATCTTTCCAGACCTTCATCTTCCGTAACTATGCCATTGTGAAGGACGGGCTAATCAACGTGGAGTCTCTTCCGGTGAGGGTTACAGAGGCAACTGCCAAAAAGCTCTCTGAGTTGCTTCCAGCCGAAGCCAAGCCGACCAAGCTATCGATGACTGGTGGGTTCGTGATTGGGGTCATCAACCTTCGAGCGCTCCCTGTGATCAATCGAAGGATGATCAAGGCCGCCAGTGCCAAGGCCATGTTCCTGGCTCAGTGGGAGCTCGAGAAGTCTCGAGCAGCTCAAAAGGTCTACAAGGACGTCAGGGATGAGAAGGTACCCCCCAAGAAGTCACCAGGGTTCGTAGTCACGTACGGCGAGGATGCGGCTAACTGGTTGAAGGAGCAAGGGTTCACCGACTACTCGGGCTTTGCTCCTCCTCACACAGTCTCGGCCACCGCCACTGACTTCTATGTGGCCAAAAAGCTCGAAGTTTCTATCGCTGGGTTATCCAAGTTACCATCTGTGAATGATGTTCGGAAGAAGATTAGCGCTACCAAGAAGCAAACCACAAGTGGGGCTCTTTTGGTACCTGCATTGACTGAGGTCGAGAAGTGGCTGGCCTCCGATGAGTACACGAAGCTTGCCACAGATGAAGCCAAGGAAGCTGCTTTCATCGCGTGGATCGACAAGAAAGCCAAGGATTCTGTTGCGGTCACACGCAAGAAGATCCGAGAGATAGCTCAGATCAAGTTCGCTATCACCGTGGGTCAAGTTTGGTTCACGGAGTTCGCCTCCCTCGATGAGAATTCCATGACCCTCAAGCTCGGAGAAGAAGAGCTCCTCTGCAAGGTCAATATGAAAGAAGTTGAGATTAAGATCTGAGGTTCATCATGGGAACAAGCTACTATCCACGATTGGTCATTGGGGCCAGCCTCAGCCCTGATGACTTGAGAACTGTCATTCCCGGGGCTGTGGTGTGCCCAAAGGGCCACCCACCTCAGGGCGGTCCTTTCTGCTCCAAATGTGGAGCTAAGCTTGAACCTCAATTGGTTCCCAGCTTCAAGCCAGCATTCATGGAATTCGCCAAAAAACAGTTTGGTATCAAAACCCCAGAAGAGCTGTTTAACGAGTGGAACGATAGCGACGGATCCACTAGTAATCTTCGGTTTCATATTGTGGATCCAACTTTGAGCGGAGAGGATTGGGGTTGTACTTATTCCAACTACATTCTTGGCTATCGGTTGTTGGAGTATGAATGTAGTGAGTATCGCGGTAAGGGTCTCTTTTCAGTTGACTTAGATCGACTAGAAGAGATCAAGAAAACCCTATTCGAGGTCATCTGCGCTCTAGATTATACGAGTCGGGACATCAAGCTGTACCTCTGTACATATGTTTCTTGCTGAAGTCACTCAGTTGGGGTAGGGTGCTAAGGTGAAGACCCGTAAGAAGTGGCTTATTATCGGTTCTATTCCAGTAGCCCTACTGGTACTTGGCTGGCTTCTTGTACCAGCAATCCTGAAGCACTACCTCAATGGGTTGATCCCCGGTGTCCAGGTTGGGTCTGCTAGAGCACTCAGCCTGGACTGCGTTAGAGTCGAACGGATCAACGTAAAGACCCACAATCTCGAAGGTATGTTCGATTCGGCGGTTGCCTGTCGAAAAGCTAAGACCGTTGCGGTTGATGGTGGGCTTGCTCTTGTAACTCTGACTAAGGATTCGAAAGATCAGAAGAACGGATCTGGGTTCAAGTTCACTGGGAAGAACCTGACCGTAAAGATCTACCGAGGTCTTGATGCTGCTACACTCTACCAGGCCTCCTTTGATTCGAATGGGGCTCGGGCTGTTACAGGGAAGATTGAGACCAGGTATGGGCTGATCTCGGTGAATGGGGTGAACTATGACTTCAAGTCCAAGGTAGCCTTCGCCGCTAGTGGCAAAGCAGGGTTACCAGATTCCCTCCACAAGGTCAGGGACCTCCTCAAGTTGGAAGAGATCAAGTTCACCGATGGCTCTTTCGATTTCAAAAACACTCGCCTCGAACTGGGTAGAGTTGAATTCCATCCCCTTACTATTGAAGGCCTTGTTCTCGAGATTGAGGATGGGTGGGTGTATCCGAAGGCCAAATCCGTTCAAGTGGAGCACAAGAGGTTTTACCAAGTTCCAGTCACATTCCGAGATGTATCGATCACAACTATCGATTTTAGGCAGGCAGAACCAAAGTTTGGTGGGGAGCTTTGGATAAAGAGTAACGGATCTCTGATTTTCTTCAACTGGGAGGACAAGCATGTTTGGGGAGAGGATCTCTGCGAGCACTGGCTCGAGGCGATTCCAGTTGAGATGATGACTGATCAACTCAAGCAGGTTAACCTAACCGGGGAGTTCAAATTCGACTTGAGGCTACTTCCTAACGTGAAGCTCAAGATCTCGAACGGATGCAAGCTTACAGGACCGTCTCCAAAGTTCATCAAGGATCTTGCAGGGGAGTTCACCTATACCGCGTACCATCCGAATGGAAAGCCCTTCATTCGTAAAGCTGGGCCCTCGGCACCGGACTGGACTCCCTATCAGCTGATCAGTCCGAACATGACAACAGCTCTCACTACTACAGAGGATCCTGGCTTCTTCTACCACAGAGGTTTCATTCCTCAGGCAATCGAGAACAGTCTAAAGGACAATCTGAAGCTTGGAAGGTTCTTTCGTGGTGGTTCCACTATCACGATGCAGTTGGCGAAGAACCTGTGGCTCAACCGAAGTCGCACCGTGGGCAGGAAGATTCAAGAAGCCATCTTGACGGTCGCCTTGGAGAGTTCATTTCCCAAGGACAAGATCATTGAGCTGTACCTAAACATTGTGGAGTACGGACCTGACATCTATGGGATAGGTCCAGCTTCATACCTAATCCTGAAGAAGGATCCTCTTGAGTTGACCCTGTCAGAATCCCTGTACATGGTTCTAAGGCTCCCACGTCCGAACCATTCGGCTAGCTATGAACATGACCTGCCGATGATCAAGAAGCTTCTCGACATGGTTGCAGCTTCAGGAAAGGTTGCTCCTGATTTGATTGAGGTCGAGAAGTCCGCGTTAGGGGCTCCGGTAGCCGTTGATCTAGAGGACTAGTCGTAGACCATCTCTACTAGATCACGCATAGGGATCCCAGTAACAACTGACGCTTGCTTCAATGACATTGAAGAGCAGAGGTTCAAGAAGACTGAGGCCGTTCGATCTTCAGGCTTGATTAGATCCATGTTCTTTCCGAGAGCTTCCTTTACCCAAGATGGTTCGCTCGTCAAACAGTTGTAAAGCGTACTAAAAGCATAGTAAGCTCCACCCTTGAAGCTACCTGGCTTCAACCGGTTCAGTCGGTACACCTTGCGGTACTCAAAATTACGAGTAGCTACCACCAAGAACATGCTCTTTACTATATTCTTGCAGGTTTCATCATCGAGCTTGACCTCTTTTCCATCAATCGATAGAAAGAAGTCACCACTGCTACCTAGATAACCCCGTGGGTTATCACGATGCTTCTGCATGTTCTGAACCCCCCAGAAGTCAATGATGGCCATGGTACCCTTAGCCACATCATCATCAACCTTGACAAGACCTGCAAGTCTCAAGACCTCCTTCAAGGAGTACTTACCGCGGTAAGGGATCTTCTCAATGTAGGCTTCCGTTGGGTGTCCACCATTCTGAGTCCATAGAAGATACTTCTTGGGAACGCTCCCATCTTTGGGACCTTGACCTGGGAAGTCTGAAACCACTTGCTTGATGAATTTCGCAGCAATCTTGGCTATATCCTTGGAGATTGGGGCAGTCAGTACCTGAGCTCTCCATCCTTCCTCAACCTCGAAGACCTTTCCCTCAGCATCTGTAGGAGGCCACACATTAGCGGTTGACTCCTGCTTGAAGATTGCACAGAAAACATGAAGTGTTGCTGTCTGTCCATACAGTACGCAACCCGGTTGGTTTGGAAATCCCTTACTGTACAGGCTAACCCTCTCACTGACGAACTTCCAATCAGTGCCACTGGGGATTCCTGCTCCAGACCAAGCGGCGGCGAACGGTACCCCTTTCACCGTATAGACTGCCTCTGGACGTGGGGGTGGCTCATACTTTTTACGAGCCGGACCAGGTTCTGGCCGCCACACTTCCTCAGCCTTCCCTGTCAGCACGTCTTTAGCAACATTGATCTCCACCATCTTGTCAAGATCACCACCACGATCAGGGTGGTTCTCTCGAGCCTTCTCCTTGTACTTCTTACTAATCTCATCTTCTGAGGGGTTGTAATCAAGAGGGAACCCAAGAACCTTCTTAGCCTGATCCCTGGACATCGAGAGCAAGAGACGAGCGTACCTTGACTCAAAATTCTGATTAGACCACTTTGAGGCTACCCGTTGGATTAGGTGGAGGTCCGATGTCATGTTCGAGCACTTCAATAAGGGGTTTATTCAATCAGGCACTCTATCCGGTGTAACTCTGGTACATGAATCCAGAGACATGGAAGTCGGGCATGAGGGTGGTTTATGCAAAAGAGGATCTCCCCACTGAGGTAGTCAAAAGCATTTTCCTTGCTGGGCCAACACCACGCGATAAGGGAACCCCAAGTTGGAGACCAGAGGCTCTCAGAATACTTGAGGGCCTTGGGTTTGATGGTCATGTATTCGTGCCAGAACCTCGTGATGGAAAAGTGTTCGGAGACTATGTCGATCAGGTTGAATGGGAAACTCAAGCTCTCCATCAAGCAGATATGATTGTTTTCTGGGTGCCCCGTGATTTGAAGACCATGCCAGCTTTCACAACCAATGTTGAATGGGGGCTTTGGGCTGATAGTGGAAAGGTTATTCTTGGTACCCCACCCGATGCTCAGAAGGTTCAATACCTTCAACACATGGCTACCAAGCTGAAGGTGGCCAACTACTCGACACTAGACACCACGCTCGAAGATGCCGTTAAGAGCATCGGAGAAGGCTCCCTACGAGTCGGGGGTGAGGCTCAGGTACCCTTGCTCGTCTGGAAGCACCCGACCTTTCAAAGGTGGTACAAGTCCCAGACGTCCGCTGGAAACCGACTTGACAGCGCTCGTGTCCTTTGGAACTTTCGTGGTTTCGGTCAGAAAAGGGACAAAGTTTTCTTCTGGTGTCTCCACGTCAAAGTGTGGGTTACCTCAGAACAGAGATTAAAGGAAAATGAGTTTATTCTTGGTAGGCCTGATATTTCTTCTGTAGCACTCCTCTATCGTCCCGAGGGAGAGGGTCTAAGTTATCTATGGGACACTGAGGTTCTCTTGGTGAAAGAGTTCAGGAGTCCAGCTAGAACCAATACTGGGTTCATCTCTGAACTACCAGGTGGAAGCACCAGAGAGGATAAAGGGGAGACCAAGAAGGTGGCACTCGAAGAACTTCACGAGGAAACCTCCTTTACCATTGATCCAACTCGCCTAAGGGAGTTAGGTACTTTGCAATTAGCAGGAACCCTTTCAGCTCATACAAGCACCCTATTCTACGCCAGGATCACCAAGGCTGAGCGGGATAAGCTGAGGGAGATAGAGAAGTCTGGTGAGACCTTTGGTGTTGAAGCTGATACCGAAAAGACTTACGTGGAGGTACGTAAGTTTAGGGACTTGATTACCTCGAAAGAAACCCTGTCAAATGTTGATTGGTCAACCATGGGGATGATCCTATGGTCCATGTTGAACTCGAATGAGGGTCCCGGTCCCTACTCGGTGTAATCCGAGTACATGTTGATAGCTATCTCGGGTCTCACCACTGAGGCTGGTTGGTTCAATTGGCTCTCTCGTAAGAGGGGTAGCGCTGGTGCCGGTAAGGATGAAGCTGCTAGGCAATTGGTACAAGCACACAACTATGTGCCAATTGCTTTTGCTGACCCTCTCAAGCGCATTCTCAAGGATGTGTTTGACTTCACTGATGACCAGTTGTGGGGACCGAGTGAGAATCGGAACAAGGAAGATCCTCGGTATCCAAGAAATGTTTTCGGAGGAAGTCCTTTAGGAAGTTGTCCTTTAGTTCACTCAAAGGAAGACCCAACTCCAGTCGGACTTACGGTTAGGCACGCTCTTCAAACCTTGGGTGATGGTTGGGGTCGCAATGAGTGCTACGAGCCCATCTGGGCTGAGTACGCTATCCGTATGACCCGTCAGTTGGCTACTGGTAAGTTTGGGTATGACCAGAAGCTTGGGCTCTATCCATTTTCTGGGACCCCATCCTCAATCGATCCAGAACTTCAGTGTTCTGGAGTCAAAGGTGGCCCTGTCATCATTGGGGTACCCCGCACAGATGTAGTGATCACAGACTTACGGTATCAGAATGAG
>Ga0172381_10003412_pt1 | contig 16864 bp, 19 predicted proteins | sample Leawel6488metaG_FD_119754 | JGI IMG/M metagenome (GOLD analysis project Ga0172381, IMG submission 119754) | Leachate microbial communities from a municipal landfill in Southern Ontario, Canada - Leachate well 64-88 metaG | ecosystem: Engineered > Solid waste > Landfill > Unclassified | place... | reverse complement strand
TGGCCCATTACAGCTAAAGTAACTGCTTCTGGAAATCTTTCTCGGTAATTTCTAAACACTTTTCCAAGGTATTTCCAGTATTCTATCCTATCTTTATCTAATACCCCCTGAGTTGTGATTGAATGTCCAAAGGCTAGAAAGTCTCCTAGTGAGCTTTTTTTGTAACCTACTCTTGAAGAGTTTTTTGCTTTTTAAAAGAATGAAAGCGCACGACTGTAATACTCTTTTGAAGAATAAAGTTTGTTCATAAGGGCTTTGTAACCAGATATTAATTTTTCTTTTTCTAATATCGGAATAAAATTTAGACTGCCATCTGTGTTATCTCCGCTGGCTCCATGAATTATCCTTCCCTGACTTTCTAATTCCCTATATAGCTCTGTTCCGGGAATAGCTGAAAGAAGGCCAACCATTGCCAGAGGTATTGAAGTTTTATCAATGAACTCTTTTTGCAACTGGAAAATATTTTCGGGATCATTATCAAATCCAATAATAAATCCTCCCATGACTTCTATACCCTTTCTTTCTATTTTTTCAACAGCTTTTTCTAAGTCTAAATTTAGATTTTGTTTCTTGCCTGTTTCAGACAAGCTTGCTTGAACCGGAGTTTCTAAACCGAGAAATACTTTTTTGAATCCTGCTTTTCTCATGCCTTCTAATAACTCTTCATTTTGAGAAAGATTGACAGAAGCTTGAGTGAATAATGAGAAAGGATAGTTTTTTTCTTGCTGCCATTTTTCAAGCTCTATCATTAATTGTTTTGCTTTAGGGATATTCCCAATAAGATTATCATCTCCAATAAAAACACTGCCTTTCCAGCCAATTTCATAAAGCTGGTTGAACTCTGACATAAAATTTTCTAAAGGTTTTGCTCTAGGGATTCTTCCGTAAATCTCGGTTACATGGCAGAATTTACAGTTAAAGGGGCAGCCTCTTCCATATTGAAGAAGCATGGAACTATAATCTTTAGGATTGATTAATTCAAATCTGGGCTTTGGAGTAGAACTAAGGTCTGGCAAATCTAAAGATTTGTAATGTTTTTTTGTTGTGCCTTTTACTAAGTCTTCTAGAACTTCTGAAAAAATTGATTCAGCCTCCCCTTCTACAAGATAGTCTACTAATTCTGTTTCTGGCTGATTGGTTGAGGTTATTGGACCTCCAAGAACTGTTTTTTTGAGGTATTTTTTGGCTCTTTTAATGTCTTCTTCAACTGACTTTTTTTGAACAGCCATGGCACTTATGAAAACTGCGTCAGAATTTATGATATCTTTATCTTTTAATTTGTGTACATTTTGATCTACTAATTTGACTTCCCACTCATCTTTTGGAAACATTCCTGCTACTGTAAGTGCACCTAAGGGGGGAAAAGCAGAATGTTTCCCCTGTATCCGAAGAGCATGTTTGAAGCTCCAATAGGTTTCAGGAATTTTTGGATAAACTAATAGTGCTTTTTTCTTTTCCATGCTTTGCTAAGTTAGCTGGATTTATTAAATGATGTTTTATCTTAGGAAGGGAGAGAAAATATCTGGGCCTTACCTTAAAAATTATTTTGGTACTTTAGATTTTCTTATTTGAGAAACTAATTGACCACATGCTGCATTAATATCTTGACCATCTGTAGAATACAGTTCTGGAAAGATTGATAATTTGTTTAATATGCCAATAAAATTTGTTTTGTTTTGGCTCTCTGTGAATCCTAAGCCTACATTGTGGTATTCATTAATTTTAATGTCAAATTTATACTTTTTTATGAGGCTTGCAAGTGCTTTTGCATGTTTAACGGAATCATTAACTTTGTTTAGAAGAATATAATTTAGCTCTACAGGATTATTTGACACTTTTTTGTACTTATTAATCATTTTGAAGATCTCATCAATATTAGACGTGGTTGGAATCAAGGTTTTTCTTTCAGAATCAAATGGACTATGAAGGGATAGCTGTATTTTAATAGGAATCTTAGACTGAACAGAGTATTCTGCTAATTTAGATAAATTGTTAATTTTTGTTCCAGATACAGAAATAGCAAAATGGGAATTAGCAATCTTGCTGTGAAAATAGCTTATTGATTTTAAAACTTCCTCTAAATTCAATAGGGGTTCTCCACTGCCCATGAAAGAGATTAATATTTTATTACTATTTTTTACTTCTTTTTTTATTATGGAGTTCACTATAGAAATCATGTTTTTAGATGTGAGATTTCCATAATAGGTTTTTCCAGATGCACAAAATTTACATTTTACAGGGCAGCCAAACATACAGGAAACACAGACGATATTCTTATTTCCTCTATTAACATAGCTAGCTTCTACTGATTTTCCCTTATTTTCAAAGATATACTTTTTAGTAGGATAGTCTTTGGAAGATGATAAAACCTTTATGCATTTCATAATGAGTGTCATAAAAATAGTCTTTTTAAGATTATATGCCCTGCCTCGTTCTCACTCTCGTCGTTCGAATCTTGAATAGGGGAAAGAGGGCAGAAATATAATATGTCTCCTCTGACTTAAAAAATTCTTCAGAATTTTGTAAAATCTATTTGGTGCCTTCCTTGAAAAAACTAAGGCTAATCTGAACTTTTTTATTCTTAAATCTCCTTTAAAATACTGAATATAAATATCTGAGGAATCCAACTCTAAAGCAGTAGCAAAATAATTAACTTGAACGTGAGAAAAGATATAATATACTAAGAACAAATTAGTTTAATTTAAAAATTAAACCGCACAAATATTGTCAACAGTTTCTTCTTCATTGTAAGGAATTAAAGGTCTTATTTTTTCTGTAGTATAGGGATTATTTTGATTTATTGGAATTTGCCATAAAGGGATAGTCCAATCTGGTTTTGCCATAAAATCATCCAGTTTAACCCATTTAACATTAGAATTATCCCAAAATTTAAGCCACATATCATTCCATTGCTTTAGATATCCGCCAATGTATGTATGAGATGTAGGAGTTATTCGCTGATACTCTCCAAATCTGGTTTTTTCTTTTTCAGTCAGAGGTTCTAATGCCCTGTTTAATTCTCCTTCCATATCCTTTGGTGTTCCGGCTCTTTCATAAAAAGAGTAATCGCAAAGACTTCCATATTCAAAAGGCACTATTTCAATTAGTGAAACTGATAATATTTTTACATGATATCCTTCTGGTTGATAAACTGTTGCTTTTGTTCCTGTTGTTCCTCGGGCAGTTACATAGGGTATCCCAAGGTCTTCAGCAACTTTTATAGTATTTATATCAGAAGCCATGTAACGCGATGAAATTATTCTTGGTCTAATTTCAGTACAATTTTCAATTCCATCAAGCATTTGAATAATTCTTGTTTTCTGTTTATCATAAGGCATGCCCCAAAATGGAGCCCCAACATTAGATGCTACAATTTCTATATTTCCATAACTTAAACTTTTCTTAATTTCATCGCAGTGGGCATTAGCAAATTCTGGTGTGACTATCAAAAGTCCAGAGATCCCTCTTTTTTCCATTTGACTCGTCATCTCGATTAATCCTGCAGAGGTATTTGTAGATTCAATAAGAATCATCAGTCCTTGCGGTTGATTAGTTTTAGTTTTGTAAAAATAATAGAAATATATTAAAGAGACTAAAATAATAATGAGAATAAGGACTCCATATATCCAGATGACTCTTTCTCGCCTCTTTTTAGACTTGTTCATATCTTAGAAATCTCCATTTTATTTTTCATCTTTTTTAATGCAATTTATCTTTTCTATTTATTAGGTGATTATTCAGGAATTTTTTGAGTGCTTCTTCTACATTGTCCTCTTCAGTCACTAAGGGAGTAATTTTATTTTTTATTAAATCTGAGTATATTCTCTGCCCCATCCCATAACTTATAACTACATCACAATCTTTAATATTATTAATCATAGCAGAATGATTACAACTTCCACATTCACCAGAATTTTTTCCTATATTTTCCCTATAACTCTTACTAATTATTTTATCATTCTGAATATCAAAAATCACAAATCCTAATGCCTTTCCAAAATGGCGAGATATTAGAGTTTTATCATCACTTGCTATTGCGACTTTCATTTTTTAAATTATAATTACCTCCTTCTATTTTTATTGCTTTTCCATTGACTATTGCATCGGCTAGTTTTTTTCTTGCAGACAAAACTAACCTGTGGAAGGTAGGCTGAGAGATGTTCATTTTCTTGGCGCATTCTTCCTGCTCTAATTCTTTTAAATCTTTTAATCTAACTGCTTCAAATTCATCAACATGTAAGATTACTTCTTCTAATTCAACTAAAGGAATACCTCTGGGCTTAAAATAAGTTATATTAGGTTCTAAGTTTACTCGCCTGCATATTCTTGGTCTTACCATGTTAGTTTTCTTTTAATAAAACAGCAACTGCGATAACAGTTGTCCATTTACTTTCTTTGTTTCCTTCTGCTGATTGAGTAATATTAGTAGTTTTAAAAATGTGCCCTGAAGATTTGTAAACCTGCTCTCTTTCTTCCCAGGCTGAGTTTGAATCAAATTCAATACCTAAAGTTGTTGCCAACATTGTTGCAGCTAAATCTTCAGCATATTCTCCAGCTTTTTCTCCTTTAAAACCAAAATCGTGATGTTCTGATAAATAGCCATAATTGTTATTATCTTTAGGGATAGCTAATCCTATGGAAGCGCAAACAAGACGATTTGGCTCATTGCTTTCATTTCTAGCCATAACACAATAAGTAATTTCCCCTGAATTAAGATATTTTAATCCTTCTTCTTTTGAAATAAGCTTGGCATTTGGTGGAAAGATGCTAGAAACACAGACAAGATTGCATTTTTCTATACCTGCATCCCTTAGTGCAAGTTCAAAACTAGCAAGCCGATCCTTATGGACCCCCACACCCTTTGTTAGGAACACTTTTGTTGGCACCATTTTAATCATGCTCCTCGAATTTTTTGTCTTGCTCGCTATCATTCTTTCTTATCCATTCAACAAGCATTGCAGTATGCTCTTTTTCTTCATCTCTGTTATGTTCAAGAATGTTTTTTAATTCTACATCTTTCGCGTTTTCAATTCTTGTTTCATACCAGTTGATAGCTTCAAGCTCTTCAATTAAACTTTGTCTTGCTTTTTTCAAGTCAGTATTTTCAGTTTCTTTTGAATACATTTTAAACCTTTGATAATGAATTAGTATTCATAATGGTATATAAATATTACTAAAAATAAAAAATAAAAAGTTATTTAATTAACTCATTTCTTTAATTCTTTTTTGAATAGCTTCTTTCTCAGATTCTATATCTTTTAGGTCTGCTTCAAGGATTTTCTTCTCTTCATCTTTTGTCAGAGTAACTTGTGTTGCATATCTGGCTCTAAAGCCCATGCCCCTTCCAAATCCTCTGCCACATCCTCTTCGCATTCCTCCACTACAAGGTCCCATTCCTCTACCTGTTAGAGCTCCCATTCCTTGAGGTCCTGTTCCGTCAATATTTGGCATTTTATTTTTCCTCCAATTTGTATTTAGTTATGAATATATATTCATAACACTATTTAAATGTTTCTGTTAGTCTTGAAACATTAAAAAAACAAGGGATTTTCTTAAACACAATTAAAGTCTCTCTCAATCTTGTCTTACCTTCATTAACCGATTTCTATACAAATCACGGATCTAGAAATTGATCTTGAAGAGATCCTACTAGAACTAAAGGAAATACTAACTTATTTGGCAAAGATCCCACTAAGATACCAAAAAGGATGAATTTCATTTAACAACCTTAAAGATGCCCTCGCCTGCTCGGTGGGTGCATTCTAAATAAGGGATTAAAATAGAAAATGCCCTCGCCGACTTAAAAAATTCTTCAGAATTTTTAGGGTCGTCAATGGCATAAGGTTGTTTCATTTCATTCAACAACCTTAAAGATGCCCCCGCCGATTCAGAAATGGCTTCGCATTTCTGATCCTTCGATTCTTACGAATCTGCAGGGATTCAAACTCTCCTCGTTCGAATCTCAAAAGATTAAGAATGCCCCCGCCTGCTCGGTGAGTGCATTCTAAATAGGATTAACAAAAGTATGAATGCCCCCGCCGAGATTCGAACTCGGGTCAAAGCCGTTCTCCTAAGAGAATGCAACTTGCCTTAGAGAAGGCGTGTCCTATGCTCTCATCGAGATGAGGACGAGCTGCTTCCCAAATTCTTGCGAATTTAAGTATCGAGAGGGCCTTATCCTGGACCACTAGACTACAAGGGCATGATATTGATTGTTTTTGATGATTTTTAAACCTTATTTCTTAGATCTTTACTCGGAATTCTAGGGATTCCTCCTAAAAAAAATATATGCTCAAATCTGCAAGTAAATTACAGATTTTTCATTAAATCAGACTAAACCTGAAAAAATTAATCTTTTATCTGTGTTTGAATTTAGAGTTCATTTCCTCGGAAGAAAATTTTATGTTTATAAATTTTTATTTTTACTATAGAGTAGAAAATATAAAAAATATTTTTTTATTTTTTATTTTGATATAACCATTTTTAGCACAAAAAAGTTTAAATAGTTACGGTTTTATTTCAGTTAACAAAATACAAGAAATTGTATTTATTCAGAAAAGAGGTACAATAAGTTGTATCTTAAAGGTTCGCTATAACTAATATTCAATTAAGGTATTACACCTTAATCTAGAAATAATGAACTGCCCATTTTGTGGATTTGAGGAAACAAAGGTAACAAACAAAAGAGACTCTGGTGAAGCAATAAGGAGAAGACGTGAGTGTCTTAAATGCCAGGGAAGATTTACCACTTATGAACATGCAGAGGTTGAAATTAGTGTTATAAAGAAAGATGGCAGACGTGAACCTTATGCTAGAGATAAACTGAAGAGTGGGATAACAAAAGCTTGTGAGAAGAGACCTGTTTCAAGGGAGCAGATTGAAACTGCTGTTATTGAGATTGAAGAAAAACTTCTTCGAAAAGGAGGAGAAGTAAAAAGTTCGATTATTGGGGAGCTTGTAATGAGGGCTCTTAAAAAATTGGATAAAGTTGCATACATAAGATATGCTTCAGTGTACAAAGATTTTCAGGATACTGATGATTTCAAAGAAATCATTGATGAATAAAAATCCAAAGGATTTTTAACTCTTCAAATGGAGAGGGAATAAAATCTATTGGAAGGAGAGGTAAAAATGGTTGTAAAACTTATATATAAAAGAGATGGAAAAAAAGCAAGATTTGAAGAAGATAAAGTCAAAAAAGCAATTTTTAAAGCAGCACATTCTGCCTTTGTTCAAGGTCCAGAAACTGTAGCTGAGGAAATTTATTCTGAAGTTAAAGTTCAAATGAATAGGTTTAATGGGACTCCCCCAAAAATTGAGGAAATTGAGGAAATAATTATTGGGGCAGCAAGAGAAAAGGGTTATGGGAATATTGCTAGTGCTTATCAGTCATATAAAGAAAGAAGAGCTAGGGCAAGAGAATTATTGGGAATTATGTCTCAGACAGGAACTTCTAATACTACTGATGCTAATTTATTGATTGAATCTGATTCTAAGGATCAATTATCTACTTGGAACAGAGAAAGAGTAATTGAACAATTAGAGAATGAAGCAAATCTTTCTAGGGAATTTGCAAGAGATATTTCTAAAAATGTTGAGAATATAATTGTGGATTTGTATGATCGGGGAATTAGAAGATTAAAAACTACTCAAATTAGAACTTTGGTAGATTTAGTTCTTGCACAGGAAGGGCTTGAACCTGAAAGAAGAAAACAAGAATTACTGGGAATTCCTGCTAGGGATTTAGAATCAGCTTTGATTAATATGAATCATGAGAATAGCAATGTTGCAAGTAATAATCCTGAGGCTGTTAATCTGTTTATTGCAGAGGGAATATTGAAACCTTATGCTCTTGAGAACGTATTTTCTCCAGAAGTTGCAGATGCACATAGAAACGGAGCTATTCATTTACATGATTTAGGTTATATTGACCGAGTATATTGCTCTTCACATTCTCTAGAATATCTTAAGAAATATGGACTTGAAAAAGTATTGGCAAATTTGGAATCAAAATCTGGGTCTCCAAATTCTGCAGCAGTATTAAATCAACATGTTCAAACATTTTTGGCTTCTATGCAATCAAATTATGCAGGAGCATTAGGATTCGGATTTACAAATATATTTTATGCGCCTTTATTGAATAGGCCTGTTGAAGTTGTTAAGGGAGTAATTGGAGATCAGGTTTGGGAATTTGAGAAAAAAGATTTAGATAAACTTGTAGAACAGGGACAGATAACTTTTGAAAAAGAGGAAGCAAAAGATGGAAAGAAATATATGCAGAAAGTTGAGAGTATTGTAAAACTAAAAGAGTTACCTTATCACGAATATAAACAAACTGCACAAAACTTAATTTTTGCAGCTTCCCAAAATGCTTTCTCCAGAGGCGGACAAACCCTGTTTATTGATTTTAATATTCATACGGGTGTTCCAGAATATTTGAAAAATGTTCCTGCAATTGGACCTAAGGGGAAGTATATGATTCAGAAAAAAGATGGATCTGTTGAACTACTCGAGGAAGTTCCAAGAATAAAAACTGAAAATTCTAGTGATCCTACAAATGGCGATGCTGATCAAGCTCAAATTAAAGAAGGAAGAATTTTAACTTATGGTGATTTTGAACCTCAAGTTCAGAAGTATGCAAAGGCTATGCTTGAAATTTGGCAAGAAGGAGACAAAGTTGGAAGACCTTTCCATTTTCCAAAATGCGATCTTCATATTGATGACCACTCTTTTGACGGAAAAGAACAGGAGAAATTAATTGATTTTGCTTCTCAAGTTGCATCTGAAAATGGTTCTGTATATTTTATGTTTGATCGAGGTTCTGGAGTTAATTTAGCTCAATGCTGTAGACTCCGAGAAAGAGTTACGGATATGTCTATGGTTAAAAATCCTGAAAGACTAAGATTCTGTGGATTTCAAAATGTTACTATTAATATGCCTCAAGCAGCATATAAGGGAAAAGACCTAGAAGGCACTTTGAAAGAAATTGATGGTGCTATGGAACTTGCTTATCAAGCACATATGCAAAAGAAAGAATATATTCAGAAATTACTTGATACTGATGGAAGTCCTTTAAGAAGTTTGGGTCTTCCAAGTGATGATGGCAAGCCTTATGTGGATCTTGCAAAATGCACATATATTATTGGAAATATTGGTTTAAATGAAACTGTTGAAGCATTAATTGGGAAACAGCTTCATGAAACTGAAGAAGCTTATGATTTAGGATTAAAAATAGTTGCACATATGAATGCAAATATTCAGAGATTCAAAAAAAGATCTGGCTTAAAGTTTACAATTGAAGAAACTCCTGCTGAGTCTACAACAAGAAGACTTGCTAAAGTTGATATGCAGAAGTATAATGGGAATGCAAAAAAAGTTGTTAAAGGTACAGAAGAGAATCCTTATTATACTAATTCAATTCATTATGCTCCTGGAGCTGCTATTAGTCTAGTTGACAGAACTGTGGGGCAGAGTAATCATCATCAGATGATTGAATCTGGAGCAATAGTTCATGCATGGGTTGGAGAACATAGACCTGATGCTCAAGCAATAAAATCTATGGTGAAATCTACGTTAGAAGAGACAATGTGTTCACAGTTAGTTTATTCTCCTACATATACTGAATGCGATGCATGCGGGACAGTTATCCCTGGAGAAAAAGAATTATGTACAACTCCAAACTGTACAAATCATAAAAAAGAAACTTTGAATCCAAAAACTTTGAATCCTGTTACCAGGATTGTCGGATATAATAGTCGAATTAAAAATTGGAATGGATCTCAACAACAAATTTATCAAGATAGAAAAGAAGCAGAAGCAAATTATGCTGGAGCAAAAGGAATTGATATGCCTTGGCTTTACAGCCCTAAAGCTCCTGAAAAATTGACTATTATGCAATTTGGAAAACATGGTTGTGAAAAATGCGATGAGACTAGAGAAAATGTTCAACAGAAATTAGCTGCTTTGGGCCTTGAAGGAAAAGCTGAGTTTAAGATGTTTTACCTTGATGATCCTGATGATCCTAGTTTTGAAGAGGGATTATTTGAAGCTACAAGATATGGTGTTCCATTAGACTCTGTTCCAACTTTAGTTATCCCTGGAAAAGAAAGTTATTTTAAGAAAACAACAAAATATGCTACAGCATGTACTAGCGGGACTTGTTCATTAGATTTTGCTAAAGAAAATGTTTTTATCAGTGCTGGAGATATAGAGTCAGCAATAACTGTGAGGCTTAAAGATTATAATCTTTAAGAATAATGTTTATTACCTGAATTTTTATACTTATTAAAATGAAAATAGCTGGATTTATTAAAGAGAGTTTTATAGACTATCCGGGTAAGATGGCTTCTATAATTTTTACTGCTGGTTGTAATTATTCTTGTCCTTCATGCCATGCAAAAAAGATAGTTAATCCCGAGAATTATATTGAGGAATCGGCTGTTATTGATTATATTAAAAAAAGGAAAAATTTTATTAAAGGGCTTGTTATTTGCGGGGGAGAGCCAACAAAACAATGGGGACTTGAAAATTTCTTAGAAGAAGTTAAACAAGAACTAGGGCTACCAGTAAAATTAGATACTAATGGGAGTAATTATGTTAAAATTAACTCTTTGATAGAGAAGAATCTTGTGGATTATATTGCTATGGATGTTAAGGGACCTTTGAGCATTTATAGGCTCTTGGCAGGGGTTTCTGTTGATAGGAGAGATGGTTTGATGAAAGGAATCAGCATGGTTAGCCAAGCTAAAGACTATGAATTTAGAACAACTATTTGTCCAGTAATAAGAGAAAAAGGTGAAATAAATTTTATGACTCCTGAAGAAATTGAGGAAACTGCTAAGATGATCTATGAATATTCTGGAGGAGAAAGCAATCATAAATATTTCCTGCAGAAATTTGTAGCAAGAAGCAAGGAAGAAATGATAGATGAAAGATTGGCTAAAGAAAATTTGCCTGCTGAACTTCAAGAGACTCCGCAAGAATTATTGATTGAAATGCAGAAAAGAGCTGTTAAAATTTTACCTAACTGTAAAATTAGATAATATCTGTTTTAATTGTTCTTTTTCTTGATTTGACCATACATCAAAAAGAGCACTTTGTTGGCTGAAGGAAATATCTAAGTATCTTGCTGGAGAAATGTTTAACTGAAAAATTGGCACTTGTGCCTCTTCTAATAAATCTAATGTGGATTTGAGCTCTTTTTCAGAATAAAAGTTTTTGAAAATTATCTTTTCAGGATTATAGGGCAGTAAATTTTTAGCACAACCATGGCAAGGGAAAATGGTGTTGTAAACTATTGCTGATTCAATTTCTCTTTTTGATAAATGGCCCACAGCATTCATTTCAGAATGTATTCCGATACATTCTCCACAATTTAGAGAGGCTTTATATTCTAAGCCTTTTTTCTCTTTTCTACACCCTGTTAAAAGGCAGTTTTCTTTTATTTTTGAAGGTGCACCATTATATCCCTCAGCGATTATTTGATTATCTGATGCAAGGATTGTTGCAGAATGGACATGAATACAAGAAGATCTACTAGCCCAGAGTATTGCGGTGCACATCATTATTTCATCCCAACTAGGACGTGTTCCTAGGGGGTTCTCATTTATTATCTTGATTCTTTTATCCATAGAACTTTGCAGATTTAGTATTAAAAAAGTTAATTATTGTAAAGAATAGAATTAGCACTATTCCTAGTTGGTTTAAAGGTGGTTTTATTCGAACACAATATTTATAAGCTAGTTTTTATGTAATCCTAGAATAGTGAAGGTTATTTTTATTAAAAAATAATGATGTTAAAATGGAAGGTATCTGTGAGATTTCAACAAAAGAGTTCAATGAGAAGATGTCTGGTAATAAAGCCTCAATCGTACATTTTTTTGCAGAATGGAATATGAACTGTTTAATGATGGACCCTATCTTAGAGGATTTAGCTGATAAATTTGGGGAACATTTTGATATTTCTAAAATGAATATTGATGAAAATGCTGAAATATTAAAGAAACTTAATGTTTCTTCTGTTCCTACTTTGATTGTTTTTAAAGAAGGCAAGGAAGCTTGCAGAATGTGCGGAAGCTTAACTAGTGAGCAAATTGAAGAAAAGCTTGAGAATTTCTTGAAGTAATTATTTTAATTAAAACTTAAAAAGGCTTATCTAGCTAGAATCAGTTTATATAACAAGATAATTAGTAGGGTTATTCCACCAGCTATTACAAATAAAAACCAGTATTGAGAGTTTTTAAAAACAAAATTTAGTAGAAGAAGTGTTACTAAAAAGGCTATTGTTTCTGGATAACTAGGAAATTTAGCCATAATTTATGAACTAAACTTAAGCATTTAAATTTAACCTAGTTTCATTTAGATATAATTCTCACTGAAAATCCTTTATTTTTGAGTTAAACCCAAATAAAAAAGGTTTTTAAATCATCTTTATCTTTGTTTTTTATAAACTATGGATCCGTAGCTCAGCCTGGTCAGAGCACCGGCCTTTTAAGCCGGGTGTCGAGGGTTCAAATCCCTTCGGGTCCATTCTAGTTTTCTGGGGATTTTCACCCTACAAAATTTACATTTTGAAGGTCCAGAAATTAAGAATTTCTGGCTCATTCAATTCTCGCGAATTGAAGACTTCAAATCCCTTCTGAAAACGTTCTGCTATTCTTATTTACTAGCTTAGTTAGCAAACAGCAGAACGTTTTGGTCCATTTCGCTCACCGCACCGAGGAACTGCACAGCCCATGTGAATGAGGCGAGCAAGTCCACAGCAAGAGCAAATCGAAGTTTGGTTCTTGATTATTATAAACAAAATTATTTTAAGCTCTTTTTTCTTTAGGAATTTATGCTGCTTGAAAAAGAACTGGAAAAAGCTAAGGAATTGTTAGTTATTGTTGAAGGTAAGAATGATGAGGCTTCTCTTGAAAAATTGGGTTTTACCAGTATTTTTGTTTTAAAGAAAGGTGGGAAATCTTTGGGAGAGAAAATTGAGGAAATTGAGAAACTTGCTGGAGAAAAGAAGGTTTGTATTTTAAGTGATTTTGATAAAGAGGGAAAGAAACTTTATGCTCTTTTGAAGGAAGAATTTATCCGACGAGGAATAAAGATGGATAATCATTTGAGGAAGGTTCTTATGGATGAGAAAATAAGTCATATAGAGGGGCTGGATAGCTTCTTGGAGAATTTGGATGAATAAAATCGATACTGGGAGTGTAATAAAAATTCTTAAAGAATATTATAATTTTTATGAGAAGCCTGTTTCTGAAAGGTACGATGTTCCTTTTAAGATTCTTGTTTCATGTTTGCTTTCTTTGAGAACTACGGATAAGAATACTGAGAAAGCTTCTAAGAATTTGTTTAGTGTTGCAGATACTCCTGAAAAAATAGTAAGGTTATCTATGAAAGAGCTGGAAAGATTAATTTATTCTTCAGGATTTTATAGAAATAAGGCTAAGGTGATTAAGAATGTTTCAGAAGTTATTCTCGAAAATTATTCTGGGAAAGTGCCTGATGATTTTAATGAACTGATAAAAATTAAGGGTATAGGAAGAAAGACTGCTAATATTGTTCTTTCTTATGGTTTCGGGAAGGATGCTATTGCTGTTGATACTCATGTTCATAGGATTCCTAACAGGATTGGCTGGATAAAGACAAGAAATCCAGAAGAGACTGAAGTTGAATTAATGAAAATTATTGATAGGAAATACTGGCAACAAGTTAATAGTTTACTTGTGCTTCATGGGCAGAATATTTGCAGGCCTCTTTCGCCGAAGTGTTCAATTTGTCCTATAGAAAAATATTGTAAGAAAATAGGCGTTAAGAAAGTGAGGTAAATAGGATATAAATTTAAATATTATCTTGAGTATGTTTTAAAATGAAAATCTTCATTTGTTCTAGTAAACATCTTTATTCTAAAATTCCTCCCATTAAGAAGCAGCTTGAGGAATTGGGACATATTGTGACTTTGCCAAATAGTTATGATGAGCCTTTGAAAGAGGAAGAAATGAAAAAGATTGGTAAAGAGAAGCACAGTGAATGGAAAGCAGATATGATTAAACTGCAAAAGAAAAAGGTGGAATCTAATGACGCTCTTCTTATCTTAAATTTTGAAAAAAATGGCCAACTTAATTATATTGGGGGAGCAACTTTTCTTGAAATTTTTATGGCTTGGGATCTTGGGAAGAAAGTATTCTTGTATAATCCCTTGCCAGAGAATCTGTTAAAAGATGAACTTCTTGGAATGAATCCTACTATAATTAACGGGGATTTACTTAAAATAGCTTAAAAATTTAAGTTTATGAGATAAAATTAGAAAGTATAACCGATTATTCACGTTCATAATCCAGAAATCTATAAGCTTTCACTAACCGAGGCAACCAATAAAATAAAATAAAGTAAAAATGGAAGGTTACCCCTAGGCATCACCTCTCTTAAAAAAAGTGGTTTTAGCTTATTTCTTTTCTTATATTTTCTATATTGTCTGCTATTTGCTCGCCTTTCTTTGTTAACTTGATTAGTTTTATTCTACCTTTCTTTTCGAAAGTTACTAATCCCAGTTTTTCTAAGGTCTGCAGAATTTTTACAGCATGGCTGTATGTGCAGTCAACTTCTTTTGCTAAAACACTTCCATATCTAGCCCTCGAAATTCTCTTTAATGCGATTAACATTAAAGCAGGCTTTCTCCTGAAAAAGATATCAAAGTTGTCTTTCATTTTGGTTTTAATACATCTTTCTAGCAGGAAATTTTCATTTTCTGCCCTCTGCAATTTTTATGTTGCAGGTGATAAGATATATTGTTAACCATATATCCCGTAGTATATTTTTAAACCTTTCGTGTTAAATAGTACTAGTTTTCAGTTGTACTTTTTTGGCTTGTAAGTTCGCTATAAATTGAAAGATAACCTTTTGATAAGAGTTCTGTTTGACTTGCTTTTAATTCCATAGTGATTTTTCCGTCATTAAGCGAACTTTTGAAATACTCTTTCATATTCGGGGAATTAACTGCATTTATGATCTCGGAGGTTGTTGTTGTAAATTTTATATCTTCTTCATTGGTATCGGTTTTTACTGTTGAAATATTTCCCTCTTTGACTTCTGAAGTATAAATCTCGCCATCAACTACAAACTTTATTTTTGGGGGGCTACTTGAAAGAGGAGCATTATGCAATTTATAGGCTCCAAGATCATTTAGGATGTAATTAAAGAATTCTTCGGTTATATTATGGTCTTGGACTTGTGGTTTTGTAAGTTCCTCTTTTTTAGGAGACTCTTTAATAAGGATATAAAGTGTTATTGATCCTGTAATTAATATTAAAATAATCAGAATTGATATCACCCATTTTTTATTCATTATCTAAAAAGAAAATAGGGGTTTAAATTCTTTATTATCTGAGGGGTACAAATTGATATTCTTCAGAAGTCTTTGATGCTATAATTTTCCCTTTCTTTTTTAAGACTAAGATTGGTCCTTTTTTATAAGGACAAACTAAGATCCCATTTTGCTTCAATAAAGACTGAGCAAGGGATTTTATTTTTTCTTCATCATCTGAGGTAATTCCTGCTGTTAAGATGATTTTATCATAACTTCTTTTCCAAGCTTTTTTCTTATCAAATATATTCTCAGTAAAAAAATTGATTTTTTCAGTTTTTTCATATAGCTCCGGTTTTTTTATTTTTAATGATCCTCTTAGAGATGCGAAGTTATTTTCTGCTGATTCTGTAAGAGAATTATAAATTTCAACTGTTGTGATGTGGCCTGGAAAGATTAGGTAAGAAATTAATGAGGCATTCCAGCCACTTCCAGTACCTACTTCTAAAACTGAATCGCCCTTTTTTAATTCTAGAAGAAGCAACATTCTTGCAACTGTTGATGGCTGGGATATTGTCTGCTTTTCTCCAATTTCTAGAGCAGTGTCTTGGTAGACATCTTCACCTTTGTAGAAGAAATTCCTATCAATTACAGACATTGCAAATAAAATTTGATTTAACTCCTTATAATTTGGATTAAATACAGAATTAAAATTAAGAACGGACTTAAGCATTGGCTGCATTTTCTGTTTTGCCTTTTTAATTATCTCTTCGGATTCTTCCATGGTTGTTTATACTGTTGATTGTTAATAAACTTGTGTTATTTCTATGGGGAGAATATTCCTTTTGAGTAAACTCTGATGTTTTTCAATGCCATAACTTTTAAATAACTCCTTTTTTTAGATTCTTTATGATAGACATAAATTTGATCAGAGAAAATCCTGAAATTGTAAAGGAAAATATAAAAAAGAAAAGTCAGGATGAAAAGCTTCCATTAGTAGATAAAGTTAAGAAATTGGATCAAGAATGGAGGAAATTAAAGGGGGATGCAGATGAATTAAGACATGAAAGAAATTCTGTTTCTGAAGAGATAAATAAGGCAAAGAAGGCTGGAAAAAAAGCTGATGATATTATCAAGAAAGCTAAAGAAATTCCTGGAAAGATTGCTGAAATTGAAGAAAAAACTGTAAAGTTAGAAGAAGAAATAAGGCAAGTTATGTTTAAACTTCCAAATATGATCTCTAAAGAGACTCCAAAAGGTAAAGATGCTAGTGAAAATGTGGAGATAAAGAAAGGTGGAAAAATTGCTAAATTTGACTTTCCTATTAAGACTCATGTTGAACTTTTAGAAAATTTGAATTTAGTTGATTTTGATGCTTCTGCAAGAGTTTCTGGAAATGGATTTTATTATCTAAAAAATGAACTTGCTTTTTTGAATCAGGCTTTGATAAGATTTGCAATTGATTTTATGAGAGAAAAGGGTTATACTTATATTGAAACACCTTTAATGCTAAATGAGAAGTCTATTTTTGCTTCTATGGATAAAGCAGCAATAGAAAATTCAGTT
>Ga0172381_10003411_pt1 | contig 16870 bp, 14 predicted proteins | sample Leawel6488metaG_FD_119754 | JGI IMG/M metagenome (GOLD analysis project Ga0172381, IMG submission 119754) | Leachate microbial communities from a municipal landfill in Southern Ontario, Canada - Leachate well 64-88 metaG | ecosystem: Engineered > Solid waste > Landfill > Unclassified | place... | reverse complement strand
GGTTTTCAAGATACCAGATGATAACAGTATAAAGACTCTCAAAGATACACTAGCCGTCTTTCTGAATACATTGCCAATATTCTTAACACTTTCAGAGATTCGAAAGGACCAGGATATAATTATACCAGACCAGAAAGTAGAAGCGTTTGATGCACTCGGATTTGCTGAAGAGAACATATCCAATGGAGAACTTGGGTTTGTAAAAGCATACTCTAATGAGTATGCTAAATATAATACTGAAGATGCTGCCAGAGTTTGGTATGCATTGGCATATGATAAAGATCCAGATAGTGAGAAGGAAATTTTTGCAGATATGGATGCTAATGTACCACAATATCGTATAAATAAGGATGAGATAAAAAAATTCGTATCTGTCATAGATTCTGAAAAAAAGAAACTTCAAAATCAGGTTAAAAAGTACAATTCATTACTGAAAAAACCAAGGCTTGTTGTTATAACCACAGATAACTTTCAATATAAGAATACCATATACAAAGCTCCTCATTACATTGATGATTTTGACATGTTCAATAGGATTGATCTATCTCTTGATAATGATGCTACCTTCTCAACGGTGTCTGAATTCTACAAAATTAAGGATGGTTCCATTTTCAACCAGGACTGGATAACACATGGATTCTCGATAAGATATAGAAATAAGACTATACCAATAACAACAAATAGAAACGAACTTTGGTTCACGTTACCAGTCACAGTAGATAGACCAATAACATCACCTGATATTGTTAAGTTATTTCCAGATATCAAGTTACAATTCAGCAGTGAGAAGATTGACGCTCTAAAAATCGTATTCACAATGAAGAACACACTTAAGAATCCATTTGTTATGTATATATTTAAGGATATTGCAACTACAATCAAGACATTTTCAAAGTATATCACCGTTGATGAAAACAAATACGCTGGCAAGGTAAATAGACAAAGTTTTTATGGCGTATATGTTTCAGACATACATGTTGATATTGAGGATATACCTGATCAGATTATTAGTTTTAGTATATCGATTGATCAGAACAATAATTTTGTTGTGAAAATAAGGAGGGTTAGATTTTTAAAAGATAATGAATTCCGTTTGTATTACACATACAAGTTTCAACAAGTTATCTCAAATCTCTTACTAATATATGATCAGTATTATCAGGAAACAAAACGGATATATGATCAATATGACGTTATAGAAGAAAATGTTAAGAATCGTAAAGAAAGGTTGTTTGCACATGGATTCACGCGTAGGTGCAGTAAAGATAGATTACCAATTGTTCTACCTGAGAATGAAGCATTAAAAGCATTAGCAAACATGGATCAGGATGATCTTGAGAATAAACCTGAAAGATTCCCTATAGATAAGTTACCGTACAAGTACTACAAATGCCCAGGAGATACATACAAGTATTTTGGGTTACTTGCAAATGTAGTTCCATATGCTCCGTGTTGTTTCAAGTCGAAACGACGCGCAGTTGAATATGAAGCAGGTAAGCAACCAGAGAGAAGGGAACTTAGGGGATATGTTATCATAACAGAAAAGCGTGTTAAGAAGGGACAAACAGGTGTTATAAATAATAAATTCATAGAGTCACTGTCGCCAACCTCCAAATTTGAACGCCAAGGTGTCGAATTTGGACCAGATAGTTTTCTAAGTTGTATTGCACTTGCAACAGGAAAGAATATTGACAGGAGTTCATTGTCTAAGATTAGCACTGACGTATTTAATGTGGCTAGACAAGAATTATATGACCTTGAGACACCTGAGATAAAAAGAAGGCTGTGCACAACTACAGAATATATTGATCCTAGATTATATATACGACTATTTGAACATATATTTGATTGTAAGATATACGTGTTTAGTAAAGTATATTACGAAGATAAGAAATGGAAACAGAGATCCAGTGATATTAACGGCTATGGTGAGGTTATAGAACTAGTTATACCAAGGCATACTCAAATGTGCTGCAGATATAGATCAAATAAGAAATTAGTTTTGATCTATGAACATCTTGGTAGTAGAGATGAGGGAAAGTTTGTCGAGGTACCACATTGTGAACTCATAACTGGTCTTGATGAAAGCGATAATAACGTAACGAGAATAATGGATGATATGTATACTACCATTGTTCAGAGACAAGATGATATTTATATTGGGGATATGATTAAAAATAGAATAACAGGTCAGATAATAGATTCTTTTGGGAAAATGCGTGTTGTTCAAGTGGATAATGGCGATCTGATACCTATACTACCATGTGCACCTATTAATGTATCAGAGATATTGATACCAGAATCATCAGCGAGATTGACAAGATATAACACAAATAAAAAGCTTGCGACATGTTTGAAGAGCTATTTTTATTGGTTATTTTCACAGAATCTTGATCTAACAAATGGTAAGAATATCGATAAGTTGGTATCTGAGTTTTGTGATAAGAATGTGACTATGGCAGGTGAGTCCTACCAATATAATATACCTCCAGTAACACATACAAAATCATACAGTAGTATGATTAGAGGTGATAACATTATTGTTAACTCGAGAGAACTCCTTGATAAGTTAAAATATGTATTGAGTTTCGATCTCCAATTTAAGTCGAGATATATTATTGATTATAAAAATTTCCATAACATTCAAGGTTATTATCAAAGTATTTATGATTTTGATGCGAGAAGTGGGCAATCTCTGGGTAACGTCATGTATCCAAGTATAAACGAACGTGACTCATATACAATAAATTATACCATAGATCCAACTAGTGACACGTTTTTTTTTAAGAACAAGTATATTGACGATACAAATAATATATATGTTGCTAAACAGCTTCCAATACCTATCAACATGGACGATCTTGTGACAGAGCTCAATATCATATATCTATATCAGAACTACTCAAATATTAAAGTATTTCATAATGGAGGTGATACAAAGTACGTTATATATAAGATTAATAACATATTAAGAGGTGTTAGGCTAACATTGTTTCAACGTGGAACCAAATCAATAGATGATACTGAAAAGATATTCAGTAGTATTGAATATGTAGAAGAACACCTTGAAATCGACGAACCGAAATACTCTGGGATCCAAAGACCGCTTCGTAACACTGGTGTACTATGTCACTTCTTATCTCTGATACATCTACTTGCATATATAACTGATAACTCTATGTTTAGCACAGAGTTATCAAAAGCTCTTTCATACGTTAGAAATGAAGCTTCATTTTCATCTGCAGATTATCGTAACATATCAAAAACATGTGATATTGGAGTTATGGAGGATCCTGTTATTGATTTGCAAAAACTATATTCTAATGATAGCATCACAAAACAATTGGTAACCAAAAATAAGGCTGAACCTGAGGGATGCGGGTTTGTCGACGACTTAACATTCGCACATACATTATCAATATCGACATTTCCATCAGAAGCAACCACGATGTCAGATCTAATAGACAACTATGGACTCAAGGTAGAGATTGGTAGTATCAAGGTGAAAAATTGTTACAATATCATACAAATAAGAGATATACCATTAGACAGGTACTTGATAATTAGTATGGAACGTGGAAATAGGAAACCAAAAACAAGGGTACCAGTATCAATCACAAAACAAATAAGATTGGATATTGATGGTAAGAAACATCTAATGGTTCCAAGAGCTATTGTTATCCATTCAGCTCCAAACAAACATTACATTGCTATCGTCCACAATATTATAGATTCAAAATGGTATCTGTACAATGACTATAGAAAACCTATCGAAATACCCAATGTTATGGATTACGACGAAGCTGGTCTTGTGGTACTGAACAAGACAGATCTGAGTAAGTTAACACCAATAGCTTCTGGAATAAATGTGGAGAAAGATGCAACAATGGTATTATATGAAACTACATCTATAACAGAGAGTGATATTGAAAAAGTAGAAGAAGACGAAGATATTGATAGCGATTTCTCACTGTAATTGTAGGTGCTGTTTTATATCCATTCCATAGTATCTCTTTACCAACAATCGCATGATCCCGGTATCAATTATTAATCTATTATCTGTAGATGTCGTGTTTGCATTTTCGTTTCTAACCTTGATATAGACAACATCGTTATCTATATCATCAATAACAGTTTGGAGCTTATTTGTATCTGTAGTTATTATATCAAAAATATCCCGCCTATGAACTATGTCCATTATTTTATATCCTCCAATGTACCATAATTCTCTACCTATGACAATATCATCGTACGTTTCACACCTGCCATTTAATATACAGTTATCTCTACATAAGAATTTAGCACAATCCATACTGAGAATGATTAAACAACCTGATCCGTAATATTGTTTTCCGTCTTCAGTTAGACTCCAGCTTAATGCTGGAGAACAATACAACTCCTTCCTTGGTAACGACTCTAGAAATGAAATAAATTTATCAAGTATAAAGAACGACGATAGGTTTGTTCGTATGAAAAAGTCATAATTATCAAGGTTAAATAGTCTCATGGCATGAATCGTCTTGTCAAGTATACCTGGTATGAATGATTCATTTCCTTTCAGATATAAGAAGTCATCAACAAACTTATGATTGTTGACGTTATTCACCCAGATAGGATCTGTATCCGGTTTGTATTGTATGAAGTAATACTCTATTGATTTACAGAATGGTAAATATGAACGCAAAATTGTTGTGAAGTTCCTATACAGAACAAACCAATCTGTAGCTATTATTAACATTAATATCTTCATTTATTTATTTAATGTCAGTACTTTAAACGTCGTTAGGCTTAAAGTACTTATTTGTATACAGATGATCGTTAGATATTTTCCACATAACTGTATAACAGATCAATATCAATATCATGTTCTTCAATGAAATCTAAAAACTCACCTGTTGGTAGAGATGAAACTATTTCGTATACCTTTGCAAACTCAAATTTCGAACACTCCTTATCAGACAAGATAGCGTATAACCTACCTCGGATCTCGAACGGAATCTGCATGTACATATTCTCAATTCTTTCAATAAAATCAACATCAATATAAACAAGAGTATGAAGAATACCAGCGTGGTAACACATATCGAAGGAACTGCACTTGTCAAGTACCTTTAGAATAGTTTCGTATGAAATGTTGAGCTGACATATAAACTCAAAAACAATATACCATATATCTCTGTCAATTTTTTCAAGAGCCTCTATGAATTCGCACACTTGTTCAGGACCAAGATATAACATCATAACAGCGCTCAGAAAAAATGGTATGTCGTCTTGCGATGGAAGTTTTGAGATTGCACCATGCAGCCTCTTTACATGTTCTATATCGTAATTTTTTTGTCTGACGATTTTGCAAAACTCAACATCACTCATTATTTCTGTTGGAATATTACGATACACGTTCAATATATCAATGAGAGACTCATAATCCTGTTTTGTATAAGCGATATTCATGGTTGCCATAACACTTATTGTTGGTCCTGAAATCATACGTAGCCTTGAGAATATGCGTTCGATCTCATTCATTGGTATCCTTTTATCAGTATTTTCACATCCATAATAGTTAGTCAGAAACCTCTCAATAGCAGGGATAAAGTGGTGAAAGTTTTTTGTAATGTCAATTAATTGACGCATATCTCTAATATCAGTAAGTCCGAATATATTAACACACCCCCAATATGATTTAGGATAAGGTATTCGTAATCTTGTTGTTTGTTGGATGTTCTGCATAACTCTAACACATTCTACGATCTCGTAGTCAGTAAGAGAAGCACGTTTCACATTTCTTTCAATAGTTGGTATAATATATGAAGGAGTATGTTCCAGAAGATATACCGTTTCCTCATACGTTAATTTTGTCAATACAAATGCATGTAGAATACGATCAAGAACATTCGAATGTTGGTTATGAGTATGATTGTATATCTTTCTCATCATTCTAAATACATATGCCATATTATTTCCATAGTATACGTTAATATACTCAAATATAGCATTTGTCATGTTAGGCCAAGATACGTTTACGAATTTACGAATATCATCCATACATAGATGGTGCATTAATGCTAGTTTAATAATATTCGCACTTATAGATCGTCTATTGTACACAAGTCCAAGAAGCTCGATTCTATCATCAACCACACATCTAGATTCATTACAATACTGCAAGAAATAAGACGATGTATCTGGTTCCATACAACTATTAATAACAATATCACCTCCAGATTCGCATAATCTTGCGATCGATGAATAGTCTCTCCTTGAAGAGATACATACATCCGTAAATATTTTTCTTAAAAGACTCATCTTTTTAATAATCACATCTGATCGTAGTGCATGTTTCTTATATTGCATATTCTCAATGGCATTTACGATATTCTGAATGAAAGGAATGTTACGTATATTTACGGCTGTTAAAATAACGAGTGTACGTGGATCAAGCCACTCGTATCTCGATGGAAATGTTGAGAATGTGTACTTAATACTACTAACATAACCAGATATATATCGTAACTGGTCAATAGATACACCAAGTACAGCTAAAAATACAAGTGCATTTTCAAGTTCAAGAAACTCGTCTGCGTGTTGTGCATACCTAATAGCCTTGGTATGTTCGTCATTCTTGGTTTCTGAAAAAAAAAGGTGCAATACAATGTGTTGGTAATCGATAGTAGGATTATATTGCTCAGTCTCTCCATAGTATGATTTTTTGTATTCGTAGAAAAAATTGTTAAACATCTTTCTATACTCTCTAGATATAGATGTAATATCAATTATATCTCTAAACATGACCTTCTTTTTTGTGTGTATAGTTTCAAAACTGGTTACAGGTCTATCAATATCATAGCTGATATTATCAAGCATAAAAAATTTGTCAAGGTTATATAACTTATTCAGTATGATTTGGATAGTTTTTTTGTCAAGGTGCATACTTAGTGATGAGTTTGGCCTTGGAATCTTGGTACACAGATGCCTGCACAATGGACATTGATACTTTTCCAAGCAATTATATTCTGTTGTGTTTTTAAGGTATTCCATGAAGCATGGATAGTGAAAGAGATGACCACACTCTATTATGGTCTCTTCGATTTTGTCAATGTCAGTCATACATATAACACATGACGTTGATGGCGTTGTTGACGTTGATGGCGTTGATGGCGTTGATGTGACACAATGATTATCACAATTCATTCTACTAATTGTGATATAACTTTAGATATCTTAACTTTCATTTTTATTATACACCTGAATGACTTGTTCAGAATTACTCCAACGTGTAACGTCTCTATAGTATCTAAGCCTATCTATTTCTAATCTAACTGCATAATCTACCTTGTTGTATATTTCATTTAGTTTTTCATAGTCGAGAGTATTACATACCTTTATATCATCGCAATCTAACTCGAGACTATCAAAGTCGGCATCAATACCATAATCAATGACATCCCATGTTCGAAATACATTATACCTTAACGAAACAAGCGAGCTCTGACAATCAACAAACAAGGCATGAACGTAGTAATCAGTACAACAAACACACTGTCTCTTTACCTGAACGAAATAATCAACAATATTTCCATGTTCAGATAGTCTCTGTTTCAATGTTGTCATTTGTTTCGTATGGAATCCCATACTTTAAGACACATGCAATCCCACCAAGTCCAGTTAATTGCCTAGCGTCAGGTAACACATCAGTGATAATACAGATCTTACACCCTACTATAGATGCTAGATCAATTATGTCCTTTGACGAATCAGAACTGCATATTCCTATTAGCACCAAGTCACATGATGCCATACTCAAACACCGTATGACTTCATCTCTACCGAGGCTATAATATACCAGAAACTCAGAACTCTTATTAATCGCAGACATCAATCTATCAAGGGCACGTTTTTCCTCTTCAAGATGGTAGTTTATGTTTTCGACCTGAGTTTTAAGTATACATTCATTTAGACCATTATATGAACCTGTTGAAACATCATATACGCCAAATACAGAATTCTTAATTATTGGTGAAAGTGTATCTGACGATAAGACCTCTCTTTTACGATCAGCAGGACCGGCTACGAAAAGTCCTTTATATTTGAACTTGGATGATTGTATAAGTTTTTCATTCATTATTTCAGCTATACGTTTTACAATACATGCCCTTGCTTCCAAACACAATCTACTATATCGTACCGAACTCTGACCACCACGCCTTGTCTTACCTGGAATGTGACCAGTTACTCCACATACGTGTTTTATACTTTGACCCATTTGTGCATATAAATCCATTTGATCACCTGTTATTATAGCATATGCATATATATCACTATCGTTTTGAATACTACATAGAGATTCATATAAATCTAACCAATATGTCTTATCACATCTATAATACATATTTTCGATAGGTCTTTCAGGTATAAGAATGGTTGTATCTGACAATCCGCTAAATATAGCATACCCATTACTGTTCGGCTTGAGTATACCTACATTCGCGCTTATAGATCTCAACGCATCACAAACACCTTTACGCGTTTGAGAACTTTTTATATTTTTGCAGGTTCCGAGTTCCTGGCTAAATAAACTGTTGGATTTTCATAACGTGTGCAGACGGTACATATAGAGATATGAGTGTTGTTGACCTGGAAATCGTATTTTTGAGTTTTACCAAGTTATCCATTTATTAGTACTATTAATTCTTTTAAACAAGAGAATGTTTTATAAATGGGTATTAAACGATCTAAATCCATCGTGTATGAATTATTATGCAAATATACAAAATATACGACATACCTTACATATAAAATCTATTGTTCAGAGTTATGTCACATGTTTCCATTTTACAAACCTCTAGATAATGATATGCTTAAGGGAGCTAAAGAAGCTGCAAAATTTGGTATTGAGACATATTGTGTATGTGTAGGAATAAAAGGGGGTAAAGGTCATAAAAGAGCTATGTATAAAGCCTCTATATGCATGTATCTCAATATGATTTGGAATACGACATCGTGGGATATTGGTACCATTACACCAGATGATCTTTTTACACATGTTTATGGTTCTCTTGCATCTATATTCGCGAAAGAAGCTCTTCAGTGCTATAATGAAAATCCAATATGGGGTCGCACCGGATACCCTGACAATGGATATATATCAGATATTATACTATCATTTGTTTAAGTATAAAGTTTAAACTAAAAATGATTATTTAATGATTAATATCCATAATTATTAACTATTCGAAATGCAAAACTCAAAGCTTGACTTTGAGTTTCTGGATACCACACAGTCACTGTGTGGTACCATCTACGAGAACGTCGTCCAGCCCTACATTGGCGAATGGTCAATCGAGACCTTTGCCGAACAGTTTCTGAGACACGTCAACGAATCAGGTAAAACTGAAGGTGAGTTATATGTACATCTATCTATGTATGATAATGCAGTTAATACTATAGATACAATATCATATAAACATTCAACCGAATATGCTTTTTATGAAAGTGCATTCGAACTCACATTCAAGAAGTTTAGTGCACTCACGATAGTATTAACTTGTGATGGTAGTAATAAGGAAGAATACAAGTATGACGATCGCATGATATATGTTGGATCTGACTATGCATCTGATCACATAACAGACTTAACAATTATGTAATAATACTATTATATAATTGATTTTTATAGATGAAAACCCATCTATAAAAATATAAACCCAAAACTCTACTTACCAGCAAGTTTGAACTTGTACGCCTGTATCATCATAATAACATCAGCATAATCATCTTTCTTAGCCTTGAACAATGCCAAGTTTTCATAGTCCTGCCTAGCTAATAATATGTTACTTGCTTCGTTCACAGTCCATGCCTTTCTTTGTGGTTTGGTCATCTTTTCGTTATCGAATGTCTTGGTCTTGTGCCTGGCAGCAAATATCTTTACCCTCGTTTTTGTATCTTCCAATAGATACAAAAGAATACCTTGTATATGATGTTCAAGATGAATACAGTCAGAGTTCTGCACGTTTCTAAATTTGTATTGATGTTCAATAAGAATAACATCACACTCTTTTAGCTTATCAATAATACTAACAAGGTAACGTGTAGCAGCAATAAGGATCGAGTCTGTTATCTTCTTACCTATTGCACCTGGTGCAAGATCAAGTTTGTTTAAATAAGTTAACGTACCTTCAGAGTACACAGAATTCTCAAGTCCAATATCCTTCTTTGATTTTAATATGGTTTCCAGATCGAACTTTTCAATGGCGACTGCAAAATTTTTTATACCCAAGTCCATTGCACATACAACAATATTAACACTGTCATTCGTATTCATTTATTATTGGTGTTTCATATTGATTCAATTCATTTTGATATCTTGCTGCAATGTGCTCAACAAGCCACTCGTCATTGACAGTAGTTTACCAGTATCAAGTTGACCACTGCTTATTCCAGTGTTCATATCGCTTATCAAGTTTGTTAGGATACCAGAATTCATTATATATCCCATTGCTTGGTTTGGATCTAGGTTAGCCATTGTATTGGGATCAATACTGGACTCAATCTTTTTCATAACATTCTTCATGAAGTTTTGTTCATTTTCACAACTCTTTCCTCCTTTCTCTCGTCCCTTGGTACCTTCAAGAAGGGATTTAATAACATGTATGTGTTTCCAGATTGAAGTTTGAATATCCAGTTCTGACAATAACATCAAATTCTTTATATCAATATATACCTTATCACTGTACTTGATAGGCGTGTCTTTTAACAAGGACACATCTCGTGTTTTGATCGCATCTGAATTTATTGACAACCAAGTTTTGAATGCTATTATATGCTTACGGATAGGTTCAACGTGAACTACTTTTGTTTTCACAACAAGTTTCTGGTATAAAAATAGGGGTGGATTATCATCACCATACAAATTAGATAGTTCGGAAACAAACGTGGTTATAGCCTTGAAAATAACAAGATCGGTACTTTCACTAACATCACGAGATTCAGGTACTGTAAGTGTATCCATTTTGTGGTTATAGCTTAGTCTTTAAATAAAGACCAGTATTTTTAAGTCCAATATACATTTGTAGCATCATTCTTCTATATGAAGTGTGCTTGTGTGTTTTAAGCCAGTTCGATATGCGAGTATAACCATTTGCATATGCTAGTTCTGATGCCCAATTGCTACATCCTTCTGGTCGATTTCCATATAGCCATTCAACAATTTCAAAGTGTCCATTAGCTGCTGCTAGATCCATTGCCCAGTAAGTACATCCTTCCGTTCTATTATGATGAAGCCATTTAACAATATCAAAGTATCCTCTAGCTGCTGCAAAATCCATGGCATCAGTTGTACATAATTCGTTTGTATGCATATGTAACCACTGTAGCATAGGCATATAACCGCATTTTGCAGCAATATCCATTACTTTGAGTGATGTATCTGTGTGAAGGTTGTTTTTATACAGCCATTTAATAATATGAAGGTGATTATTCTGAGCTGCCCAGTATTTTGCATCTGTAGTACATCCTTCAGGTTTGTGTGTATGGAACCATTCTAGAATATGAAGATGTCCATTTTTTGCAGCTATATCAATTGTTCGTCTATCATATCCACTTATATTATTTTTGTGGAGCCATTCTATAACCTCAATATGACCGTGTTCGGATGCTATGTTCCAACATTTATTCATGTCATATTTGAGATTATATTGGTAGGCTAACACGTATATGTCTCCTCTTATTGTAGCGTGTTCGACACCCTCATCCCATACTTGAATAATATCATCTGCAAGTGTTTCTAAAGACGGAAACGATGTTATAAGAGAATACATTTATATGAACCTCGTTAGACTTTAAAATCAAATTTAAAGGTATATTCAAACTCGATATATGTATTTCATTGACGAACCAAGTATATGTTATATTCAGACACATATTCCAAATCTGAATATAACCACACGTATCAACTGTATGAATATCAAAATGTATTATGTAACATTCAAAGATAACAGTTCATTAACCAATTCTGAATGCATCTTCAAAATTAATTTTTCAAATATGTCACCAGTATTCAGACAATGTTTATTCAACCTATTTTTTTATAAAGCAATTAAGTCATGGTTCAATGATGAGGAATGTATTACCGACTATATTGGAAAATTATATGTGAAAGGCATGAAGTTTTATTGGTCGCATCTCAATAATTACGAGTATCACGACAGGTTCTGTAAAATGTGCAAAAAAGAAGATCGGTGTATCTGTATGATTGATAACAAATTAAATAATTTCATAAGAGCATGTGGCATTGAGAATACAATGTATGGTGATGGAGAATTTGGAAGTGGGCTGTACGATCCACTCATATCAATGGTTAAAGAATACGAATGCTTATTTGAATATAACAATGTAAACGTTTTGTACCTATATAAAAAGTTCAATCAATTTTTAGATATAGGATGTACACCCTTTCATTCAGATAAGACATGCGCGTGGTATAGTTCTGGTTCATTTGTAAATGGGATAATCTCATATGTCAACTTCAGATATAAGTACACCTTGAAAGAGATACGAAAAACTAGTATGAATATCATGTTGAGATATAATGAACCAATGGAAAATTACAAGATAATTTCAAGAAGGAAAAATATGGCTATTCTTAGACTTGTTTTTCATATTGTCAATACATTTAGAAATATGGGATACATCAAACCAATTAAAAAGACAATATTGATACTAGAGAAACAATTTCGCACAGCAAAATGGTACTAAGTTTACATTTACATTTGTAAATGTAAACAAGATCAAAGAAACTTCTTTATGGAACAACACCATAAACATAAGTACCTTTCAAGTCATCTTAAGAAACGCCCCTATCTCTGGATGACCAGTCCATAGCATCAGTAGTGCACCTGTATCCGTGTTCGTGTAACCACACCACAACGTGAAGATGTCCATTATAAGCAGCCCAATCCATCGTCTTTGGCGTATTTGAACATACTCTTTTGTGTTCGTGTATCCATTTCACAAGTTCTAAATGCCCATGTTCGGCAGCTATCATAATAATCATAAATCTATGATTATAAAAGATACCATTATCATAGAGCCACTTTATAATTTCAAGACTACCCTCTTTAGCTGCTGATTCCCAATACCGAACAACGTCACCATGCCTATACATATGTACCAGTTGAAGTAAATATGTATCATCATTAGCTACAATATGTTTTTTGGACATGTGATATGCAATATACACGTCAAGGTCACGTAACGTTTGATACTTGGAAACAAGATCAATAAGAAGCTTCATTCATTCAATGTAATTATGATCGTTGGTAATTCATTTTGTTTATCTGTCAAATGAACCTGGAACCACCTTTTGAGCTAATCTATAATCAGTATTAATATAGTCTGTCTTCGAGTGACCTGTACGTGAAGTGAAAGCTGAAACAAGTGGTGTGTTTCTATCTAGAGTAATATCAACATTTTGAAGAGTATGATTTCTATTGATATGAACAGGTGCAGTAACATTGTACGAATGTAATGGATCTTGTACCTTAACTTTACCTGTAAATTCTCCAAGGACTGTGACACCTTGTTTCGCAACTGGAGCATATACAGACATGAATGTCTTGTCGTGAATGTTTGGTACATTATCATACGATTGTAGTTCTGGGTTGCGTGTTTGAGATGTATTACTATACACTGTGTAATATTTAACATCTTGTACCTGGTTCATAGAGGTAGGATTTACCTTATTTGATGCATCTGTTGAATCAATAGTACCAATATTAGATGATACTGAATAATATTCTCCATTTTTTATGATATTTTTAATATCGTATGGCTCTTCAGCAGAGGTTTGAATGGCGAAGCTGGCTGTTGGTCTTATCGGAACATTTATAGTTTCATCTTTAACCTGACAAGATGGTGTGAAATTACAATTTGGTAAGTGCTTAGAGTAGTCTGTGGCATTAGATGCGTTCATATATTCTATATGTGTTAAATCTTTAGTTTGTCTTGAAGGTGTAAAGTCGCATTTAGAGTTCTTTGAGAAATCAGGTAACTCTGGATTCGTATATGCGTATGTCCACATGCGAGGCAATCTTGAAAGTGGTACTAAATCCTCGAGCCTAAGTGCAGGTGGTCTGAATGCACCATCTCTTGCAACTCTGTATGGATAATATGATTGACGATTTGTTCCAATAATAGTACTTGCTTGAGATGTGTTTGCGTAATTTGAGTAATTTACCTTAACCATGGGATCAATGCCTCTACTATATACTGATATAGCATCGTTTGCTCTATCGCAGCTTGCGTCAATCTCATTCGTGATTAATTGAGTATCACCAACCTTGTCTATCCTCCTTGTGAAGATACCCTTTGGAGGATCCTTTAGAATGTTCTGAAGAAACGTTTTCTCAATGCATGGTAGAGTGAGTCTTTCCAGCTTGGGGTATGATATCATCTTTATTTAGAAATAACATTTGTCCAATGATCGAAATAATTTGAGAAGCATATTGTTGTGATACTTGTGTTTTTTTGACAAGGGATTTTAGTTTAGCTGCACGCCATCGTTGCGTTTGGTACAATAGTTCCATAGGTATCGAATCTTTCATACTGTAATAAATGCAACGGAATCACATTAGAATTCAATTGTTTCACATACGTATGTTGGAAAAACCCCTACATTGGTGCAACTGAAACATGGTCAAGTAGAACACTTGAGTGCAAATGGCAAATTCTAATATCACGAGTCATTTCTTGAATTTAACAATACGTGCTTAAATTAATATATCTGACATTGGGCCAAAAATAATCTTAAAGGAGAAAGACACTTAAAGAAAAGTTGGAATTCATAAAGATGCCTAAACAATCAAAAGAAACTTCTGTCGAGTCGAAAAAATCTACCAAATCAAAGGAGGAGAAGCCCAAGACTGTAAAGATCAAAAGTGAACCCAAAGTTGAAAAGCCAGAATCTCCTAAGGTTGAAAAGGAAGAGGAGAAACTTGAGAAGGAAAAGAAGCCAAGAGAGAAGAAGCCACGTAGAATCGTTACTAAGGAGGCTGTTAATGAGTCCCTCGATCATATCATCGAGAATGCAAGCACTCTCGAGGGTAAGACTGCCAGATCGATTGTCAAGGAGCTCAAGACCTTGAGAAGTGATCTTAAGAAAATCGTTAAGAAGGGAAGTGGTGAGAAGAAACGCGACGTTACAAATTCTGGTTTCTATAAGGAGGTTAAGATCTCTGATGATCTTGCCAAGTTCATGGAATCCAAACCTGGTGATCTCAAGTCACGAGTTGATGTAACCAGATTTATCTGTACCTATATCAAGGACAAGAAGCTTCAGGATGACGATAACAAAAAGGTTATCGTTCCCGACGAGCAGCTTAAGAAGCTTTTGAAGCATGATATCAAGGCTGACGGACCACTTACATTCCCTGGTATTCAAAAGCTTATTCAAAAGCATTTTCCCAAGACAATCAAACCCAAAGCCTAAATAATCAATTCCCGCATTTGCTTTAATGATATAATGTAATTACATTATATCATATTAATATATCAATCCTGCCTTATTCTCTTACCAAACTTTTCAGCGTCTAATAAAACAACGTCAAAATCTTCTTCTCTATCGATTCTTCTAAAAAACTCCACGAGATCGTCCTCTGTCACACCACCCTTGCCTCTCACTCCACGTAAAGCATATTTAATCTTATCCTTGTATAGTTTCTTTGACTCTGGTCTAAGTTTTATAGTTTTTAGAATGTTTTCCATTGGAACACCTTTTTCACGCATTTGTATATACTTTTTAACCTCTTGTTGCTTTGTAGAACCAAGAGCTTCTCTGATTTGCGTTTGCTCGTGTTCAGAGACTGGTATAGCAATTGGAGGAACTCGTGATGGTGGTTTGTAAGATATTTTTGGTACATCTTTATATGCACCAGTAGGTATTGTTTTGATCTGCATATATTCTTTACGCTGAAGTGGCTTTGGGGACAATGTCATTGGAACTTTATCTACGGGAGGTGAAAAATCCATACTTATAGTTTTAGCCCTACGAGGAGACAATATCATGGGAACTTTATCTGCGAGAGGTGAAAAATCCATACTTAGTCTCATAGACTTTGGACTTGGTACACGAGGAGACCTTGTTAGTCTCATAGACTTTGGACTTGGTACACGAGGAGACCTTGTTAGTCTCATAGACTTTGGACTTAGTGACATCAACTTATTCTCTCGTGAAGGAGCTTTGAAACACATTTCATTCATTTCATCATATTCGCAATATGTACCATCACATTTACCATCATATGTCTTAATGATATCGCTTAATGACTTCTTAGGTGATTTTACAACCAATGTCTTTCCAATCTTACCACTCTTTAAAACACATCTACCAGTCTCTGGGTTACAAACTTTATCACTAGGGCACTTTCCACAATCTTTGGATTTCTTGGATGGAGGTGATTTCTTGGATGGAGGTGATTTCTTAGGTGGAGGTGATTTCTTAGGTGGAGATGACTTCTTAGGTGATTTCACAACCAATACCTTTCCAATCTTACCACTTTTTAAAACACATCTGCCAGTGTCTGGGTTACAAATCTTATCACTGGGGCATTTGATATCAGCACACTTACCCCTAGATTTAGGTTTAATAGGTGATTTCTTAGGTGATTTCTTAGGTGATTTCTTAGGTGATTTCTTAGGTGATTTCTTAGGTGATTTCTTAGGTGATTTCTTAGGTGATTTCGCAACTAGTGTCTTTCCAATCTTACCACTCTTCAAAACACACCTACCAGTATCTGGGTTACAAATCGTATCTCTGGAGCATTTTATATCAGCACATTTACCCTTAGACTTTGATTTCTTCATCTTGGATTCCATTTAT